>Ga0224508_10003013_pt1 | contig 14053 bp, 10 predicted proteins | sample SF_Jan12_sed_USG_4_FD_170157 | JGI IMG/M metagenome (GOLD analysis project Ga0224508, IMG submission 170157) | Sediment microbial communities from San Francisco Bay, California, United States - SF_Jan12_sed_USGS_21 | ecosystem: Environmental > Aquatic > Marine > Sediment | place: USA... | reverse complement strand
GAATGACTATCTCTCTGTGCTCTTCTAACTTTTGCAAAAGATAGTCGATCTCCACATTGGCATACCTATCATGTGCATCCTTGACGTCAGAGCGTTTTCCAAATAAAGCATCTGCCTCATCAAAAAAGATCATAGACTTTTGGATAGAATCTTTTCAGACAATTCTAAACTTAATTCATTTTTACCTCATTTCTTAGATATTATGACAAAAGTTCTTGTAATTCTAAATTAGTTTACAGAATAAAATATTATTAATATTAAAAAGACAAAATCGAAAGTTATCTAATACATATAAAAAATACCTTACATTATGAATAAAAAAGATATCTATCTTGTTTCCTTAACTTCAACAGTTGCAGTCAAAGTTTCTATTTTGTTGCCAACTCTATACTGATATACTGCAACAAGTGTGTCAGGTACTGCCTTGGTTACTGTTACAACATTGATTTTTGCATTAAACATTACACCAAACAGATTACTTGTGATGACATATGGGGCATCTACATGAATTGGAGTGGGATTTTTCTTGCTGCTTATCTGACAAGATAAAACATCAGATGGTCCCCTAGTATTATCTATAATTCGCACGGTTGCAGTATCATAAAGGGTATATGATTGGGAGCTAAACGAAATCTTTGGTTTTTGCGGTTCTGTAATTTCAGATGTAGTAGTTATTGTTTCGGCTCTTCCTTGAATGGAGTAAGTATATGATGCAATAAGCGTGTTAGGGGTTTTTCTAACCAACTCAGTTATCAAAATTTTTGCATTAAATACTCCGCTATTGGGTCCTATCTCTTTTGCTTGAATTACAATTCCTTGTCGGTGATCTTTGGAGGATATTTTTACTGAAACATAGTCTACTTTCTTTGCCTTATCTACTTGTGGATCCGTAATAGTTATTGTGGCTGAATCATAAGATACATACTTTGAAGAGCTAAAAATGACAGTAGGTCTAACTATTGGTGCAATCTTTTGCCAGCCAGTATCTCTGGTTACAGTTGCCCACCACCTCAAGTTTATCTTGCCAGCAGTCTTTGCATCAATTCTTATCATAAAGTTTCTAGGATTGATGTTTACTGCCTTAAAACATATTGGTGGGGTCTTGGTTTCACACAAGCCATAGTCTTCCACATATTCAACATTTGCATTGTCAGCTGCCTTGCCTAAAGTGATCAGCGGAGGAATTGTCACATTGTTGAGATAGTGCTCTATTGGACCAAACAAAAGGTTAGTACCAGCGGTGTATTCTAGCTCAACTATTCCGCTTGTAGAGTTTGTTGATTCTCCCTTTAATGTAATTGGTCTGTCTCCAATGTTGTTAAACCACGACCTTATTGATTTTCTTCGTGAAATAGTTTCAGGTGCATCCATCTCCCATCCAGTTGCAGATTTTTTTAATACTGCAACAAGAACACCTGTTTCCTTTCCACCACATGATGGACATTCACCAAGAGAAACGTTCTCATAATCTTGGAAAACAATATCTGACTTTTCAAAAACATCAACATCATTGATTGTTGATTCATGTTCTGATATTGATAATTGGTCAATTGTTTTATCCTCCAGTATATCAAAATACAACTCAGAGTTTTCTTGGATCTTATTGTCAGTACATACCTCCTCATCAGTTGATGAAGACGATAAAGAAGGAACAGACTCTTTGCCTTCATCTTTTCGTTTGATAAAAATACCAATCCATCCATATTTCTGCTCTACAGAAGAATTGGGATTAAATTTTGATGTAGAAATTAAATGAGATTCATTATTTTTACTAACAATGATTTCTTGGCCAAGGCAATCAAGTGCGACGCCAGCAGACAATGAAATTGACAATTTTTCATTATCATAAGAGCTTGCCTGCAGCCCACAAACTATGCCATCTCCATGTATTAGTCGGTTGATTAGGCTTCTTTTTCCGTTAAAGTATTGCTGTTCTGACTCAAAATCATTTGCAGTCATTAATTTACCGTAAAAGTATCGGTTTCGCTCAAATTGACCTAGTCTTTCATCTGTACTTGTTGCAGGAATTGTAGACTTTTCAGCCATAATGAGAAATTGCTCCTTTACTCCAAAACTTTGTTATATTAATTACATCTCTTCCCATTATTTGATTACCTACCTTCATATTCCGAAACAATAGAATCCCGTCCTAACTTTGACTCACCAATAGTTAAGATTTTCTTATTGACATAGGTATTTACACCAAGATAGGTATGCATATTTAGCTGAAACCACGGTTCTACCAAAACTACATTCCCAACAGTATGAGCAGGTTTTTCCTGATCTATGATCTTTTGTACTTCATCTACAAGCTCTTTTTTTATCTCAAGAGAATCCAACAAAACGAAAAATGAAAATGGATTATTTCCAAACAATTTTGTATAATCATCTTTCATTTTTCTACTATTTATCTGAAAGTTTTCAATTATCATAAATTTTCTGTCTTTAAAAAAAGGGATTGGTTTGTCAGCATTACCAAGATAAATGGAGAGTATTTCTTCTAATCCCCTTCTTGTTCCTCGGTTTTTGTATATTTTGGGTAATGATTCTAATAGCATTCTTGCCTTTTCAGTTGTCCATCTTTGATCCAGTCTGTGGCCAAACCACATTGATAACCATGGAAGAAATTCCTCAGGTGTCACTCTTGGATCAAAATATCTTGTAATGGAGTTAATCTTCTCATCAATACTTGATTGCATTGTCTCATAAAGAGACAGAAATCGTTCAAGAAAATCCTTACTTTTTTTATCCGCAGAATATATTGTCGGCAAATATTCAAGATAAGTTAATCTTGGGAAAAATGCTTTGATGGCAAAAATTTCAGGAGACGAATTTCCATCCAAGCTTCCAAGTTTAATTTTTATCCATAGATATCTACCTTTAGCATTAATCAGAACATCAGATGGGTTGGAAAAAGTTTTTTTCCAAGGTGGATCTTCTGGAAGAGAGGAAATATTACTAGAATAGTAAAAAATATCAATTTGTGTATTTGGCAAAATTTTACAATCTAAGGTAATTTTATGCCATACAGTATCATCTTGGATAGAATCAAAGGCAGTTGTGACATATGAAGCTGAATAAATAAAATTGTCAATATGCTTTAGCAAATCTAATTTATTTTTGAATGAGTCAAACATACATATCATTCCACTATTGCTAACTGAAACAAGATCATATTCTTCAAAAGCTTTTTTTGTTTGCTTTTTTAATGGGCTTGAAAGTTTTGAAACTATAATTCTATCTTTTAAAACTAACAACAAGTTATCAGAGTCAAAAATATCAAAATTGACTATTTCTTGTTTTAGGTCTAACTTTATTTCATCTTCATATTCTCCATTTTCTGAAAAAACCAATATAGTATTTTTTGTTCCAAGTACGTACAGTTTTTTGTCATACTTTCCTATCTTGCATTTTATTGCACCATTTTCTTTGATTTTTGTTATTTCGTTTTGTTCTAAAAATGGTTCAAACTTTTTGTTATCAAAAAGGTATACCTGATTATTTTTGTCAAGTAAAATCAATCTTTGGTTTCCATCAACTGCAATATCGCATGGATCACTCCCTAAACAACCTAGAATTTGTATGGAATGGGTTACCTTGTCTATTTTTTGAATTGTGTTATCGCCACCATCAAATACATAAATGTGACGTAATCCAGTTTTTAGAGATATTGGGTTTAGCAAAGCCAAAGGTTTTGTTTCATGAAATCCAGTTTGAGGATTTAGTGTGTGGATTTCATATCTGGATTCTGCATTATAAATTAAAAGAAACAAAATGTCACAGTTATCTATAGAGGCATCAATTATTTTTTCTGCCGGTAAATCCAGTTGGAAATTAAATTCAATATTTTTGAGTGTTTGAAGTGTTAATGAATTATTATCAATGCAAATAAGATTTTTGTCTGAAAGTTTTTCAAGCATTTGTGCTTTCCACTTTTTTTTGCTGTTTATAGTGAGAAATTTTGTATTGCCATTCATTTTTATTTATCACCATAATCCATTGATTGTATTTTTTTTGGATTTAGATTTCTTATGCTAATTGAATGATTGCCCGGATATACTGTTGAGGTCTTGTCAATCCAAATCTTTCCAGTCTCATACCTAAAAGTTCCTCTTTTCCCATGTGCTTGCAAGTAAGGTTTTGTAATGAATTGAACACCATAAATATTTTTTATTACTGCATAAATTTCAGACCTGAAAACAGGGCGTCCAAATTTCCATCCTAGTTTGTCATTTCCAGATGAAGCAGGATTTAGAAATTTATTTAATGAGTCAGTGATTTTCTTTTTGATTTCTGATGGATTAACAGTTGATTGTATTTCAACATCTACTGAAACTGAAACTTGGATATAGTTTGGTCCTGATACTTTGATTTGAGTAGTTAACATCCTATGTTTGTTAAGATACTCATTAATTGTACGCAAAAATCCTGAAGTTGGTACAGGATTGTGCAGAGAACTCTTTGGAATTACAATTACGTTAACTAGATTGTTTTTTGAATCAGGCACAGCAGTTACTCTTTCTACAACAACTCCAGGAGTATTTTTTACAAGATTCTCATAATCATTCATGTTTACTGCTTTGGTTGAATGCCTTAACTGATAACGGGTTCGTTTTATTGCAGTATCAATGTCTTCAGGTTCTTTACCACTTGAGATTATTGTGTGATTGTAATTTCCTGGAATAGATTTACTTTTATCTTGGAGAGTTAATTTGATTGCGTTTAAATCCAAATCTTTCCTTATAGTTCCATATCTAAAGGTTGCAATAATCTCACTTTCTGATTCAGGAATATCACCTTTCTCACCATTTCCAAATATTACTGCAGGACCAGAAACGTCTATTCTGTAGTGCTTATCATCAGGTCCAGATGAGTCAAAGTCCTCAACTTGGTTCCAGATAGAATATTTGTTTGATTTGAGATCTTTTACTTTGAGTTTTGTTACATGTATTAGTGGTTTATCTAAGATTTCAAATGATTGGTCTGGAAGTCCATTACTTGAACCCAAAGTTTGCTTTGTGCTCCATCCCTGAACAGCATTAATGGTGTTTAATTGTATTGAGTTTATTTTTGGAGGCATTTCGTACGAGCCCTCAGATAATACACATAAAATCCACTTTAGCTTTTCTCCTGAATCATCAATATCATAATCTGGAATTTGATCAAATGGCAAATTCAGAGATACTATTCCATTTTGTCTAAGAGACAATGTAGAGTCCTCAACTACACTCAACGGTTCCCAGATGGGATTGTTTTTTTCAAAGTTTTTCAAGTATTTCCATTGAATCACACATGATGGGTAAAAAGCATGACCAGAATTGTTTTCAAATTCATGATGATAATGTTTGTAATATTTAGTAATGCTTTTGTCTAGGGTTATTCCAATGTTGAGTTTTTCTTTTTTATTATAATTTGTGTCAAATCCTAACAAAAAAGAATTTCCATTTTTAGGAATTTTGCCAAATCCATAGAGAAACTCATTTTCAAGCAAATCTGTTTTATCTTCAAGTCCTTTGGGAGAACTTGTCAATATTTTTTTGAGAGTTACTGGAATTGTGGTTAGTTTACTTTCAGTTTCAAAAAGTATTTCATTATCCTCAGTAATCAGTCTAGTTCCCTTTGGAAAGGTAATTTTTTCATTTGGTTTTGGAAGAGAAATATTTAGTTTTGCAGGTGTTGGTTTACGTGGTTTATCACCCAATAAGTGTAGAAACTTCAGATAGTTTTTCTCTGAAATTCTGTTTAATTGGTAATTTTGATTGTCTGCAAGAAAACACAAAAGTTCTAGCAAAGTTATGCCGGGATCTGCTTCATTATAATTACTCCAAGATTTAGAATAAACGGGAAGATTCTTTATTGCCTCCTTTAACAGATCTTCAAATGTTTCAGTGTCAAGTGATGGATTGTTTATGGGCATTTTAATATTGTTCCCACTTTACTGAAATAGAATGATCCCCATTACATACTAGAGTTTTACTATCTGCATGAATGGATTCAATATCATCATCTGTTGTTATAGTGTAATTTTTTTTAGAATCAGATTCAATCTGTATGGACAGCAAAATTTTATCAACATGATCCACTAGAGGTAGACTCTCAAGAAGGGCATAGACATCAGATACACTTACCAGCTGGCCAAAATTCCAACCATCATTGTAGAATCCTCCTCTTAGGGGATCAAGAAATTGTGTTATTTTTTTTACTGCAGTATTTTTGGCCTCAGTGGCATCGTTAATATCATAAGGATAAATTATTGCACTAACAGAAACATGCGCAAAGGTGGGACTAACTACACTGATGTTCTCAGATATGACAGAATTAGATATTTTTTTTAGATAATTTCCTATTTCTGCTAAGGATTTTGAAGAGGGGATTGGAATACTAGATGCAGAAGATTCCACCATAGTGATTGTAATATAACCAGGTTTAAATGATCCACGATAATCAGTATTTGAAAGACACTTGACTTTGGAAACTGAGGGAAACTTTTCTTTTATTATCCATTCATAATCTTCTGCAGTTACTGCTTGTCCGCGATTTTTTATAATCTGAGGTCCTCGGTTTGTCGCAGAATTAATAGATTCAGTATCACCACCATTTCCCGCATCTAAAGGATTAAACACTTTTTCAATGAATGGGATAGATCCTTTAAGAGATGCGATCTCATTTGCTTTGATATTTCCTTCTTTGCCTCCTCCAGTAAGATATTCAATCTTTATGTTATCTCTTACTGCAGGGGGAATTTTTCCTTGGATTCCATCTCCAAATTCAATGATTTTAGATTCTCTATCAAGTACAAATTTTCTGTCATTAGAATCTGTAGAGTACAAATCTTGTACCTCATCCCACTCTACCCAAAGTTCATCTGGTAAGGTGGCACTATCTTTGTAGATTTTTTTTTGGGATAACAAAAATTCTTTTTCATTATCTTTAACAAAGCCAAATTCATTAACTAATAATTTGATTTTATTTTCAGAAATTGGGGAATTTGTTAGTTTAAATTTCTGATTTAAAGAATAATCACTTGTTCCTAATAGCTCCACTATTTTTGTGCCATGTAATACCTCAACGGTATTTAATAAAATACCATTTATCAAATTCCCTTGTGTTTTATTTATAGTATATTTTTGAGATTCATCTTTTGCCATAACCCAATACAGATCATCACTAAAAATTTTAGAATTCGTAAACTTTGATGGGAAAATTATCTGTATAGTACCAGTCTTTGAGAACCCATATGTATTGTCTGAAGAGCTAATTTTTTCCCAGGAATTGTTTTTCGAACTACAATAGTAATTCAAATTTGAAACAAAATTATCTTGATTTTCTAAATTTGTCAAATAGTTCTTCTTCAAAGAGGAAATAAAAATATTGATTGGGCCTCCTTCAATTTTTTTATCAAACCCAAAAAATACTGAAGGTGAGTCAATTTCATAAGTTTTAAATGCTCTAAATGGTTTAATTTTAAGACTAGAATTAGAGGCATCAATGCAGTTCTCATATTCTAAGTTGTTATAAGCAATACAATGTTGAGGAGCATATCCATAGTCGCTGCTTTGTTCAGATATGGAAACATTTATTCCAGTAATTTTAGGCAAATCCCCAAACCCATAATCAATTTCAAAAATATTGTCCTTTTGTACAACTTTTGTTTTATTTGTAAAATAGGATGGATCTATTCTTCCCCTTATCCAATAATTTTCATGTCCATTAACTGATGATGGTTTTATGGTATCAGGACACTTCAAACCCAAAATCCAACCACGTGGAAATCTATCAGACCGAATTGAGTCTAACAAAACCCATCCATTTCCATTCCAGAATTCCCATAGGATGTCGATTTTGTTGTAGTGCAGATAAGATTTGTCGATATCACCTTCATTGTCGTCACTGTTATTATTTTCTGATGAAAGTAGTTCTGAGCTGTAATCAAGTAGTATCTCTATTGACAATCCTTTTTTTGAAAACAAAGGACTAGACACATAAAATATGTTTGAGATGTTGACATTTTTGCCAAATGGATAAAAGCTATTTTTTTGAAGAGGTGTTTCTCCAGAAAAGATCATTTCAGGTTTTTCAAGTTGATCGTAAAATGACTTTGAACCAAGATTCTTACTGGGTGGAGGTATAGAGATTTCTAGTTTTGAGATCTTAGGACAGTTCATAGCATTTAGAAAGTCTCTACGGAGATTGGCATTGCTTGTTACAAAATTGGGACTATCAATATTTTGTGGTTTCAGTCTACATCGAATCCACCTGCTTTTTATTCCGTGTACTATAATTTCCTTGATTTTTGTTGGATTTTTTTCAAGAAGTATAGAATTTTCTTGAGTATTGTAAAAACGCATTTGTTTTGCAGAATCGGGAATTTCTTTTCCAGTGGTTTTGTCAATTTCCCAATTGTATTCCCATCTTATAAGAGCAGGATTAGAAAATATGCTTGTTAGTTGTTCATTGTCTTTTGATGATTTAGATTCATTAGATTGAAAGGATATAGTAATTTCTCTTGTTTCTAGATTAAAGAGATCGTTATGTGAAATGTATAATACATGTTCTTGGAGATTTTCTCCAGTAAAAAAAGAAAATGGTTCTCGTTTTAACATGTTATCTGTATGATCATAAATCTTTGTGTCAAGTCCGTTCATATCTTTTTCAACACTGCATATTTTAACAAGGTCAGAGAAAGTGACAAGAAGATCAGAATCTGTTATGAATGTTAATTCATCATGTGCAGATGTTGCTTTTGCAACTACTTCAGTTTGTTTAGGTACCAAAATGTTCTTTTCTATCCCTTTTGTCAATGTCATAGTTACAGGAACTTTTGCTGCTTGTTTTGAGGTAAGAGTAACGCCGAGAACATTTAGAAATTCAATAAAATTTCTTTGTGGAACTTGGTTTAGTTTGTAAATTACATTATCTAATAGATTTGCATATGCTTTGGAAAGACCCACAGCAAGATCATCTTTATTGTATGATGGATTCCATTTTGGAACATAGTATGGTATAAGATTTGATATTTCGTCTAGTATTTTTGAAGAATCTCTTTTATCTATTTCAGGGATAGAATCAATCATCTTACTCAAGACCCGATTCCCTCAGTTAGATAAAATGGATAAACCAAGTTAAACTGATTATTTGTTCTTGATACTAGATACTCTATTGTAAAGATTAATTTTCCAGAATTAATGTTATCAGTATCAACTTTTACGTCAAGTAATTCTATTCTTGGCTCCCATTTTTTTAATGCATCTCTGATACTTTGTTTCATTTGGCCTATAGTTGAAGCATTAATTACTTCAAAAGCAAATTCATGAATACCACATCCAAAGTTAGGTCTCATTACTCTTTCTCCTTTGGCAGTTTCAAGAATTATTCGAATGGATTCTTTAATGTTCTCCTCATATTCAGAAGACATCACCAAACCCTGTGAATCAATATTAATGGGAAATTTCCAACCTATGCCGAGAAATTTTTTATTTTCTGACAAAATTTATTTCATCCTCCTATTAGGACATTAGACTTGCCACTAATTATGGTGTTTGGTGGACCTATCTCAATTATACGATCTCCTTGCCTTGCAGCAGGAACATTATTGATAAAAACAGTTGTACTGCCAACTAAAACAAAACCTCCTACATGAGGCACTCTACTTGTAGATTGTGGACAAGCATGAAAATCAACCAAAGTTCTCCAGGCATTCTTTCCTCCAATTATTACATTTGGACTTCCAGATCCTGGAGATAGGGGTTTTCCATGACTGGTTGAATCACCGGCACGAGCTGCAGGAGGAATATCACATCACCTCTTTAGTTAATGGAGACTGTTGCTCCCTTGATTGTTACTTTGTTTTTAGCCTCAATTGTAATATTTACAGATTTTAACTCCAGAGTTTTTGCAGATTCTATTTTAATGGATCTTTTGTTTGAATCAATAATAATAGAGTCTAATTCTTTGTCTTTTTTGTTATTTTTTATTATAATTTGATTAGTTTTAGGATCATCATCGAGAATAATTTTGTGTCCTGATTTGCTTAAAATTTCAATTTTTTCTTTTCCCTCTTTATCATAAAATATTAATTCATGTCCGCTTCTTGTTTTCAATTTTTTTAGAGTGTTCTCAGATTGAAATCCAGGTGGTTTTCCCTCATCGTTCCATATAGAACCCACCACAAAAGGTCTGTTTATGTTTCCACGTTCAAATGCCAAAAGAACTTCATCTTCAACTTCGGGTATAAACATACTACCTCTATCTGGTCCAGAAGAAAGAGTAGCAATTCTTGCCCATTTGGTAACATTATCCTCAGATTTCCAATTGAATTTAACCTTAACACGCCCTAATTTCTCATCGTCTTCATTAGAAGTTACAATTCCAACTGCAACTCCAGCTATTTTTCGTCCGCTTTGATCAACATCTTCACCATTAAAATTAAAATTTTCCATCATTTTTCTATATACCTCTTAGAACATTTGATCTTATGGAGAAATCTGTTAAATATCCAGATGAGGATGATATTGTATTTGTTACACTAGTTACAAAATATTTGCCACTAAATCTTTTTCCAATTCTATTTATTTGCACCATTTGGCCAATCTTAAGTTCAGGAGTTCCAACTATTCTACATTTTGCTGTCAATAAATCATCACCCAATAAATTAAGCAAAGCCTTTCCTCGTATTTTAGCTTCTTCATCGTCAGAGCAAAGAATTTCTACATCTTTTGATTCTCTACCTAATTTTTCTGCAATCTGACTTGCAGTCAATCCATCATTATCTATTTTATCCTCAGAACCAGCAGTAACTTCAATTTTTATTGAATTACGAGAAGTAGGATGAGAGCTTCTAACTATGACACTTTTATAACAATTAGAGGTATTTATTTTAGGGATAAATTCTATTATTTCTTTTCCTCGCTCAAATGTCATGGCGGCTTTTTTCTTTTGGCGAGGATCAATATAGTAGGCCTTACCTCTTGTAAAAAAATAGGTCCAACCTATCCTCTTGGCTTGATCAGATAGAATATCCCCATAAGTATTAAGGGAATTTTTTGTTACAGATGAGGATAATTCTTTTGTAGTTTCTTGAGGAGAAAAATCTAGTTTAGATTTGTTCATTGAGTTATACCTAGATTGGATTAGTTTAATGATGTTATTTCCTTTTAATTCTTGATTAGTAGTCTGATCCTTAGATTTGGGACTATCATTGAGTATTTTCTTTGTATCATCATAACCAGTTACAGTCATATTTTGATTAGCTGTATTAGTAAATCCAGAAGATAGAATATTTTCTATTGTACCTACAGGCAAGAGATAAAGTAATTTTTTTGCATATCCCATCTTAATTGAAACTTTGTTTCCTGGCTGCAGTAAAGGATTATCAAACCAAACAAATTCTCCTTTATCTACACCAAATTCATCATTTATTGAAAATTGGAATTTGGCTGAGGATTGCAACTCATCATTTACTTGAATTGATGAAATACTATTACGTAAAAGAGGCACCTCATTGCCATTTACAAGTACCTCAAATTCAGGAGCATATTTTGAATAATCTACATTCAATTATTAATATCACAGTATGGTTACTTAAAGAATTTTTCAAACATTTACAAAAAACAAAATAAGTGTAAATATGAAAAGTTTAACTTTGATTTAAAGGAGGAATGATTATTTGAATACCAAGCTTAAGATTCAATGGATCATCAATGTTATTAGCAGAAGCAATGATTTTCCATTTTGAGGGATCACCATATTCTTTTTCTGCTATTGACGACAAAGAATCGCCTTCTTTAACTTCTTGACTTTTAGTATTATTCTCTGTAGAAGATTTCTCAGACTCTGACTCTTCGTATTTTTTTAAACTTAGAGAGATAGTTTCCCTTACAGGAGTGCCCTGTTCATTAAACATTGTAAAGTTTCTATCAAGGCTCTCTAGAATTCCTGTAAAGGGATGTTCACCCCAAACAAATGTGCATACAGGCGGTTCTTTTTGTTTATCCTCATTATCTAAAAGTTTAGCAATTTTATCAGTATATTTTGTACGTACATCTTCTCCATTTTCAAATGTATAAGTATCAAAGAGTAATTCAATACTTAGCATTTCAGATTCGCCGCTACCAAATTGAACCTTGGGATTAGCTTTTCCTGCAATGCCATGACTTGCAAATTTATTACTTTTTCTAATTGAATACTTGTCCGGGTTGAATGTTACAAAAATCTCCTCGTCTTTTTTATCCTTGTTGTGGATGATGAGTTTTGCTTTGTTAAATTTTGGAGGTTCGGGTTTGGCGCTCATATTTTTGACAACCCACTATGTGCTACTTCAATAGATTCAAATGCAATGTTAGTTGAAGATGCATTCAATTCAGGACCAACCCATTTGACAGGATATGCCTTTTGAAATTGCCAACGTTCAGTTTCATATTGTCTTGTTTCATCCAAAAGTACTATCCCGAGTTCTTTTTGAATTATTTTACCTTTAACTATATCCATGTACCAATTGTAAAGATCTGCAGAATTAGTCATTCCTTTCTTTAAGGTAATATTTCCATACTTTGTTCGTTTTGGTAATTTATGAACAAATGTGTTTATTCCTCCTTCAGCAACCTCTTCAGTTTCTGTTTCTATACTTAATCCAGATAACTCAGAAAATCCTGCTGATTCAACATTATCAATTTCTACAATAAAATTAAAAGAAGTATATGGATAGATTTTGCCATTTGGATTGGACATTACTAGTATCCTCTTCTTTCTCTTTGTGTTTTAATATTTTCTTTTAATAGTTGATAGACAATCTCTGCTATTGCTTCATAGTCAAGTGGGGGATATGATGAGGATTCAGCAGTAACATTGTTTTCAGTTGATAAATTATCATTCAAAGATGAATTAAGGTCTCTATCTTCGCTAGCAGTCATAGGAGTGTTAGTGATTTGTGGAGATGGATGTGAATAATGCAATTCTGGGGTAGATATTTCTGATTGAACTCCATGGAGACTAGAATTAGGGGAAGATTCTGGTTGTTTTAATGCGAAGGGCGTTGGATATTTTGTAGTCAAAACATGATCAGAGTTTTCAAAAGAATCTGCTGATTCAAAATTTACAGATTCAAAATTAATTGGAAGACTCAATTCAAGAGTAGAACCTGAGGTTTTAAATTTAGAAATTGGTCTTTTTTGAAATTGATTAGAGAGATTTGTAGATGGTTTTTTGAACTTTGGCAATTTACCAAAACCTGATTTTTTATATCTGAAAAGATAATCTAAAATAATTTGTTCATTTCTTAGTGCTTGTTTTTCTAGAATAGTCCGTCTTAATGGAGTAATTGGCTTTCCTAGATTTTCTGTTTCTTGTTGTTGCTGTATATGCGTTAATTCATGACCAATTAATGCAATAGATTCTGGAGAATAAACATTTTCATAATCATTTGATAAGAAGATTGTTTCATTCAAAGTTAATGCATCAGCTTTATGATGTTTTGTAATCTTGTTGGCAAAGCTTCCAGTTTGAATTTTAATGTTGTTTGGAATGTAAGAAAAGTTTAGAAGATGAAAAATTTCAGATGGTAAAAATGAAAGGTCTCTAGTTACAATGTTAGAAGGGGTCGAAATATCTCTTTGGTATTTTTGTGTAATCATTGATGGTAAAATGTTCTCAAGAAATGGAAGAGTGTTTTGCAAATAATTTACAAATTGATTTTTTTGATGCAGCCTGTTATTTTCCCTTAAAGAGTATGATGTCTGCGTGTGATCGATTTGAGATGGGGGTGTCACGTCTTTTACAAAGTTTGGACTAGATGAAAGTGAGAGTGGGAGACGGAGGTATTTAGTTAGAATAGACTGAAATATGTTGGAGGGTTTTAGCAGTACATTGTCATTATCAGCTGTCTCTGGATTTTGAGACTCAGTCTGCAGATAGTCTGTGGAGGAATAATCTATTTGAGATGGGGGTGTCACGTCTTTTACAAAGTTTGGACTAGATGAAAGTGAGAGTGGGAGACGGAGGTATTTAGTTAGAATAGACTGAAATATGTTGGAGGGTTTTAGCAGTACATTGTCATTAT
>Ga0224508_10003012_pt1 | contig 14058 bp, 13 predicted proteins | sample SF_Jan12_sed_USG_4_FD_170157 | JGI IMG/M metagenome (GOLD analysis project Ga0224508, IMG submission 170157) | Sediment microbial communities from San Francisco Bay, California, United States - SF_Jan12_sed_USGS_21 | ecosystem: Environmental > Aquatic > Marine > Sediment | place: USA... | reverse complement strand
GAACTGGAAGACCGATTTGTCCGGCGGAATTCAGCGGGTTGCGATCAAGCACGGTTGTTCGCCGTTTGGTAATGCCAAGGCGCGAGCGATGGTCTGGACTTTCCCGGATCCGGTGCCCATTCATCGTGAGCCGCTGTACACGTCGCGGCGCGACCTGGTCGAGAAGTACCCGACCTACGAGGATCGCAAGTCATTCTGGCGCCTGCCGACGCGTTACAAGTCAATTCAGGCGACCGATTTCTCCAAGGACTACCCGATTATTCTCACCTCGGGACGACTGGTCGAATATGAAGGAGGTGGCGACGAATCCCGATCCAATGCATGGCTGGCTGAGCTACAGCAGGACATGTTCGTTGAAATTCATCCACGCGACGCCAACAACGCCGGCATCAAGGATGGAGACGACGTCTGGGTCGAAGGCGCGGAGGCCGCCAAGGTCAAGGTCAAGGCGATGGTAACGCGCCGGGTTGGTTCCGGGGTTGCGTTCATGCCGTTCCACTTTGCCGGACACTTCCAGGGCGAGGATTTGAGGGACAAGTATCCGGAAGGTGCAGCTCCCTACGTGCTGGGAGAGGCGGCCAATACGGCATTTACTTACGGCTACGATTCGGTGACGCAGATGCAGGAATCGAAATGCAGCCTTTGTCGCATTACGAAAGCTTAAGGGGGATTGAGAAATGGCTAGTATGAAATTCTACTGTGATGCGGAACGTTGTATCGAATGTAATGCCTGCGTAACCGCCTGTAAAAACGAACACGACATCCCCTGGGGGGTCAACCGTCGACGCGTGGTGACGATCAAGGATGGCGAGCAGGGTGAACGTTCCCTGTCGGTCGCCTGTATGCACTGCGCCGACGCACCCTGTGCCGCGGTTTGTCCCGTAGACTGCTTCTACACCACTGGTGACGGTATCGTGTTGCACGACAAGGACATCTGTATCGGCTGCGGTTACTGCTTCTACGCCTGTCCGTTCGGTGCGCCGCAGTTTCCAGAATCGTCGGCCTTCTCGTCGCGCGGCAAGATGGACAAATGTACTTTCTGTGCCGGTGGTCCGGAAGATGATCACAGCTCCGAGGAGTACAAGAAGTACGGCCGCAATCGCGTCTCGGAAGGCAAGTTGCCACTGTGCGCAGAAATGTGCGCTACCAAGGCCTTGCTGGCCGGTGATGCAGACGTCCTTTCGGATATCTACCGCAAGCGTGTCATCAACCGTGGTGCGAGCGCTTTTGAGTGGGGTGTGAACCAGCTCAAAGGTTAAATCCGCAGTGCTTTAGATAAACTCGATACAGGGACGTTTCGAGATTTATCCAGCGGAGCCTAAATAAAATATAGAAAAGGGTGAGAGTCGTGAGAATCCATACATTGTTAATGATGGTTTGCCTGTTATTGTCCGCTTTCCAGCTACAGGCCGCCGACCCTCCTCCCCCGCCAGCAAGTCTGCTGTCGATCAATCCAGGCACTGATCTGTGGCGCGAAGTGCGTCAGCGAGACGGTGAAATCGAGGGTATCAGCCAGGTCAAATCACCGGGTGCGAATGTGTTGGTTAATGTATCGGGTCAGTCCTGGCGTGAGTACCGTATGCAAGAACTGGTGCCAAAAGCAGGTGCAGCGATTTTAATCGTGCTGATTATCATCGCGATTTTTCGTTTACTGCGTGGTCGCATCATGCTCGAAGAAGGACGTTCGGGCGTCAAGATATTGCGTTTTACGACGAGTCAGCGAGCCGCGCACTGGACCACGGCGATTCTATTCGTGACGCTTGGCCTAACCGGTTTAACCCTGCTGCTGGGTCGCAAATTTCTTATTCCTGTTTTCGGTGCCGAGGGTTTCGGTAGTATCGCCGTTGCTGCCAAATTTCTGCATGACTACCTCGGTCCCGTCTTCATGCTGGCACTGACATGGCTGTTTATATTGTTTGTGCGCGACAATATACCGTCACCGAAACTTGATTTGCAGTGGTTGTTAAAAGGCGGTGGACTGTTCGGCAAACACGCCAGTAGCGGTCGCTATAACGCGGGCGAGAAACTCTGGTTCTGGCTGGCATCGATCGTCGGTCTGGCGGTGATTATCAGCGGTATGGTGCTCGATTTTCCGATTTTCGAGCAAACCCGCGCCACCATGGAGTTTTATCACTGGGTGCACAGCGTATCTGCGATCATCCTGATCGTGGTGTCGTTTGGTCATATTTATATGGGTACCGCGGCGCTGGAAGCGACTTTCGAAGTCATGAAGACCGGCTATTGCGATGCTAACTGGGCCAAGGAACACCACGACCTGTGGTATGAGAAGGTCAAGGACTCGGGTGAGCCAGTGGCGCAGACCCAGGCCCAGGCCAGTCCGGCTCCGGGGCAGCGCGAATCGACGGAACCCTCAGGCTAACGTCAATACCTTCGATGGTTTTTCTTGTTCTGGATCAATAACTGCTGTAGTAGTTGTTGTCTAAATAAAATGCTGTTTTATCCTGTCTGATTAATCAGGGCCGCGCGGGATACAGCTTGGTTTATTTTCTCCAGGAATACTTTTTTAATTGCTTTACAAGATCGGCGTCGATAATCCTGTTGTCGCTAAGCCTGCTCCTGCCGCAATTGTCCAATGCGGCAATACCGCAGAAACATGAAGACTTCCCGCAGGGTGTTTCGGCGATCAATCCGGGCAGTGAACTGTGGCGCGAAGTGCGGCAACGCGATTCAGCGGTCACCGGCATTAGCCAGGTCAAGGGTGTTGAAACCGGCGTGCTGATCAATTCCCGCGGAGGCCAGTGGGCCCGCTTTCGAATCGAGAATCCGGTTAAATACGCACCGATGGTCCTCGGCGTGGTTTTTCTTGTGCTTGTGCTGTTCTACGTATTGCGCGGCAAGGTTGGCATCGAAGGCGGACTGTCGGGGCAGATGGTGAAACGTTTCACCGAATACGAATGTATCGTGCACTGGACCCTGGCTATTGTATTCCTGTTCCTTGCAGTAACCGGGCTGATATTGCTGGTGGGCCGTCCGTTACTGATCCCGCTATTCGGCAAGGAAATCTTTTCACTAATAGCCTCAGCCAGCAAGGAAGGCCATAACCTGTTCGGACCGATTTTCCTGGTTTCGCTTTTAATGATGCTTTTCAGTTTTGTGAAACGAAATATCTATGAAAAGGGCGATCTGGCCTGGTTGCTAAAGGGCGGTGGCTTTATTGGCGATGGCCATGTATCCGGTGGATTCTTCAACATGGGTGAAAAGACCTGGTACTGGATAGTGATATTGATCGGTCTCGTCATCTCAATCAGTGGATTGGTCCTGGTATCACCCAATTTCGGCCAGGGCAGGTTGGTGATGGAAATATCGCACCTGGTACACGTATTCGGAGCGATCATCCTAACTGCCATTTCGATTGGCCATATGTACATGGGCTCTATCGGTACCGAGGGTTCGCTCGAAGGAATGAAGTCGGGGTATGTCGATATCAACTGGGTTGAAGCGCATCACGATCGCTGGGCGAAGGAGTGCCATGAAAATGAAATGGTGATTTCAGCCGAGGAATATGCCCGCCTGCAGGGTAGTAAACCTGACACGGCGATGGAGAAAGAGGCATGATTGAATATTTGATCGACGGGCCGTTGTGGTATTTTGCGCTCGTGGTGTTTTGCATCGGCGTGCTGTGGCAATTAGCCAGTATCGTTTTTGCCCGCAGTAAAACCGATCTCTCGGTTGCACGCGGCTCTGCTACTGGCGGGGCCTGGCGCAATGTCTTTAGTCGTTTCGTACCACACCATGAAATTGCACCGCAAATCCGCATACAGGTTGTTGCGGGGTACTTGTTTCATCTGGGCCTGTTCGCGCTACTGTTTTTTGCTGCGCCCCATGTTTTGTTTCTCGAGGAAAACTTACTCGGCTTCGGCTGGACACCGATGCCACACTGGGCCTTTATCGTCTCCGCCCAGTTCGCTTTTCTTGGTCTGATCATGTTGTGGCTGCGGCGGGTGGTGAACCCGGTCAGCCGGCTGATATCGACTCTCGACGATCACGTCGCCGCAATCCTGACCTTCGTCGTCATGCTCACCGGCTGTTTCGCACTGCTCGAGGGATCGACTGCGCTGCGACTGTTGCACCGCTTCACGGTCGAGATCTGGCTGATTTATTTTCCGTTCAGCACTTTGATGCACACCTTCACCTTCTTGCCCAGCCGCGCCTTTACCGGTGCCTGGTTCGGACGGCGCGGCATCGATGCCTAGGAGGCTAATCCAATGAGTGAAAGACTCGAACGCGGTCTCGAAACCCTGCGCGGCGAAATCGACGGCAAGGTAAAATCCTTCTTTTCGAGCTGCGTGCGTTGCGGTATTTGCGCTGAAGCCTGCCTGTTTTATACCGAGACCAACGATCCGCGCTATACGCCGATTTACAAAACCGAGCCACTACGCAAACTGTGGCAAAAGGAATACAGCTTCTGGGGCAAACTCAGCAGCACACTCGGTATTAGCAAACCCATGACCGAGGCCGATCTAGCCGACTGGGAAGAGCTGGTTTATGATGGTTGCTCGATGTGTGGTCGCTGCAGCATGGTATGCCCGGTCGGCGTTGATATCTCCATGGTCATCTTCAAGGTCAAGCATGGACTGGCCAAGGCCGGCTTTTCACCCGAGGGCCTGGTTGGCGCGACCCAGCGCGCGATCGATATCGGCAGCCCAATGGGTATTACCATGAAAGCGGTCCGGGCGACGATCAAACACGTCGAGGCGAATACAGGTCTCAAAGTGCCGTTGGACGTCGAAGGGGCCGATTATCTCGCGTTGCTGTCGTCCAATGAAATTGCGCTCTATCCCGAGTATCTCGAGTCGATTACCAAAATTTTCGATCACGCTGGTGTCAGCTGGACCTTGTCGTCCGAGGCCTATGAGGCCACAAATTCAGGATTGCAGATCGGTAACAAGAAGGTCGCCGGCCAACTCGTGCAGCGAGTCGTCGACGGTGCCGAAAAGCTCAAGGTCAAGAATGTAATCAGCCCGGAGTGTGGCCACGCCTATACCGCGTTGCGCTGGGAAGGGCCAAATTTCATTGGCAAGGCTTACCCATTCCGCGTCGTGCATATACTCGAATTGCTCGACGAATTGCGCGATGCTGGAAGGCTCGTAACCACTGGCATGGAACACGAACGCCTGACCTTTCACGATCCCTGCTCGATCGTGCGTCGTGGCGGCATCATGGCTCAACCGCGCAACCTGCTGCAACCACTGGCCGAGAACTTTGTCGAGATGGCCGATCACGGTGCAATGAATTGGTGCTGCGGTGGCGGTGGTGGCGTCAGCAGTAACGAGCGCGCCGAGGAATTGAAACTCACAGCCTTTAACAAGAAGAAATCGCAGATCGATGCGCTCAATGTCGACGCGGTCGTGACCGCTTGCTCCAATTGCCGCATGGTTATGGAGGAAGGTGTCGAAGTTAACGAAATGGAAGTCGAGCTGCTGGGGCTGACCGAAATTATTGCCGAGCACCTGGTCGAAAAAAGACCCGAGTAAACGCACTCGTAATTCCCGCGCTTTGGCTCCGAGCCGGAATCTGGTAAGCACTCCTTACATGCTGTGGTATTATCATTGGCGTTTTATTCCGCGTAAGGCACTGACATGGCTGACGAAACAATTAGTGACGATGAACTCGACGAAATCTATCGTCGTATGGTTGACTTGTTTATCGACCGCGCCAATGAATTGGCCGAGACCAACAGCCCGGAAAATGTCGGCATGGCGTTGCTGTACGCGGCCTCGCGTTATAATGCCCATGTCGTTTCGCATCACGCCGAAACCCTCGAAGATTATGAGCGCGATATGCCCGGGGCGCGCGAGTTTTTCCATGCCCAGTATGAGCAAATGCTCGACGAGAACCTCGAAGACTACAAGCTGAATTATACCAAGTATTCGAACTTCATCAGGAAGCAGTAGCTCTCACTAACTCGATGTCGGGGCAATCCCCGCCGGTTAACCTCGTTGTTTGTTTCCAGGTCGCGAGACAGCTGTCACGGACTGATTTTTCGAGTGCACCGACTGCATCCACATAATTGAAAAAAGCTTTGAAATCAAGCTGATGCGCATGAATCATGTTGATAAATGCGGGGGCCTCCGAATTGTAGACGGCTACGGATCCGATCTTGGCATTGTTAAGATCACCGGCAAACCAGCGCGTGAATCCTCCGTTTACCTGGTGTGTTTTCGCTATCGCATCATGTTGGTTACGCGCGTCGACAAATATCTGCTTCTTGCGCTCGCGTTTCTCCGTGGCGTTGATATCGCTGGCATAGAGTTCCGCCAGCGTTTTACGGGTGGATTCAATCAGCTTGATCGCCTGTTCGCGATAGGCCAACCAGCGCGATAATCGAGCAAGGTCCTCGGTCCGGTTTTGAGATTTCAACCAGAGTTCGGTGCCGACCTGCTGTACCGCCGATGCGAGTGATTCGTTAAAAGTTGAGTCATCGTCGATGTAGATCTGCTGGTGTGTGAGTTCGTGGAACAACAATCCAGCGAGGCGATAGTCGGGCCAGTCGATAAAGCTGCTTAATACCGGGTCATCGAACCAGCCTAGCGTTGAATAGGCCGAGACCTGGCCGATATGCACCTCCAGGCCCCGGGACTTCAAATCATCGGCATAGACGAGCATACGGTCTTCGTCGTAGTAACCGCGGTAACTTGCGCAACCGATGATCGGGTAACACCATTCATAAAGCCGTGTTGAGAACTCGGCTGCGGCGAAAAGATTCTGTATAACATAGGGTCGATCCAGCTCGACATAGCTGTCATAGCTGTCGTTCGCGGGCAGTTCCAGGCGCTCGATCGAAAAGCGGCGAATTTCCTGCACCAGCTCTAGCCGTTCGCGTAAATCGGTTGCGAGTGAGTCGTCTGCCAGTAGCTCGTCGATATCGACGCGCTGGTTCATAACCGCGAGGTGGCCGTTGGCGCTATGCCAGTAGTAGCCGAGATCGGCACAGCCGCACAGCATCAACAGTAAACAAATCGAAATTATCCAGCGCATACAGTATTCTCTCACACAGTCTTTAACCGGGAAAAATTATGCTCATCTCCAGCCAGTTCGACGGTGGCAATATCGAGTGCCTCGATTCTAGCGATCCTGCCAACATCTTGCTCACTATACGTGCTGATAATCAGTCGGATTTTTATCAATGGTTTTATTTCCGTGCGGCGAACGTCAAGGATCTGGATTGCAGGTACCTGGTAACCAATGCGGCTGGCGCAGCTTATACCAGGGGCTGGGAAGGTTACCAGGCGGTGGCCAGCTACGACCGTGAATTCTGGTTTCGTGTCGAAACATCCTACGACGGCGAGAACCTGGTGATTGAACATAACAGTAGTGAAGACCAGGTGTACTTCGCCTATTTCGCACCTTACTCGATGGAGCGCCACGCTGACCTGCTCGCGTTTGCCCAAACCAGTGAACGCTGTCAGGCTGAAACCCTGGGACTGACGCTGGACGGCCAGACCATGGATTGTCTACGTTTCGGTGAGAGCGAGTCCGGGCGCAAGGTTGTCTGGATAGTCGCGCGCCAGCACCCGGGTGAAACCATGGCCGAATGGTGGATGGAGGGCCTGGTCAATCGCCTGGTCGATCATAGCGACCCGGTTGTCAACGCGATTCTCGATAAAGCGGTAATTTACCTGGTGCCGAATATGAATCCCGACGGTAGCCGGCGCGGGCATTTGCGCACCAACGCGGCGGGATCGAACCTGAATCGCGAGTGGGATAAACCGAGCGTAGAAAAAAGTCCCGAAGTACTGTGCGTGCTGGAAAAAATAAAGCAAACCGGCCTCGACTTCGGCCTCGATGTGCATGGTGACGAGGCGCTACCTTACAACTTTATCGCCGGTACCGAGGGCATTCCCGGTTGGAACCATGAACGCCAACAGCAACTCGAACTGTACAAGATGACATTGGCGAACATTAATCCGGATTTCCAGGTTGAAAATGGTTATCCACCCAATTCCGGGGGTAATGCCAACATGACCTATTGCTCGAACTCGCTCGCAGAACATTTTGGTGCGCTGGTGATGACGTTGGAAATGCCGTTCAAGGACGCTACCGCAACCCCGGACCGCATCCAGGGGTGGAGCCCGGAACGCTGTGGTCGTCTCGCGCACTCCTGCCTCGACGCGCTGCACCTGTGCTGGGAGCAGGTGGTGAACTAATGTCTCACGGAGTGTCATAAGCAGTGGTTAACCGGATCAGGCGCAGAGATTTCCTCAAAGCCGGGGCGGCCGGTGTGTTCGGCAGTTCGCTGCTGCGAGCACCGATGGCCTTTGCCAGGCAGAAACCCCCGGCTTTTCAATTAACGGCCGCGAATGGCAAATTTAATTTTGCTCCACAGAAAGCTAAAGCCACCGGGGTCATGTTTTATAACCAGTCGATACCGGGGCCGGTGATACGTATCCCGCAGGGTCGCGAATCGACGATCCAGTTTCACAATGCGCTCGATGAACCCAGCTCGGTACACTGGCATGGGCTACGCATCGACAATGCGATGGATGGCGTGCCCGGACTGACCCAGCAACCGGTATTGCCAGGCGAAACTTTCGAGTACCGGTTAACACCGCCTGACGCTGGCAGTTACTGGTATCACACCCACCTGCGATCCTGGGCGCAGCTGGCACTGGGACTCGCCGGGGTATTGATCGTGGAAGAAAAATCACCGCCGCTGGTGGATCAGGACCTGGTTTTCGCGATCGATGACTGGCGTCTCGATGAGGAAATGCAGATGGATACAAAAAGCCTGGGTTCGATGCATGACTGGTCCCACGCCGGACGCCTCGGCAACGTGATTACCGTAAACGGTAAAACCGACCAGTCCTACCCGGTTGCCACGGGCGAGCGCATTCGCTTACGTCTGCTTAATATCGCGAATGCACGTGTCATGAACCTTTTATTCAATGAACCCGAACTCACCGTGATCGCAGTTGATGGCCAGCCGGTTAAACCTTTCACTCCCGAAGCAGGCAGAATCAGGCTGGCGCCGGGTCAGCGTGCCGATTTAATCTTAGATATGACCGCTGATCCCGGCGAGCGTACGCTGATCGAGGTGGTGATTGGTGAATACGCCTATGAAGTGGCCGGCTTCAATTACGATCCGATCCCGAAACGCGAACAGATGCTGAACACACCGATTGCGCTGCCACAAAACCCGCTGCAGCAAACAAGCCTGCCGGACGAATTCATGCAGGTACCTTTAAGCATGGAAGGTGGCGCCATGGGTGGCATGCGCGGAGCGACATTCGAGGATAGGGAAATGGGTATCCGCGAGCTTATTGAGCATCGTAAAGTCTGGGCGATCAATGGTATCGTGGGCATGCCGGAAAAACCGCTTTTCAGCGTAAGGCGCGGTACCGCGATCAGCCTCGACGTTATCAACGATAATAGCTGGCCGCATGCAATGCACATCCACGGGCACCATTTTATTTACCATAAGACACCTGAATTCTGGCGTGATACCGCGCTGTTTGCGCGCGGTGAAAGCGGCACGATGCAATTTGTCGCTGACAATCCAGGCCGGTGGTTGATCCACTGTCATATGGTTGAGCACATGGCTGGCGGCATGGTGACCTGGTTTGAAGTGACATGATGCCAGTGCAAATACACGGAGAAACTCAATAATGTCGAAACTTAACATCCAGTTCACGCTGTTTTCCGCGTTTTATACGCCCTTGATCGTAACCATGGCGGGTGGTTTTCTGCGCGATGAAGGTCTCGAATATGAATGGTCGGTGTCGCCGCCCGGAGTGCCGGCGGTGGCTTCGATTGTCAACGGATCGGCACATGTCGTGCAGTCGGCGCCAAGCCAGGCCTTCAATTCGATCGCAAAGGGCGAGTCGAACTACCCGCTCCATTTTGCCCAGGTTAACGAGATGGATGGTTTCTTCATCAGCGGGCGCGAAGCGGATGATGCTTTTTCCTGGGACAAGCTCGAGGGCGCCGAGGTGGTGATGTTCGGTGGCGGCCAACCAAATGCCATGTTTCGCTACGCCTGCCATCGGGCCGGTATCGACTACGATAAAATTATCGCGATTACGCCAGGTGGGGCCGATGACATCGACCAGGCCTTTCGGGCTGGCGAAGGCCAGTATGTGCAACAGCAGGGACCCTATCCACAGCAGCTCGAAGTTGATGGTGTTGGCAACGTCGTGGCGCAGGTGGGTCCGTTAATCGGGCCCTGTGCATTTTCGAGCCTGGCCGCCTCGCGCGATTGGCTCGGCACCGATACTGCCCGCGCATTTACCCGCGCCTATGCCAACGCCCGACAATACCTGAATGAAACTCCAGCCAGCGAAATTGCAGCTGCCGAGCAATCCTATTTCCCCGATATCAGTCATTCCGCATTGCAAAATTGTATTGCAACCTACCAGCAGTTAGGTTGCTGGACACCGCACGTCGAAATAACGAAGCCGGCGTTTGAAATAATCCTGGACGTATTTGAATACACCGGCAGTATTTCCGAACGTTTCCCCTACGAGCGTGTGTGTGCTGCACCGCCTTCATTCTAGAGAAACACTTATGAGCATAGATAAGCAATCAGTTACAGGGGATCTGCTATCCGAGGAAGGCTTCTGCCACCTGGATAACGCAGGCGCCGCGTTAATGCCGCGCTGCGTACTGGAGACACAGATCGAGCATCTTAAGCTCGAGGCCTCTGTTGGTGGATACGAAGCCGAACGACTCAAGCACGATCAAATCGAAGCGGTATATGATTCGGTTGCACACCTGATCAACTGTCACCGCGATGAAGTCGCAATCGTGGAAAATGCAACGGTTGGCTGGATGATGGCGTTTTATGCCATTCCTTTCGCAGCGGGTGACCGCATTTTAACCGCCGAGGCCGAGTATGCTTCGAATTACCTGGCCTACCTGCAAATTGCCAAAGACAAGGGTGTTATCGTCGAAACCATACCTTCTACCGCCGATGGGGAGATAGATGTTGAATCGCTCAAGGGTATGATCGACGAGCGGGTCAAGCTGATATCGGTAACGCAGGTACCGACCAATGGTGGACTCGTCAATCCGGTCGAGGTAATCGGCGCTGTAGCCAGGCAGAATAATATTTTATACCTCGTGGATGCCTGCCAGTCGGCCGGCCAGATACCGCTGGATGTCAACTCGATACAGTGCGATTTTCTAAGTGCCACCGGGCGCAAGTTTTTGCGCGGACCGAGGGGAGTAGGATTTCTATTTGTCAGTCATCGCGTACTGGATTCGCTGCATCCGCCGATGATCGATCTGTTTTCAGCGACCTGGATTGACGCGGATCACTACGAGTTGCGCCAGGATGCCAGGCGCTTTGAAAACTGGGAAAGCAATTATGCCGCCAAGCTGGGCCTTGGTAGCGCAATTGACTACGCATTGAACATAGGTCTCGAAAATATCGAGGCTGAAGTCACCAGGCTGGCAGACAAGTTACGTCTCATGCTGGCAGAAATTCCCGGCGTCAGCGTCCACGATATCGGTAAGAAAAAATGTGGAATCGTCACTTTTTCTGTTGCGGGTATCGCTGCCACCGAGGTCGAAAAGCATCTACGCGACAACAGGGTTCAGGTCAGCGTCAGCTCTCCCGTCAGCACCCTGATCGATGCCACCCGCAGACAGCTGCCGGATCTGGTTCGCAGCTCGGTGCATTACTACAACCAGGAGTCAGAACTCGAAGCCCTGGTAAACTGTATTGAATCAATCACCGGGCAAAAGGTATAAAGAGTAACGCAGCTGCTAAATATCGTTTACCACTTCGGACAACATTTCGCGCACCTGTCCAGCGACTGCATGGAGCTCGTCGTTATCGATGGCTTGCATTGAAGCGACGGGGTCGACGGCGCTGACCTGAACGCCACCATCGACCGCTCGCAGAATCACGTTACAGGGCAGCATTGCACCAATCTTCGGTTCCATACCGATGGCCTGGTGCGCCATGTTCGGATTGCAGGCACCGAGGATACGGTAGGGGTCCATATCGACATCGATTTTTTTCTTCATTGTTGCCTGCACATCAATTTCGGTGAGGACTCCGAAGCCGTGAGCTGCTAATGCCGTGCGTGTTCTCGCGTCAACATCTTCAAAATCGGCAGCTTCGATTAGTCGGTCAATGGTGTAGCTCATGGTAAAAACTCCTCTGCGATTTGCCATACTGACACATGCCAGTCAGGCGTTTCAACGGGTGAAGATAAGCTATCGACAAGCGTTAATCCAGCCCTTTGAGAGTAAAAGTTTTTATGCAGGTAGAGGCAGAAGTTATGCGTTGAAACAGGCTCTGACGCATCACCGCAGGTAGCTTGCCGGACTTGCCTGTGTTCGTTCTATGGGCGGCTATGCCGCCGAGGTTTAGCGCTAGTGCTGCGTCTTTGTCATGATGGTGTGGATAGCTCGATCGAATACTGACGATGATTCGATAAGCTTGACGCGACCGTCTATCAGTTCCGTTGCAAACGCATTCATTGTCATGTTGCGAACCTTGTGCCCCTGGCGATTAACGAAAACGAAATTGCCGGTCACGTTACTCTTCCAGGACAGTCTTGCCACCAGAGTTTTCGATTGCGACTCGACAAACTCCACCCAGGAACCGATTTCCAATGCCTTGGCCTGCGCCAGATAGCTCTCTCCTTCCTCTTCGATATTATCAAACAGTTCTTCGTCTTCATCCGAGGAAAGCACGATCTCTTCGTCGATCGCGATTTCACCCATCTTAACGCCACTGGCAAATTTGTTGAGGTCGTCGATGACGTCGGTGGTAGAGGACTCAGAGATAATCGTGATCGAATCATCATCAACCTCGTTTTCGACGACCTGGATTTCACCGGTATCATCAGCGGAAAATTCAAAATCGGGAGCCTCAGCAGTATCTATACCCTGTGATTTGGCAAAGGCGTCGGCACCACCGTCCTCTGGCCACACGGTTGTGTCATCGATGCGCGTAACGATGTTCTTGGATGTCTGTTTGACAATCTTGGCATGCTCCTGCGCGAGCATCTGGAAAATCCGGTTTTGTACATCGATGTGTATTTTGACCAGGTCCATGCCCTTGGAAAGCGCACGCAGCAAGGCCGGAATGGTTTTTATAATCTTGACACGCTCTTCCTCGGTGAATTTCGGGATCAACGTCCAGACGAAAGTAGTAGAGATCCGTTTCAGGTTTCTCCAGTGATTGGATGATTCACCCAGCGACAGGTAAGCGTTGAACAGTACCGAGGTCCAGGTGGTTTCGAGAAAATCGATTACCTCAAAGCTCACCTCCCGGTTGTTGATAAGCTTGTGCACCAGCGCCGCCGCCGCATCCTGCGCCTCCTGAATTTGCAGATCCCTGTTCTCTTCCTGCTGTTGAATTTCCTTTTCAACCTTTTCAATACCCTGTTCCTGGTCGGTAAGGAAGTTTTCGAAATTGATATAGGCTTCTTCGAAGACCGAGATATCTTCATCGAATTCGCTGATCAGGAAGTTGACGACTTCCTCGGTCTTGTCGATGAGCGGTTGTTCGTCGGTATGCCCTTCACTCCAACCCAGAGATGCCCGCGAAATGCTGTCGAGCAGCTTTCTCGCAGGGTGTTTTTTCTGATTGAAAAAGTCCTTGTCGATAATGGCAACCTTGAGCATCGGAATTTGCAGTCGCCCGATCAAAACCTTTATTGGGTCAGGCAGCGCCTCATCGTCAAAAAAGAAATCAAACAACATCGAAACCACGTCAATGGTCTGGCCGTCACTGGCATTAACCTGATGCTGATTTTCCTGCCTGAAGTCGATCAGTTGCTGCTGACTTTGCTGTTTGAGACTTTGCGGATCGATAGAAGTCAGGGGTTGTGTTGGAATGCTCGCCGCTTGCAGATTATTCAATGCTGCAACAAAACTACCACCCTGGGAACTGGGAGCTGCAACACCACCGGCGCCTCCAGCAATACCGCCGGCGCCTCCAGCAATACCGCCGGCGCCTCCAGCAACACCACCGACTCCTCCGGCTCCACCGCCGCCTCCAGCAACACCACCGACTCCTCCGGCTCCACCGCCGCCTCCAGCAACACCACCGACTCCTCCGCCTCCCCCGCCGCCTCCACC
>Ga0224508_10003011_pt1 | contig 14060 bp, 16 predicted proteins | sample SF_Jan12_sed_USG_4_FD_170157 | JGI IMG/M metagenome (GOLD analysis project Ga0224508, IMG submission 170157) | Sediment microbial communities from San Francisco Bay, California, United States - SF_Jan12_sed_USGS_21 | ecosystem: Environmental > Aquatic > Marine > Sediment | place: USA... | reverse complement strand
CGGAGAGGGGTGCTCGGGTTCTGCCTCACGCGCTGGTCGAGGCGGCTCGACGAGAGGGTGCTCGCATCGGCGAGCACGAGGAGTAGCCGTGGCCACGATCCGAGAGCTGTTCGAGTTCACCGAGGAGGCTCGATCGCCGCTCGAGCGCTGGCTCGAGGAGGCCGTCGCCGCCGCCCGCGGTGAGTGGGTGAATCTCGAGCCGGTCGTCGACGAAGCGGCGGTGGACGAGTTGGCCGTGCGACGAGGTGTCGCCGGTTGGATGAGCGGTCGGGGGTCGGACCTGCCCTACGTGACCATCGTGGTGCCGACGAGCGACCGCAAGCCGGTGCCGGGTTCACTCGGGATCCAGCACGGGGGCGGTCCCAGGGCGGCTCGGGCGCTGCTCGATGCAGGCGTCGTGCCACCGACGAGCTGGACCCTTCGCCAGGATCATCCACGCCGCGGCCTGGTTTTCGAGCTCGCATCCCCGTGGGACACGAGTGCCACGCTGGACTACGCCTTCACCGCCGTGCACCACCTGTGTCCGGTTGGACTCGATGGCCGCTGGTCGGCGGTCACCCACCGCATTGCGTGAGATTCGACATGAGTCGTCGGACCCATAGTGCCTCGCGCGCCGATCTGGCACACTGGGGGGATCAGTCAACGACGATTGGTGCACAACCCGATGGAACCCACCCAGACAACGGCGTCTGGCAGTATGACCCTCATCACCGGTCTCGGCCGGTCAGCGATGAGTCGCCAGGCGGTTCAAGAGGAACAGGAGCGGCGCCAGAGCGCTGCTTCGTCGACATCGGGAGAAGCACACCGAGCGGCCTGACCTCGTCGCTGGCGGTCTGACGCAGCGCCGGCTCGACGGTTCAGCCGTCGGTGCCTTCGTCGCCGCGGGGCCGATCGCCGTCCGTGCCCACCTCGAGCTCGGGCTGCGTGGGCGCCTCCTCCACGAGGGGCGGGCGTTCCTCGGACCATGCCGGTCGACGACGCTGATCGGTCCGCTGTCGCCGTTTGCGCGACAACGCCAGTGTAGGCCGACCGGTCGCCGATTCGAGGGTGTCGCGCACCTCCTCGTCGCGGTAGCGCCGCAGCGAGCTCACGACCTCACCCCGCCGCCGCGGTGAGCCGGGTACGCGGTAGCCCCGCGCCCGGAATCGTCGTTTGGGCCAGTTGTTGCCCAGGAAGTCGAGCAGGATCCACACCGCCACCGCCCCGATCCAGACCAGGGCGAAGATCAACAGGAGCTCTCGCTCGGTGAGGCCATCGAACACGAAGGGACGCTTGGTGGTGGGGGACGGTTCCGACTCAGGCTAGAGGTGCGATGGCCGCCTCCACGATGAGGTCGCGCACCCGGTCGGCGTCGACGCCGTAGCCCACCGACACCTCGTGGTTCACATCGTCGGCGGGTACCTCGCCTGGTGTCCTCGGAGCGATCCGCTCGTCGACCACCGTCATGCCCCGTGTGTGGTACCCGTTGGTCTCGACCACGACCGACCGACGGTGCGCCGACACGACGTCGGGATGGGTCACGTGCAGCACGGCGCATGGGTCGTGGATGGCAGCGCCACCAGCGGCTCGGGCCGAGGCCGTGCTGGCCGAGTAGAAGTCGAGGATGTCGGCCACCATCTCGGCCGTGGCAGAGCCGGCAGCGCGCAGCTGCTGTGCCTCGGACGGGCCCATGCGCACCTGTTGGGTCAGGTTCAGGCCGATCATCGTCATCGGGGCGCCGGCCGAGAACACCGTCGCCGCGGCCTCGGGGTCGGCCCAGATATTGAACTCGGCCGTCGGTGTGGCGTTCCCGACATTGACACCGCCGCCCATCAGGGTGACGCCGGCGAATCGGGTGAGCAGGGTGGGGTCGCGTTGGAGGGCGAGGGCGACGTTGGTGAGTGGACCGGTCGGTACCAGCCAGGTGTCGTCGGCGGCGATGTCGAGCAGGTAGCCGACCGCGTCGCGCGAGGCTGGTTCCCGCTCGAGGGAGGGCAGGGTGGGGCCGTCGAGGCCGCTGGTCCCGTGCACGTGATCGGCGTGGGTCGCTTCGCCCACCAGTGGTCGGGCGGCGCCGGCGTGCACGGGCACATCGAGGCCGGCCAGCTGGGTCACCAGCAGAGCGTTGATGGTGGTGCGTTCGACGTCGACGTTGCCGCTGACGGTGGTGATGCCCACCAGTTCGCCGTAGCGGGCGGCGCAGAGGATGGCGATGGCGTCGTCCTGTCCGGGGTCGCAGTCGAGCACGATGCGGGGGCGGCTCACGGCGCCTGCTCACTCAGACGCCGTTCCACTTGATGCCGGTCGGGAAGGGAGGGGGCGGCTCCCGGTTGCAGCGTGGTCGCGGCCCCGACCCTGACCGCCCATCGGGCCGCGGCTATGAGGTCACCGGAGTCGTCAAGCAGCTTGTCGGCCATCGCCGCGCAGAACGCGTCGCCGGCCCCGGTGGTGTCGACGGGGTGGACCGCCGGCGCCGGGACCAACCGTTCGGCGTCGGACGTGACCACGAGCGCGCCGCGTGCGCCGAGGTGATGATTGCCGCGTGCACGCCGATGGTGCGGGCGGCGGCGGCCAGGTCTTCGATCGGGGCGCCCGGGTCAACGCCGGTGAGCGCGGCCAGCTCGGTCTCGTTGGGCATCAACACGTCGATGGCGGCGACGAGGTCTTCGGGCAGCGCCCCGTTGGGTGCTGGGGCCGGGTTGAGCAGCACGATCCCGGCGGCCCGGCGGGCGGCGGCGGTCACCGACTCGATCGGTATCTCGAGCTGGAGCAGGAGCGCCTTGGCGTCGTCGACGACGCCAGCTCCGGCCACCGAAGCCGGCGAGACGTGGGCGTTGGCGCCCGAGCTCACCACGATGGTGTTGTTGCCATCGGCCGCCACGGTGATCAGCGCCGTGCCTGTGGGCGTGTCGTTGACCGTGCTCAGGTGGCTGGTGTCGACCCCTGCTTCGTCGAGCGAGCGGCGGAGCTGACCGGCAGCGGCGTCGTCGCCCACACAGCCGACCATCGACGTCGCACGCCCGAGGCGCGCCGCCGCGGTGGCCTGATTGGCACCCTTGCCGCCAGGGATGGTGCGGAGGTCGCCTCCTGGCACGGTCTCGCCTGGTCGCGGATGGCGGTCGACGGCGACCACCAGGTCGAGGTTGGCGCTGCCCACCACCACGATCTCGCCGCCCGGCTCATACGACGCCACGGGCCAGCTCCTGGGCACGTTCGGCCAATTGATCGGCCTTGGCCGCGATGCCCTCGACCGGCCCCGTCTCGGCACCACCGGTGCTGCCGAGCAGGCGCCGGGCGTACACGCCTTCGACGATGCAGGCTTGCTTCCACCAGCTGAAGGCGACGTAGTAGGGCAGGTCCTTCAGGTCGAGGCTCATGCGATTGGCGTACCGCTCGGCGACTTCGTCGCGCTGCGGGAACGTGTCGTGGACCGTCGGCGGGTCGGCCAGGAAGGTGACCTCGTCGTCCGGGTCGGCCCAGTACTGGAGCGACCAGGCGAAGTCGGCGATCGGATCGCCGGTGGTGCACAGCTCCCAGTCGAGCACTGCTGCGACGCGATGGTCGGTGCCGAGGATGGTGTTGTCGAAGCGGTAGTCGCCATGGGCCAGGCCGGCCGGTAGTCGCTCGGGCGGCTTGGACGCAGCCAGCCGGTCGTGCAGCTCGAACAGCAGGGGAGTGGGGCGGGCGTCGGCCCGCTCGACTTGGGTTCGCCACCGCTTGAGCTGGCGGCCCAGGTAGTCGTCGTGTCGGCCGAGGTCGGCCAGCCCCACCTGCTCGAGATCGAGCGTGTGGAAGGCGATCTGGGTGTCGATGAGCGACTCGCTGGCCCGGGCGGCCTCGTCGGTCGACAGCAGCGCGGCATCGGCGGCGTCACGCAGGACGTGTCCCGGCACGAAGTCCATCACGTAGAACGGCGCGCCGGTGACGTCGACGTCGTCGCAGTACCAGCGAGCGCCGGGCACGGGGACCGCGGAGTCGGCCAGGGCCGAGATGATCTGCCACTCGCGCTCGACATCGTGGGCGGTCGGCAGTCGGGGGCCGGCCGGCGGTCGCCGCAGGGCCAGTGTGGTGCCGGCGGCGCCCGTGACCCGGAAGGTGAGGTTGGAGCCGCCAGCCGCGATCAGCTCGAACTGGAACGGCCCGTCGACATCGGTGAGGTTGCGTTCGAGGGCTCGGCACACACTGTCGGTGTCGAGGCCAGGAAGGGACTCGGTCACAGGTCGCAGTCTGGCACGGGCGCACGCGAGACTCTTCGCCATGACCGCCGCCGACGCCACCCCTGCTGACGTCCGCTCGATCACGGGCCGGGTCGCCATCGTCACGGGCGCCGCCTCGGGCATGGGTCGGGCCACGGCAGAGCTGTTCGCCGAGCAGGGAGCCGCCGTGGCGGCCTGCGACTGGAACGGCGAGGCCGTTGCCGAGGTCGTGGCCGGCATCGGCGAGCGGGGAGGCACCGCGGTGGCTCATCAGATCGACGTCGCCGATCGATCAGCCGTCGACGCCATGGTGGCCAGTGTGCAGGCCGAGCTGGGCTCGATCGACATCTTGATCAACAACGCCGGCATCGCCCGTGGCGCCCCCATCGAGGCCGACGACTTCCTCGACCACTGGACGGCGGTGCTCGATGTCGACCTCACCGCCCACGTGCACCTGATCCGAGCAAGCCTCGATGACCTGGCCCGCAACGGCGACGGTCGCATCGTCAACATCTCATCGACCGAAGGTCTCGGCGGCATGGCGTTCAACTCCCCCTACAGCGCGGCCAAGCACGGGGTGATCGGTCTCACGAGGGCGCTGGCCGTCGAGCTGGGCCCTCGCGGCATCACCGTGAACGCGGTGTGCCCCGGGCCGATCCACACCGGAATGACCGAGCTGATCCCCGGTGACGCGAAGGCCACGTTCGCGCGCCGTCGCACTGCGCTGAGGCGCTATGGCGAGCCTCGTGAGGTGGCTCACATGACTCTGTCGCTGGTGCTTCCGGCGGCGTCGTACGTCACCGGCGTGGCCCTGCCCGTGGACGGTGGGCACTTGGCCCGCAATCAGTGATCAGCGGTGGTGCGCACGGGTGAGTACCGACCACGTGCCTTCGTAGTCGAGGAACGCCTCGACGTCGGTCCGCACGATCGCCGGGCTGGCGTCGGACGCGTAGTAGCGGTCGGCGAAGTCGGATTCGGTGGCGAACCACAGCTGTGACACGGCTGCGGTGTCGTCGAGCATCGTGTCGGTGTCGACACGATCTACCACCACGTCCTGGCGGTAGTGGGCCACCCCGGGATGCTCGGTCCGCACGATGTCGATGTGCCTCGCGTAGCGGCGCGCGAAGTCGGCGCCGGGTCGTGCCGCCACGAATGAGATCTGGGTGAGCCCGCCCTGGTCGCCGGGAGTCGGTGCAGCTGCCCCGTCGCGCCACAGCTCTCGGCGCTCGACCAGCAGGATGCCCAGGCGAGCATGGGCCGGGATGGCCGACCTCAGGGCCTCGGTCTGGTGGCCCTGGATCTGGACGACCGCGCCCGCGCCGGCCGGCGAGGCCCAGCGACGGCGTGGGTCGAGATCACCGACCGGGTCGATCCCGCGGTCGATCTCGACAGCGCCGGCCAGCGCCGTCACCCACCGACCGACCTGCTCGGGTGTGACCCCTTGGCGGAGGACGGCGATCGCGTGCGGGCTCATGGCGTGGCCACGTTAGGTCTGTCGAGCAACCAGGGAGTGGGGCGGATGGGTTGCCCCATCCGCCCCTTGTCCTCCAGCGCATCCCTGGTGGCGGGTGAGGCCACCAGAGGGTGTCCCGTTGCGGGTGGACGGGACAACAGACGCCGTATCGACCACCTTCGTGCGACGGTTGAGCGATTGCCGGCCTGGGGGGCATCCTGATCCCGCCGGTCTCGGTCAGTCCGCTGACCTGGGCCGTGATGCGCTTCGTGCTCGGGGTGTGCATGGCGGGCCTCTACGTGGTCGCGGCCGGCGCTGTGGTGGGCCCGCGCCGCCGCCGGCGAAGCAGGGCACCGACTGCTGATGTCGCGAGCAGGCGATCGGATCGAGGTCGGCGAGCAGGCCGGGTCAGCCGGTGAGGCTCTCCTCGAGCTCGTGCAGACGCTTCACCGCACCGACCAGGATCTTCTTGGCCAGGGTGGGGCTCTCGTCGAGCAGGCTGGCGAACTCGCGACGATCGAGCGCCTCGAGCACCATGTCGGTGTCGGCCGTGACCGTGGCCGTGCGGGGTACGCCGGCCACGACGGCCAGCTCGCCGAAGAAGTCGCCAGGGCCGAGCCTGGCGATGACCTTGCCGTTACGGCGAACCGTGGCCTCGCCCTCGACGATGATCAGGAACTCGCGGCCAGGCGTGCCCTCGACCGTGAGGTTGGCGCCGGCCTTCTTGCGCACCTGGGTGATCAGACGGCTGATGGCCTTGAGCTCACGCGTCGAGCACTCCGAGAAGATGTTGATGTTCTTGAGCGTGTCGTAGGACGGCATCGATCCCCCCAGGGCCGGCGTTCAGTCCTGCAATTGCTACTACACCCGCCGTTCGGCCGCCCGTCCCCGGCCCGTCTACCATCGGGCGCCCGCACAACCGAGCGACCACCAGGACGACACACATGAGCGACGACGGCGATTTCTGGAGCCACATTCCGGGTGGCGATCTCATCGGGTTCTGGCGCATCGCCGAGGCGCATCCCGATCGTCTCGCCGTCGTCGACCCCGACCACCAGCAGATGACCTACGGCGAGCTGGCTGCCCTCACCAATCGCATCGTGCACGGGCTGCGGGCCATCGGCCTCGAGACCGGCGACCAGGTCACCACCGTGTTGCCCAACAGCGTCGAGCAGGTGGCCATCTGCTTGGCCGCGTTCCAGGCCGGCTTCTACGTGACGACCGTGAACTGGCACCTCGTCGGCCCCGAGATCGCCTACATCGTCAACGACAGTGAGACCAAGGCGCTGATCGTGTCCGAGCAGTTCGCCGACGAGGCCGTGCGGGTGCTCGACGAGACCGACGTGTCCGAGACCAATCGCTTCTCGGTGGGCGCGGTGCCCGGCTTCCGCCCCTTCTCCGAGCTGGTCGATGGCCAGCCCGACACCCGGCCCGGTGAGCTCACCACCGGCTCGTACATGTTCTACACGTCGGGCACCACGGGTCGACCCAAGGGTGTGCGTCGGGCGCTCAGCGGTGGCCATCCCGACGAGAACGCCTCGACGGGCGGTGGGCTGTTCCTGCTGTTCGGGATCATGCCCCACGCCGACAACGTCCACCTGACCCAGGCGCCGCTATATCACACGGCCGTCAACAACTGGACCACCACGTCGCTCCAGCTGGGCCACACGGTGGTGTTGTGCGGCCGCTGGACGCCCGAGGACGCCCTCGACCGCATCGATCGCTACAAGGTCACCCAGAGCCACATGGTGCCGACCATGTTCAACCGGTTGCTTCAGCTGCCCCAGGAGACGCGCGACCGCTATGACGTGTCGTCGCTGCGCCGCATGATCCACGCTGCCGCACCGTGCCCCATCGAGACCAAGAAGCGCATGATCGAGTGGTGGGGTGACTCGATCTGGGAGTACTACGCCGCCACCGAGGGTGGCGGCACGCTCGTCGGGCCCGACGACTGGATGAAGTACCCCGGCACGGTGGGCACGCCCTGGCCGACCTCCGACGTGATCGTGGTCGACGACGAGGGCAACGAGCTGCCGCCGGGCCAGAGCGGCACGATCTACATGCGCATGGCCGGCAGCACCTTCGAGTACTACAAGGACGAAGAGAAGACGGCCAAGGCCCGCCTGGGTGGCGAGGGGTTCTTCACCGTGGGCGACGTCGGCTACTTCAACGACGATGGCTATCTGTTCCTCAACGACCGCTCCAACGACATGATCATCGTGGGGGGCGTCAACATCTACCCGGCCGAGATCGAGGGCACTCTGCACCAGCACGAAGCGGTGGCCGACGTTGCCGTGTTCGGCGTGCCGAACCCCGACGTGGGTGAGGAGATCAAGGCGGTGATCGAGCTGCGCGAAGGCTGGGAGCCCAACGACGACACCACAGAGTCGATCATGGCCTTTGCCCGCGATCAGATGGCCAAGCAGAAGTGGCCACGGTCGATCGACTACACCACCGAAATGCCCCGCGACCCCAACGGCAAGCTCTACAAGCGCAAGCTTCGGGACCCCTACTGGGAGGGTCACGAGCGGGCTATCTGAGCGCTACTTGGCGCTACTTGATGGCGACTGGGTTCACGGGCGAGCCACAGGCACCCACCACGGGTTGGGGTGACGCTTCGAGGAAGAAGCTGTAGCGCCCATCGCCAGCGCAGTCCGCGGCCAGCTCCTCGAGGTTCCAGTTCTGGCCCTGGGTGAGGCCCATGTCGACAACATCGAGCATGTGGACGCCGAGCATCGCGTCGTCGAGCTCGCTGGGGTAGCACTCGAAGATGAAGGTGTCGGTGGCCACCGCGGCGATGTCGTTGGCGTGGAACCACGACACCGCCGACAGGCCGGGGCCGGGGCTGCCGCTCCAGCCGTTGTAGGTTTGTTTGTCGCCGTCGAAGTAGGCCTGCATCAGGCCGGTGCGGATCAACACGATGTCGCCCGAGCGGATCTTCACACTCTGGGCCTGGGCCACCGCGGCCAGCTCGTCACCGGTGATGGGCGCACCCAGCTCGACGACGTCGACGCCGTGGTGTCGGGCCACGTCGAGCAACACGCCTCGACCGGTGAGGCTCTTCACGTTCTCGATGCCCAGCTCGGTTGAGCCGTGCTCGTTGATGTCGCTGTCGGGACGCCCGCCGTAGACCACCCCCTCGTAGCTGACGTGGGCCAGGCCGTCCCAATGGGTGCCGGCCTGGAGGGCCATCGTCACCACGTCATCGCTGGTGTGGAACGTATCGGCGTCGGGCAGCAGGCCGGCATTGATGGCGATCATGGTGTGCAGTGGGTTGACGCGACCGGGAATGGCCCCGAGCTGCACGCCGTCGATCTGCAGCGGGATGGCCAAGCTGAACCGGCGGCCGCGCTCGATCTCGGCGGCGGCCGCCGCCACCACCTCATCAGTGAGGAGGTTGAGGGTCCCCAGCCGGTCGTCGGCGCCCCACCGGCCCCAGTTGCGGACGGTGTCGCGTATGTCGAGGAACTCTTTCGGCAACATGGTGGCGGAGGCTAGTGGCTGCCCTTCCGGGGATGGGCCGGCCGTTGACGTGCAGGATCGCGCCGGCCGAGCGCCAGCTCAGGATCGACCCGGCCGACAGCCCCGACAGGATCGACCCGGCGCTACCGATCGACAGGATCGACCCGGCCGAGAAGGCCGACAGGATCGAGCCCGCTGAGAAGGCCGACAGGATCGACCCGGCCGAGAAGATCGACCGCACCGAGAGGAACGAAAAGGCCGAGTCGGCCGACATCGCCGAGTAGACGGACCGGGTTGACGCGAACGACGCCCACGGTTGCAGCGAGGACGTCGGCGCATCCGAGGTGGCCATACCCGCGACGTTAGCCGGTACGGTCTCGACGTTCGCCTGCCTTGCCCATCCCGGCGCCCGAGAGTGAGAGTGCCCCATGCCCAATCCCGTGATCGTCGAAGCCGCCCGCACGCCCATCGGCAAACGAGGTGGGCATCTGGCCGGAGTCATCGCCCCGCGGCTGTTGGCCACTGCCAGCCGTGGCGTGATCGAGCGAGCGGGTGTCGAGCCGAGCGAGGTCGACCAGCTGATCGCCGGCTGCGTCACCCAGGCTGGCCAGCAGGCGTCCAACGTGGGCCGCACCTCGTGGCTCAGCGTGGGCGACGACTACACCACGGCCGCCACCACCATCGACTGCCAGTGCGGCTCGGGGCAACAGGCCAACAACTTCATCATGGGCGTCATCGCCACCGGCGGCGCCCAGATCGGCATCGGGTGTGGTGTCGAGCAGATGTCGCAGGTGCCCCTCGGCACCGCGGCCCGCGGCGGTGGCGGGTACTACAAGGACGACTCGTGGCCGTGGGACGAGGCCGAGCACGGGCAGTTCGGCGCGGCCCAGCGGGTCGCCGACCGGCGAGGCATCACTCGCGAGCAGACCGACGCCTTCGGTGTGAGCAGTCAGCAGAAGGCGGCGACGGCCTGGGCCGAGGGGCGCTTCGACCGTGAGGTCGTGCCCGTGCCGGATGCGCCCCAGATCGACAAGGAGGGCCAACCAACCGGCGAGGTCATCACCGTCGAACGGGATCAGGGTCTGCGTGAGACCACGGTCGAGGGTCTGGCCAAGCTGGCGCCGGTCATCCCCGACACGGTGCACACGGCCGGGACGTCGTCGCAGATCTCCGATGGCGCCGCCGCGGTGTTGTGGATGGACGAGGACGTGGCCAAGGCTCGCGGTGTCCGCCCGCGGGCCCGCGTGGTGTACCACACGATGGTCGGCGCCGACCCCTACTACCTGCTCGACGGGCCGGTCGACGCCACGGCCAAGATGCTCGACCAGACCGACTTCACGCTCGGCGACTTCGACATCATGGAGTGCAACGAGGCGTTCGCCGCCGTCGTGTTGAGTTGGGCGCAGGTGTACGACGTCGACATGGACAGGGTCAACGTCAACGGCGGTGCCATCGCGCTGGGTCACCCCGTGGGTTGCACCGGCAGTCGTCTGATCACCACGGCACTGCACGAGCTCGAACGGCGCGACGGCGAGTTGGCCCTGATCACCATGTGTCAGGGTGGCGCGCTGGGCATCGCCACGGTGATCCAGCGACTCGACTGAGAGCCAGACCTACCGTCGTCGGGCCCGGCGAGCAGCGCTCAGAACGACAAGAAGATGGTGGGGACCCAGCCGGTCCGCACCTGATCGAGCACGACCTCGCTCCAGCCGGTCGGAGTGCTCAGCCCGGTGGTCATGATCTCGGTGCCGTCGTCGAGCTCGTCGAGGATCGGTTCGAGTCCCGACGGGCCCAGGTGCACGGTGACCGGGCCGCCCGCGCCGTCGATGGTGGCGACGACGGGTTCGAGCGAGGGCGGTGCGGGCATGGCCACCTGAACCTCGACGGCCCGCACCCATCCCTTCACGCCTCGGTGGGTGATCTCGGTCCATCCGTTCTGGGAGCGACCGGTGACCAGCGCCACCTCGTTCTCGGGCAGACCGCTCACGATCTGACCATCGGGTTGGTCGAAGATGTTGACGCCCGGCAGGTCGTCGGCCGGCCGGACGGGTGTGGCGGCGGGGAAGGGAGAGTCGGTGTCGTCGGCCACCTCGGCCAGCAGGTCGGTGTAGATCCAGCCCCGCAGGTTCGACGTCCGGACCTCGGTCCATCCCTCGGTGGCCGTGCCGGTCACCGTGACCGGGGTGCCGGTCACGAGCTCGACGATGATGTCGCCGCCCGGGCCTTCTCGTAGGAAGGCGGCGGGCTGGCCGGCGACCACCACTTCGGTGCCCTCGGGCCAGAGGCCGTCGATGAGAGCGGCGGCGGCGAGGGGCTCGAGCGAATCGAGTCCGGCCTCGTCGGTGTCGACCGGGGCCAGGTAGCCGCTGTGGACCCACCCTGACCCGAGGTCGGCGTCGACGAAGAACCAAGAGACGTCGCCGATCACACGCACCGAGCCGTCGGTGGTCACCGTCGATCCCACCGGGAGGCGACCGATGCTCTCGGAGTCGCTGCCGGGCGCGACCCGCAGGTTCAGGCCGTCATCGGTGTTGTAGACCCGCCAGGTCGAGTGCTCCATGCCTTCGACGCTGAAGGCGAGGGGGCCGTCGGGGCCTGCGTCGGCCGACGTGGTCGTTCCGTCAGTGCCGTCGGCGCTGGCGACGCCGTTGCCCGACTCGTAGGTGCAGGCCGAGGTGGCGACGGTCAGACAGAGAGCGAGGCCGCAGATGGTCCGCGCGGTTGGAGCGGTGAGCACCCTCGTCTATCGGACGTGGGTGGGTCGACCTGAGTGGTCAGACCTCGACCAGCACGTACCACAGGAAGGCGCCGTAGCCGATGCCGATCAGCCACCAAGGCACCCCGAGCGCCCGCAGCAGCACCGCTGCCACGACCAGCGGCACGACGAGAACGACGACCTTGACGATGATCTCCCAGATGGCCTCGCGCTGGGCTCGGCGGTCCTCGGGGCTGTCGGGCTCCACCCGACCAGTGTGGCCGTTGCCGGGGCCCAGGTGTCTGACGCCGGTCGTCAGTATCCGGCGGCGATGTCGACCACACCGTGCAAGGGGAGCCCGTCGATGAACCGGCGCAGGTTGTCGGCGAAGGCATCGTACAAGCGCTTGGTGGCATCGGGCTCGAACCACGAGACGTGCGGGCTCAACCGCACTCGCGGGTCGTGGTAGAGCCAGTGGTCGGCGGGCAGCGGCTCGGGGTCGCACACATCGAGCGATGCCCGTCGCACCTGTCCGTGGTCGAGGGCTCGGCGCAGAGCGTCCTGATCGACGTGTGCGCCCCGGCTCACGTTCACCAGGTGGGTGCCGGCGGAGAAGTGGCCGAACGTCTGGTCGTCGAGGACGTGGTGCAGCTCGGGGGTGAGCGGTGCGGCGATCACCACGTGGTCGGCGTCGGTCACCAGCTCGATCGGGTCCTGCGCGGCCACGATCCCCGGCACCTCGATCGGCGTGGCCGACCGGCGGAGCACCCGCACCGTCATGTCGAAGGCCAGCGCCCGTCGGGCCACCTCGCGGCCGATCTGGCCGAAACCCAGGATGGCCACGGTGGCGCCGGCGGCGAGGGCCAGGTCGGTGACGTACCAGTGGTCGGGAGGTTCGTCGATCCAGCTGTCGGGCAGTCGTTTGGTGTCGGCGAGGATCATCGCCATCGCCCACTCGGCGATGGCGACGGCGTTGGCACCCCGACCACAGGTCAGGGTTCGGTCACCCACGAGCTCGAGTGGGAACGAGTCGACACCGGCGTCCATGTGGTGCACCCAGCGCACCGGCAGCGCGAGGAGCTCGTCGAGTGTGGCCGGGTACGGACTGGACACGAACAACACGTCGGCCCGGTCGACACCGAGGTCGGACGGTCGACGGTCGGCGTTCACCTCGATGAACTCGACGTCGGGGAAGGCCCCGATGACGCGGGCGAAGCGGTGGCCGTGAGACCCGTGAACGACCGTGGTCACCGGGCCGACCCTACCGGAGGTGCATTTGCATGACCGCTGGTGGCACACCAACCTCGACCTCGTGGCCCAGACCGCGCGAGTGCAGAAGCAGGAGGCCCGAAAACGTCGGGTGATCGAGGCGGCGATGCGGCTGGCGGCCGATGGTGGCTACGACGCTGTGCAGATGCGCGAGGTGGCGGCCCGGGCCGACGTGGCCATCGGCACCATCTACCGCTACTTCAACAGCAAGGACGCCGTTCTGGTCGCCGGGATGGCCGGGTGGATCGGCTTGGCCCGCAAGAGCATCGCGGCCGAGGGCATCGTGGCCGACAAGCCGGCCGATCAGCTGTTGGCCGTGCTCGACTCGACGGTGCGCAACAGCATCAGCCAGCCCCGGTTGACCGCCGCGCTCATCACTGCGCTCGCATCGACCGAGCCCGAGGTCGCCGTCTACAAGCTCGACGTCGAGCAGGAGATGGCGGGACTCATCTCCGACGCGCTCGGCGGCTTCGACGGCGTCGACGTCGACGGCGTGCGGCGGGTGATCGGCCACGTGTGGTTCTCGGCGATCGTGAGCTGGGTCGGCGGGATGCGACCGGCTGAGAGCGTGATGGAGGAGCTCGACCTGGCTGCTCACCTGTTGCTCGACTGAGCAGCGTCAGCCCTCGAGCAGTGGCAGGCAGTCGGTGGCCGGCAGCGGTCGGTCGAAGTAGTACCCGACGGCCTGGTTGCAGCCGAGCCGCTGGAGCTCGTCGAGCTGGAGCTGCGTCTCGACCCCCTCGGCGATGGTGGTGATGCCCAGGCGATGAGCCATGTCGATCACCGCCGCCACGATGGCCTGGCTCTGGGCATCGTGGCCGAGACCGCCCACGAACGAACGATCGATCTTCAACACGTCGATGGGGAACGTGGCCAGGTGGGTGAGCGACGAGAAGCCGGTGCCGAAGTCGTCGAGCCCGATGCGGATGCCCAGGTCGCTCAGTTGGCGGAGCTGGATGTCGGCGCCGATCGAGTCGCCGAGCATGGCCGACTCGGTGAGCTCGAC
>Ga0224508_10003010_pt1 | contig 14062 bp, 15 predicted proteins | sample SF_Jan12_sed_USG_4_FD_170157 | JGI IMG/M metagenome (GOLD analysis project Ga0224508, IMG submission 170157) | Sediment microbial communities from San Francisco Bay, California, United States - SF_Jan12_sed_USGS_21 | ecosystem: Environmental > Aquatic > Marine > Sediment | place: USA... | reverse complement strand
AACGGGACGATGTGTGCCCGGCTCCTGAGACGTTCGGTTACCAAAGTCCACCCCGGCACACATCGTCCCGTTACACAAGCGGCGTACCTCTGGACCGTCGGCGGCATCACGCGCCCTTGGCGACGCTGACGCGGCCGGCTCTGAAACCAAGGGGTGTTCGATGGAGGCCTTGCTTTATTTCGTCCTCTGGCGCGCGCAGGTGATGGGACGGGGACGGTGCCGCACGACCGGCCCCGAGGTCGCGGCGCCGATCGTGCCGATCTTGCAGGCCAGGCGGGCAAGATGAGCGAGGCGAGCGACATGGAAACACCGTCCCTCGAAGCCCCCTCCAAGCCCGGCAGGCGCCTGCCGCTCGGGTTCATCGTGCCGGTCGCCCTCTTCGTCGCCCTGGCGGGGCTGTTCGCCATCGGCCTGGGCATGGACCCAGGACGGGTCCCCTCGGTGCTGATCGGCAAGCCGGTCCCGGACTTCGATCTGCCGCCCGTCGAGGGGCGCAGGCTCGGCCTGGCCAGAAGCGACCTGGTGGGCGAGGTCTCCCTGGTCAACGTCTTCGCCTCCTGGTGCGCGGAATGCCGCCGCGAGCATCCCCTGCTGATGGACATCAACGCGCGCGGCCTCGTCCCCGTCCATGGCCTGAACTACAAGGACACGCCCGAGGACGCCAAGGGATGGCTGGACGGCCTCGGCGATCCCTACACGCGGACCGGCGCCGACATCGACGGCCGGGTGGCGATCGATTTCGGCGTCTACGGCGTGCCCGAGACCTTCGTCATCGATAAGGCCGGACGGATCGCCCACAAGCACATCGGCGCCATAGACGGGCGGGCGCTGCAGGAGACGATCCTGCCGCTGGTCGAAGCCCTGCGGGCCGCGCCATGACGGCCGCACACAAGCACTCGGCAGGTGGCGCAGAATGCCTGAGATAGCCGGCATCGGGATCCTGTCGGCATTCCTCGCCGGCGTCGTCTCCTTCCTGTCGCCCTGCGTCCTGCCGCTGGTGCCGGGCTATGTCTCCTACGTCGCCGGGCGCTCTCTCGACGAGTTGCAGCAGGAGCGGGCGGCGCGCCATCGCCTTGCCGTGCTCGGACTCAGCGCCGCCTTCGTGCTCGGGTTTTCCAGCGTCTTCATCGCCCTGGGCGCCAGCGCCTCGGCCATCGGCAAGTTTTTCATGGCCTACCGCTACGAGGCCAGCTATGTCGCCGGCGCGGTGATCGTCGTCTTCGGCCTCCACATGATGGGCTTCCTGCGCTTCACCTGGATGAACCGCGACCTGCGCTTCATGCCGGAAATCCGCGGCGGCCGCCCGGTCGGGGCCTTCCTGCTGGGCACCGCCTTCGCCTTCGGCTGGACGCCCTGCATCGGCCCCATCCTGGGCGCGATCCTGACCATCAGCGCCACGACCATGGGCGTATCCGACGGCGCCGTCCTGCTGTCCATCTATTCGATGGGTCTGGCCGTGCCGTTCCTGCTGGTCGCGGCCTTCACCGACCAATTTACGGCGAACGCGGGACGGTTCCGGCGCATGGGGCGGACGCTTCAGCTGGCCGCCGGCGGCATCCTGGTACTGGTCGGGGTCCTGATGGCGACCGGCTATCTGTTTTCCTTCGGTACCTGGATGCTGAACACCTTTCCCTTCTTCCAAGAGATACAGCTTTGACGGGGGCGGCCATGGGTCGATTTCTCACACAATGGCTGGCGGCCTTGCCGCTGCTCCTGGGCCTCGCCCTGCCGGCGGCGGCCCAACAGGACGGGGCGCCGGAGACCGCCGAGATCTTCTTCAGCGCCGGCTGCGCCGACTGCTGGCCCTATACCCAGGACGTGCTAATTCCGGCCCTGCAGGCGCGCGGCGCGGCCCTCGACCCGCGGATCCACGACTACACGGCGCCCGGCGGGCGCAAACTCCTGCTGGAGGTTGCCGATTCCGTCGAGCTGCCTAGGTCGATCGCCGATTCGCTCTACGCCTTCGCGCCCACCGAGCGGGGGACCCTGGTCATTCTCGGCCACGTCCCGCCGGAGCTGATCGATCGCGCGCTGACCTCGCCCGATCTGCCGCCGCGTCTCGTGCTCTGGCAGCCGGAGATGCACGGCACGCCCAGCGAGTACCGCCTCTGGGCCTGGACGGGCGAGGTCGAGACCTTCGCGATCGATACCCCTTTCGATGAGGCCCTGGCCCAGGCGATGGTGTCGGCGGGCCCCCTGCCGATCGGCCAGGCGAACCTGGCCCAGCTCCTGCCGGCGGTGGTGGCCACCGGCCTGCTGGACTCGGTCAATCCCTGCGCCTTCGCGGTCATTCTCCTGCTGCTGGCCTTCCTGTTCACCCTGCGCAAGTCGCGCAGCCGGATTCTCAAGCTGGGGTTCGTCTATATCGGGATGATCTTCCTGGTGTACTTCGCGATCGGCCTGGGCATTCTGGGCACGGTCCGGCTGTCGGACGAGCCGCATTTCGTCGCCCGCCTGGGCGCCTGGATCTTGATCGGCCTGGGGGCGGTCAACCTGATCGAGTACTACGTCCCCCGCTTCCCGATCAAACTGCACATGCCGGCCTTCGCCGGCGCCCGCGCCCGGGAGCTGATCGGCAAGGCGACCCTGCCGGCAACGATCGGCGCCGGGATCCTGGTGGGCTTGTGCACGTTTCCCTGCTCGGGCGGCATCTACGTTTCCGTCATCACCCTGTTGAACGCCAAGACGACGATGGCCTGGGGCGTCAGCTATCTCGCCCTCTACAACGTCATGTTCGTGCTGCCCCTGATCGCCATTCTCCTGGCGACCGGGAACCGGGTCACGGCGAAGGCCTGGGCCGGCTGGGAGCGGCAGCACGCACTCAACATCCGGCAGTGGTACGGGCTGGCGATGGTGACGCTGGGCGCCGTCATGCTGCTCTGGGTGATCGGTTGAGACCATGGCGCCCGTCCCGCCGGCGGGCATGAAATCGGATGAGGAGAAAGATCATGGCGCGTGTGGCACATCGAAAATCGGCTCGCTCCAGAGCGGCCGGAAAGGATTCCTTCCCGATCCACTGGATCATCATCGCGGTCCTGCTGCTGGCCGGCGGCGGGTTCTTCGTATGGGCGGAGACGGAGCCGGCCGCTCCGGTCGCGCTGGAGTATGCCGAAGAGGACATGGCTCGTGACCGGCCGTTCCGCGCCATCCACGAGATGCGGGCCGGACCGCCGATCCCCTTCCTGCCGGCCGACCAGCCGCAGCCGAAGATCGTCGTGCCGAGCAGCTACTACGACTTCGGCCAGATCGGGGCGAAAGCTGTGGTCAAGCGCACGTTCCTGGTCCGCAACGAGGGCGACGCGCCGCTGACCATCAGCCGGGCCTACACGACCTGCGGCTGCACCGTGGCCGACTTCACGGCCCGTGTGATCCCGCCGGGCAAGGCGGCGCTGGTCACGCTCATCCTCGATGCCGGTTTCCACGATGTGCGTGGTCAGACCGTGAAGCGCGGGATCATCATCGAGAACAACGACCGCCGCAAATCCAAGGCCGAGATCTGGACCCGGGCCTCGGTCGCCCGGAGCTAGGGGGAGTTCATGCGCAACGCCGCTCTGATCTTGGGCGCCTGGCTACTCACTGCCTGCGCCCCAGCTGCGCCCGACATCGAGGTCGCCGCCAGCTTCGACTTGGGCCGTGTCGTCAAGGGCGATCTGGCCGTCGCCAAGATTCCGGTGAAGAACCTGGGCGACGGCCCGCTCACCGTGGCGGCGGTCAGCACGTCGTGCGGCTGCACCAAGGCGACCCTGACGCCAATGACCGTGCCGCCGGGTGGCGAGGCCCGCCTGCGCGTCGAGTACGACTCCGCCGCCCACGCGGAAGACCTCGGCCTGATCGAGCGCTACGTCTTCATCTCCTCCGACGACCCGGACGAGGACGACGTGCAGATCAAGTTCACCGTCGTGGTCGAGGCCCAACCGACCTGAGCGGCCCGGCCACGGGCCGCGCGGCGGCCGAGCCTCCCGACTTGACATCCACGGGAAAAGGATCATATGGTGAGATGCCCCACCCCCCCTGGGATGGGTACTATCCGAGTGCTGTTACAAAGGAGGGTTACATGATCCGGCTCAAAGTAGAAGGAATGACGTGCCAACACTGCGTGAAGGCCGTGCGCGAGGCGCTGTCCTCGGTGCCGGGTGTCGACCAAGTGGCCGAAGTGGACCTGGAGAGCGGCGAAGCCCTGGTGGACGGAAAGCCCCAGGCGGAGGCGCTGCTCGCCGCTCTGCACGAAGAGGGCTACGAGGCGCGCGTGGCATGACGACGCGGGCCGACAAGACGGCGTCCCCCCATGACCACGGCCATGGGCATGCCTTGTGCCTGCACCCCTCGACGCGCGAAGACGCGCGCCGCCGCCTGCTCTCGGTGCGCGGACACGTCGAGGGCATCCTGCGGATGCTGGAGGACGAATCCGTCTATTGCGTCGACGTCCTGAAGCAGATCAAGGCTGTGGACGGGGCCCTCGACAAGGTCGGCGAGCTGATCCTGCGCAGCCACCTGCGCGACCACGTGGTCACGGCGCACGAGCGCGGCGACGAAAGCGCCATCGTCGAGGAGCTCATGGAGGTGTTGAAGTACCGCTGAGGGGGCCGGATGGCGCCGGGAAAACCGCCCGCAGCCATCGGCGACCCCTCATACTTCGACAAGCTCAGCATGAGGTAAATTATTGATATAACACGTATCTCCTCATCCTGAGCTTGTCGAAGGATGGGCCATAAGTCACGAATTTCGAGGTTTGGTCCGAGACATGGAACAGAAGTTGAGCTTTGCCGTTCACGACATGACCTGTGCGTCCTGTGTGGCCCGGGTCGAGCGCGCGCTCGCGAAGGTTCCGGGCGTCCGCGCGGCCGAGGTCAACCTCGCCACGGAGAAGGCGAGCGTGACCGCCGACGCGGAGCAGACCGACACCGCCGCGCTCTTCGCCGCGGTCGAGAAGGCAGGCTATCGGCCGGTGGCCGAGCACAGGGAGTTCGGCGTTACCGGCATGACCTGCGCCTCCTGCGTGGGGCGGGTGGAACGCGCGATCCGCAAGCTTCCCGGCGTCCTGGACGCGACCGTCAACCTGGCGACGGAAAAGGCCAGCGTGGACTATCTGCCCGACGCCGCCGATCCGGGCCGGATCAAGCAGGCCATCACCAAGGCCGGGTACACCCCGCGGGACATGACCGAGGAGGCGGCCGGCGAGGACCGCGAGCGCGCGGCCCGGGAGGCGGAGATCGCCGCGCTCCGGCGGAACGTCCTTTTCGCCGCGGCGTTTACGCTGCCGCTGTTCCTGGTCGCCATGCTGAGGCACCTGCCCGGGGCCGAGCCGGCGATGCTCGCGCTGCTGTCCGAGCGCGGATGGATGTGGATCGAGCTGGTTCTCGCCACGCCGGTCCAGTTCTACGCGGGCCGGCGCTTCTACCGGCAGGGCTGGGCCGAACTCAGCCACCTCAGTCCGGGGATGAGCAGCCTGGTGATGCTGGGCTCCAGCGCGGCCTACTTCTATTCGCTGCTCGCGCTCCTGGCACCGCAGCTCTTTCCCGCCGGCACGGCCAAGTCGTACTTCGAGGCGGCCGCGGTGATCGTCACGCTGATCCTGCTGGGACGCCTGCTCGAGGCGATCGCCAAGGGCCGCACCTCCGAGGCGATCAAGAAGCTGATGCAGCTGCAGGCCAAGACCGCCCGGATCCTGCGCGAAGGCCGGGAGATCGAGATCCTGATCGAGGAGGTCGTGGCCGAGGACCTCGTGCTGGTGCGTCCGGGCGAGCGCCTGCCGGTCGACGGCGTGGTCGTCGAGGGCGCGAGCTTCGTGGACGAATCGATGATCACCGGCGAGCCCATCCCGGTCGAGAAGCAAAGCGGCGCCGAGGTCGTCGGCGGCACGGTCAACAAGACCGGGGCCTTCACCCTGAGGGCGACGCGGGTCGGCGCCGACACGGTGCTCAGCCAGATCATCAAGATGGTCGAGGAGGCGCAGAGCACCAAGCCGCCGATCCAGCGGCTCGCGGACAAGATCGCTTCGGTCTTCGTGCCGATCGTACTCGTCATCGCCGCCGTCACCTTCGCGGTCTGGCTCGCCTTCGGGCCGGCCCCGGCGCTCAGCTTCGCCTTCGTCACCGCGGTCTCGGTTCTGCTCATCGCCTGCCCCTGCGCCATGGGGCTGGCCACGCCGACCGCGATCATGGTCGGCACGGGCAAGGGCGCGGAGATGGGCGTGCTGTTCCGCAAGGGCGCCGCGCTCGAGACCCTGGCCCGGGTGGACACGGTCGTCCTCGACAAGACCGGGACCCTGACGCTCGGGCGTCCGGAGCTGACGGACTTCGTCGACCTGCGCGGCGGCGACGCGAAGGCCGCCGACCAAACCCTGCGCCTGATCGCCGCGGCCGAGGCCAAGAGCGAGCATCCCATCGCCGAAGCGATCGTGCGCGCGGCGCGGGAGCGCGGCCTCGAGCTGCCGGCGGTCACGGACTTTCGCGCCGACCCCGGCTTCGGAATCGAGGCGAAGGCCGAGGGCTACAGGATCCAGGTCGGCGCGGACCGCTACATGGAGCGGCTGGGGATCGACCTGAGTGGCGTCGCGGCGCGCGCGGGCGCGCTGGCGGGCCAGGCGAAGACGCCGCTCTATGCCGCCGTCGACGGCGTCCTTGCCGCGGTCGTCGCCGTTTCCGATCCGCTCAAGGACAGCAGCCGCGAGGCGCTGCAGGCCCTGCAAGCGCTCGGCTTCGAGGCCGCGATGCTGACCGGCGACAACCGGGCGACCGCCGAGGCCATCGCCCGCGAGGTGGGCATCGGCCAGGTGCTGGCTGAGGTGCTGCCGGACCAGAAGGCGGCGGAAATCAAGCGGCTCCAGGGCGAGGGCAAGTCGGTCGCCTTCGTCGGCGACGGCATCAACGACGCCCCGGCGCTGGCCCAGGCCGACGTGGGCATCGCGATCGGCACCGGGACCGACATCGCGATCGAGGCGGGCGACGTCATCCTCATGTCCGGCGACCTGCGCGGCATCGTCAACGCCGCGAGCCTCTCCAAGCGGACGCTTCGCACCATCTGGCTGAACTTCTTCTGGGCCTATGCCTACAACGTGGCCTTGATCCCGGTCGCCGCAGGCGCCCTCTACCCGGTGATCGGCGTTCTTCTGAGCCCGATGCTGGCGGCGGCGGCCATGAGCGTTTCCAGCCTCTTCGTGGTCACCAACTCGCTGCGGCTGCGCCGCTTCCGCCCGCCGCTCGAAAGCCAGCCGCACCGGCCCGGCTCCCCCTCGCCCCTGGTCGAACAACCGGTGTGAGGGCGGACTCCGGACCTGGACGACGTGCAGCCTTGGTTCACCGTTATGGGCGAGGCAGCTCGACCTGAGCGGCCGGGCTACGGCAATGCCGGGTGCGTTGCTTCTTAGGACCGCAAGATGCGGCTAATCAGGAAGGCGAGCGCTGCGCCCGCTAGAAAGGTTCCAGCGAATTTCGCTGCGTCGGATGGACCGGTGGTTCGGACAACCTGTACATCCATTTGCGGCAAACTCGCCTCTACCTGTTCGGCTCGCGCGATCAGGTCCGAGTAAGCCAACCCCACCGCCCGACACGCGCCTCTCAAATCCTCGATCGAGAAGCTCGAGAGACCGCGTGAGACCCTGGACCATGTGGCCTGACTTATGTGACTCGCTTGAAGGAACTCCTTCTGGGTCATGCCACGCTCCTCCAGGCGTTGGAGCAGTAGCTGCACAACGATCATAGAAAAAGTGACACGTTCGCTGTCAGTCATGACACCCGTTGACATCCAATATGAATGAAATTAGCTTAGGAGAATATATAATAGAATTTGGATTGTCACACCATGATTCCACACGGCGCAAAACCGGGAGACATTCTTGGCGTGCAGATGCCGTTCTATATGCACAAGGGCATACTTTTCCCTGATCGGCGGGTATTGCATGCCTCGAAAGAAAAAGGAAGGGTCGTACTCGATACCGTCCGAGACTTTTCGGAGGGCAGGCGCATTCGTGCCTTAGGGTATCCGGGCCGTCTCACGCCAAGTCAGGTTCTTTCGCGAGGGCTCGAGCTTCATGGACAACGATACCGCTTGATCCAGAGCAATTGCGAGCATCTCGTCGCGCATGCCCACGGCCTGCCAAAGAGCAGCCCGCAGCTCAATGCCTGGCTGGTGGTTGGCGTCGTGGGCGTGACCGCCGCGGCGATCATAAGGCGCCGCTTGGCCTGAAAGCACAACGCCCGGTGTCAGGCCACTGAGGTTTTGTCAGTCTCGTCGCCCCGAGCGATTTTCCCTAGGCTGTCGCCGGCACCCCCGCCTTCTTCAGCGCCGCCTTCTGGCGTTTGGCCACGGCCGCTTCGTCGAAGTCGGCGATCAGGTCGTGGAACAGGCGGTACCAGTTGACCTCGGCCTTGAGGTGCATGAAGACGGAGCCCAGGCCAATCGCCGCACGGTCCATCAGCACGAACTCGCGCGGCGGCCGCACGCCGCCCAGGCGCTTCAGCTCGCCGTGCACGCGGCCGGCCACCGTGGCGCCGTAGTAGCCGCTCTGGCCCTCCATGATCTTCTGCTCGCGGTCCTCCAGCAGCGGCGCGTAGAGGAACTCGGCCCAGATGTTGAGCGCGTCCAGAAGCTCGCGGTCGAGCGACTTGAAACCCCAGGTCTCGTAGGCATGGACCGCGAGGTCCCGGTCGTCTGTCTGAAGCGCCTTGTAGAGGTCGATCACGCCGCGCACGAAGGAGGGCGGAAAGACCCGGATGCAGCCGAAGTCGAGCAAGTTGACGCTGCCGTCGTCGCGTATGGTGTAGTTGCCCAGGTGCGGGTCGCCATGAATGATGCCGTAGTCGTAGAACGGCACGTACCAGGCGCGGAACATGTTGAGCGCGACCCGGTTGCGCTCCTCGACGTCGTCCGTGCGGGCGACGTAGTCCAGCAGCGGCGCGCCGTCGAGCCAGGTCATGGTCAGCAGACGCCCGGTCGAGAGCTCGGGAACCGGCTCGGGCACGTGGATGCCCTTTTCCTTCGCCAGCATTGCCCGGTAGAGGTCGATGTGGCGCGCCTCGCGGTCGTAGTCGAGCTCCTCGCGCAGGCGGTCGGACAGCTCCTTGAAGACGTTCGTGGGGTCGATCGCCTGGTCGTAGCGGCGGTAGACCGCGAAGATCAACTTGAGCTGCTGCAGGTCGGCCTCGACCGCCGAGAGCATGTCCGGGTACTGCAGCTTGCAGGCCAGCTCGCGCCCGTCGGGCCCGAGCGCGCGGTGCACTTGGCCGAGCGAGGCGGCGGCGGCGGCATTGTGCTCGAAGCGCTCGAAGCGGCCCTGCCAGCCGGGGCCCAGCTCGGCGCGCATGCGGCGCTTGACGAAGGGCCAGCCCATGGCCGGCGCGTTGGACTGGAGCTGGCGCAGCTCTTCGGCGTACTCGCGGGGCAGCGCGTCGGGAATGGTCGCCAGGATCTGGGCCGCTTTCATTAGCGGCCCCTTGAGGCCGCCCAGCGCGTCCTTCAGCTCGGCCGAGTGGGTGACCCGGTCGAGGCCGCGCCCGAGCACCCGCGCGCCGGCCAGCTGCGCGGCCAGGCCGCCCACCGAGCTCCCGACCCGGGCATAGCGCCGCACCCGCCCGCCGAGCGTCGAGTCCTCCTTGCCGAATCCGTCCTCCGCCATGGCGAACAGATGGGGGGCGGTGGGACCGCTGTCCAGTTGCGCTAACCTGCCCGGACAATGTTGTTCTTGACAAAGTAAGGATTTTTCCTTACTTTAGTGCGGGTTTCCAGAAGAGGGCGCGATGGCCGCAACTTACGACGAATACAGCACCTTGACGCGGAAGGGGCAGACGACGATCCCGAAGTCCGTCCGCAAGGCGCTCGACCTGTCCTCGGGCGATAAGCTGCGCTTCGACATCAAGGAGGGCGTCGTCACCCTGACCAGGGCCGAGCCCGCCGGGCACGGGGATCCGAGCATCGGCGCGTTTCTTTCCCTGCTCGAAAGGGATATCGCCGCCGGCAACCTGCGCGGCGATCTTCCGCAGGCGATTCTCGATGCGATGAAGGAAGCCGCGGAGCTGGACGTCGATCTCGACGAGCCCATCGAGGGCGACGTTGATATTTGATGCGTGCCAACGGCTGGGACCTCTATTTCCATCCCCTACTTATCGGCCAACTTCAAAAGCTGGCCGATGCGTTTTCGCGCGCGAAGCGCAAGGACCCAGACGGCTATGGGAGCAATGCCAACGTCAAGCTCCTGGCAGCCGTATCCAGGCTGCTGCTCGCAACCGTCCCGCTGGATCCGGCCGCGCCGCAGTATCGGCAGGGAAAGACGCTCGGCGGCGGATACACGCATTGGTTCAGGGCCAAGTTCGGCGGCCGGTTCCGTCTGTTCTTCCGGTATGACAGCCGCTCGAAGATCATCGTCTATGCATGGATGAACGACGAGTCGGGCCAGCGGAAGGCAGGGGACAAGGGCGACCCCTATGCCGTGTTCAAGAAGATGCTGGACAATGACAACCCTCCGGATGGGTGGGCGGAGCTGTTGAAGGCCTGCGAGAGTCTGCCGGAAGACCTCCACAGGATTTTTCGCGGCGACGGTTAGGCCGGCTCACCGCCCCGCGCGGTAGGGGGCGAGGTCGAGGCCCGGGTCCCGGCCGGCCAGGAGGTCCGCGACGATGCGGCCGGTGACCGGGCCCTGGGTGAGGCCCAGGTGGCCGTGACCGAAGGCGAGAAAGACGTCCGGGTGGCGCCGCGCCGGCCCGATCACCGGCAGCGAATCGGGCAGCGAGGGGCGGAATCCGAGCCAGGCGCTCTTCTCGTCGGGCACCAGGCCGGGCAGCATGCGCCGGGCGCGCGGCAGCAGGGCGCGGATCCGCCGGTAGTCGGGCGGCGCATCGAGGCCGGCGAACTCGACCTGGCTGGTCAGCCGCGTGCCGGCCTCCATGGGACAGAGCACGAAGTGCTCCTCCCCGTTCACGACCGGACGGCGGAGGCCCGGATCGGCCTGGGGCAGCATCAGGTGGTAGCCCCGCTCGGTGTCGAGCCGGACCTTCGCGCCCAGCCGCCGCGCCAGGCCGCGCGACCAGGCGCCGGCCGCCAGCACGATCGCCTCGGCCTCGTGCCCGCCGCCCAGCGTCACCACGCGGCGCGGCGAACCACCCAGCTCGAAGCCGGTGACCTCGTCCTGGACGAGGGTCCCGCCGCGGGCCAGGAAGTCGGCGGCGAAGCGCGCGAGCGCCGCGCCCGGGTCGGCCAGGAACGCGGCCTCGGGCTGAAGGAAGCCGTGGCGGAAGACCGGCGCCAGGGCCGGCTCGAGCTGGCGCAGCTCGTCGGCATTCAGCACCTCGAACCGGTGACCGCGCCGGGTCATCAGCTCGCGCTCGAAGGCGGTCGCGGCGAAGGCCCGGTCGGTCTCGTAGACCTTGAGCCAGCCGACGTCGCGCAGCAGCGGCTCGGCGCCGGTCTGGCGCGCCAGGTCGCGCCAGGGCTCGATCGCCCGGCCGTTCAGCTCGGTCAGCGCTTGCGAGATCGCCTCGGCCCGTTCGGGCCGGCTGGCCCGGACCAGCTCGAGCAGCCAGGGCGCGATGCGCGGCAGGTAGCGCCAGCGCAGGGTCAAGGGCCCCAAGGGATCGCGCAGCATCTTCGGCACCTTGCCCAGCAGGCCGGGCATGGCGAGCTGGGCGCAGGAGGTGACGACTAGGCCCCCGGCGTTGCCGAAGGAGGCCCCGGTGCCAGGCGGGCGCGGGTCGACCAGCGTGACCCGGTGGCCGTCGCGCTGCAGGTAGAGCGCCGCGGACAGGCCGACGACACCGGCGCCGATCACGGTCACGCGTCTGGGATGGGGGTCGCTGGCATCGCGCATGAGGGGCCACCGGCGGGCAAGGGTCGGATCTACCCCCGATCTAGCGCAACCCGGTGCGCGGCACGAGGGAAATCCGCTGCCCCGCCAACGACCCCGCCCGGCCGATAGGCCTTAAACCCGACTTAACCGGCCATCGGCTATCCTCCAGGATGAGCCGGATTCCGCTAGATTCAATCTTCGGTTGCACGCTGGCACGACCCCTCGCTGGTACCGTGCTGCTCGCCGCTGTCCTGTTGTCGGCCTGCGCGCCGGGCGCGCGCTGGGACGCGCTCATGACCGAGGGCGAGACGGCCCTGGAGCAGGGCGACCTGCTGGGCGCCGAAGAGCGCTTCGCCGCGGCCATGCGACAGGCGGAGGACTTCGAGCCGGCCGACCCGCGCCGGGCGGTCACGCAAAAAATCGTGACGGAGCTGGACATGGCCTTGATCCAGCGGGTCGGGCCGACGCCCAAGCCCCTGGAGGTGGCTGCGCTCGGGAGAACGCCGGTGCCCGTGCCCGGGTCCGACCTCTCCCCGAAGCCTGCGGGCGCAGCCTTCGCCGTCCATCTCGCCTCCTACCGGACCGTGAACAAGGCGAACCGCGGGTGGCGGCAGCTCCGGCAGACCTTTCCCGACCTGCTCGGCGAGACGACCGGGCTCCTGGAGCAGGCCGATCTGGGCGATCTCGGCGTCTTTCAGCGGCTCCTCAGCGGGCCCTTCGCCGAGCGCGCGGCCGCGGAAAGGCTCTGCGCGGCGCTCAAGGCCAAGGACCAGTTCTGCCGGATCGTTCGGCGCAAGCCGCAAGGACAGCCGGGCCCCCGGCCGGCCGGTCCCGCAGGCTCCTCCGATAAGGGATAAACCGCATTGACCGGCCCTCGCGCGAGGGTCAGGGATGGTCGCGGATTTGCGGCTCCGTGTAATTCGGGGACCGTGTAATTCGGGGACACGTAATTCGGGGACACAGTACTAATTTCTGATCGCCTCGGCCGTTCGCTCGAACCGCACAAGCCGTGCCACGGGCTAGGCCCCGTGACGTGGTCCCAAGACGCGGTCTCGAAATAAGTATTGTGTCCCCATTTTAGGCGCCCCGTTTTAGGCATTGGAAGGGTGGCTTGGTGCGACGGTTCGCGTTCCTGTTCGTTTTCGCGCTCTGGCCCGCCGCCGTGGGCGGCCAGGCCCCGGCCTGGGACGACGCCATGGCCGCGGGCGAGACCGCCTTCGCGGCCATGGACCTGGCCGAGGCCCGCAAGGGCTTCGAGGCGGCGCTCGAGGCGGCCGAGGGCTTTGCGCCGGGCGACCCGCGCCTGGGCCTCACCCTGGCCGACCTGGGGACGGTACTGAACGGCCTGGGCGACTATGCCGCGGCCGAGCCGCTGTTCGAGCGCGCGCTGCGGATCTGGGAGAAGAGCCCGCCGGAAAGCGAGCTGCACCGGGCCACGGCACTGCACGGCCTGGCGGGGGTCCATTACGCCCGCGGCGAGATCGAGGCGGCCGAGCCGCTGCTGAAGCGGGCGCTGGCAATCCGCGAAAAGGCGCTCGCCGCCGAGCATCCGGCCGTACTGCAAACCCGCAAGTCCCTCGCCACGCTGAAGCGGGCCAAGGGCCGGCAAGGCCAGGCGAGGCCGAAAGCCCAGTCGGCGGCGAAGCCGGCTGAGACCGCGCCCTCTCCCGCCTCGGCATCGAAGCCCGGCGGCTACGCCGTCCATCTCGCGTCACTGCGGACCGTCGCCGGGGCGGAGCGCCAGTGGGCTGAATTGCAGGCGGCCTTCCCTGCCCTGCTCGGCCGCCTGCCCGTCGCCCTGGCGCCGGCGGACCTGGGCGAGCGCGGCGTCTTTCAGCGGGTGCTGGCCGGGTCCTTCGCCCGGCGCGCCGAGGCCCGCGACCTCTGCGCGCGGCTCGAGGCCAAGAACCAGTACTGCACGGTCGTCCGGCGCTGACGCGCGTTCAGCGCTGGAGGACGTAGGTGCCAGGGGCAGCAACCAGGGGCCGGTAGCCCCGGTCCGGCGCGCCCAGGGCGGGCGGCGGCGTCCGGCCACTCGAACGCTCGGCCAGCCAATCCGCCCAGGCGGGCCACCACGACCCCTCCCGTTCCTCGGTGCCGAGGAGCCAGCTGTCCGGATCGACATACTTTTCGTCGGCGCTGCGCCGGGCGATCCGGAAATGCCGGCGCGGGTGGCCGGGCTCGCTGACGATGCCCGCGTTGTGGCCGCCCTTGGTCAGCGCGAAGGTGACGTCGGTGTCGGTCGCGAGCTGCACCTTGTAGACCGAGCGCCAGGGCGCGACGTGG
>Ga0224508_10003009_pt1 | contig 14067 bp, 13 predicted proteins | sample SF_Jan12_sed_USG_4_FD_170157 | JGI IMG/M metagenome (GOLD analysis project Ga0224508, IMG submission 170157) | Sediment microbial communities from San Francisco Bay, California, United States - SF_Jan12_sed_USGS_21 | ecosystem: Environmental > Aquatic > Marine > Sediment | place: USA... | reverse complement strand
TCCGCCTCGGCGACACCCAGACGCTCGAAAACACCCAGCAGCATCAACGAAGTCAGGCCCTGGGTCGGGGGTGGCATGTTGTAAACGCGGTGTCCGGCGACCTGCAGCGTTAACGGCGCTGGTTGTTCAGCCTGGTGAGCGGCAAGATCCGCCCCGCTCAGGGGCGACCCGGGATCGGCAAGCTCGGCGGCAATTACCTGTGCCAGTACCCCGCGGTAAAAATCATCGAGTCCGTTTTTGCCCAGCGTAGCGAGAGTCTGGCACAGAGCCGGTTGCTTGAAACGATCCCCCTGGCGTGGCGGCTCGCCGGCGCTCAGGAAGGCGTCGGCAAACCCGGGTTGTTCACGAAGTTCGGCGAGTTTGCTGCGTGCATGGTTCGCGAGTGTTCCACTTACCGCGACACCGTTGTGTGCATGGTACATCGCATCTTCGAGCAGCCTCGCGAGCGGCAGATGCCCCTGCCACTCAGCGGCGCTGTGCTCCAGCGCGGTCTGCCAGCCCGACACGGCTCCGGCTGTCGTCAGGGCGGCCAACGGCCCACGGTCGGGAATAGTTTCCATGCCCCGCGACCGGTAGAAATCGACATCCGCCGCGGCCGCCGCGGCGCCACAGGCATCGATGCCAAGCGGCTTGGAGCCAGGCGCGTACAGCAACCAGAAATTGTCACCACCGAGGCTGTTCATGTGCGGATAGACCACCGCGATGGTGCTTGCAGCGGCGATCATCGCTTCGATCGCGTTGCCGCCCTCGCGCAGCACGCGCTGACCGGCATCGGCCGCCAGATGGTGGGGCGCCACCACCATGCCGTTAAAAGCCCGTTTTGTATGCAGCATGCTTGGTGGCGATGGATTCGAAACCAGAACGCGCCGAAAGTACTCGATTCAATTGCATATAAGCAAGTGGGTCAGCGTATCGAGCCGCCGTACGGTGATCAGAGTTGACTTCCGTTATCGGTTGCGCGACGTTCGTGACATCACTGTAATCGAAATCCAGAGCTGTCGCCTCAGTTGCTGACAGTTTTGCATCGAGCCAGCTCACAGCGGCCAGCATGAGCAACACGGTTGACGGTACACTGGTGTACGCCTTTGCATCGAAGATCTGGTAGTGGATGCAGGGCGGGCGACTGTTCACCGCCGGTGCGTCGTCTGGCGATCCGCAACTGGCGACTTTGTGCGGGGAGAGGGGAGCGATAAAACCGGCCTCACTCGCAGGGGTAAAGAACCTTTCTCCCGTATGGAGAACGGGAATCTCCCTGGGGATGAGGGGACGGATCACGAGCTGCAGGAAAGCATCGAACATCCTGGCCTGTTACGCGCCCAGTCCGGGCGCTTCTCCGCGTAGTGGTCGCGGTCCGGCTGTTCCTCATACGGATGCCGCAGCACCTCCAGCAGTTCGCTTATCTTTTCGTAATCGCCTTGTTCGGCGTCGTCTATCGCTAATTGGGCAAGGTAGTTGCGCAACACGTACTTTGGATTGACCCGGTGCATGATAGCGCGCCGCTCAACGCCCGATCGACCATCGCCGGCACATCGTTGCAGATAATCGTTCAGCCATTTCACGGTCCGCGAATGGCAGTCATCATCTACGGATTTCGGGGTGTAGTAGGCGGGTGCCAGTGGCTGGAGGAGATCAGTCGCGGCGTCATTCTCTACGTGAACGTGCAACTCACCAAGTTGCCTGAAGAAGATGGTCATGTCGGTTTCGGTCAGCTGCAGCACCTCCAGAAGTTCGGCGATCAGTGCCTCATCCGCATCTGCCCGGTAACTGTCAAGGCCCAGCTTGCCAGCCATCATTTCCTGCCATTCGCGGGTGTAGGTGTCCACGAATCCGGCGAGCGCGTGTTGCAGCGGTTCGGTCTGTTCGATAAGTGGATAGACAGCATTCGCCAGTTGCAGCAGATTCCACTGTGCAACACCGGGCTGGTTGGCAAACCGGTAGCGGCGGCCCGCCGCATCCGTAGTGTTGGGTGTCCAGTCCGGGTCATAGTTTTCCAGCCATCCATAGGGTCCGTAATCGATGGTCTGACCAAGAATGGACATGTTGTCGGTGTTCATCACACCGTGCACGAAGCCTACTCGCATCCAATGCACGATCATTCGTGCAGTGGTGCGGCACACTTCGTCGAACCAGGCAACGTAAGTCTCGGTGCACGGTTCGCCAAGATGAGGAAAATCGGTACTTATGGTGTATTCGGCAAAGCGTCGCAGCACATCGGTTTCGCCTCGCGCGGTGAAAATTTCGAAATGGCCGAAGCGAGTGAACGATTGCGCGACACGGCACACGACCGCGCCCGGTTCCGCTTTCGGCCGGCCGTCGTAAAACATGTCGCGCATTACTGCTTCGCCGGTTGTGACAAGACTCAGCGCGCGTGTGGTGGGCACTCCGAGATGATGCATCGCTTCGCTGCACAGGAACTCCCGTACCGAGGAGCGCAATACAGCCAGACCGTCCGCGGTGCGGGAGTAGGGTGTCGGGCCGGCACCTTTGAGCTGCAGCGTCCAGCGTTCACCGTGCCGGTTGATCACATCGCCGAGATTGATTGCGCGCCCGTCGCCAAGCTGGCCCGCCCAGTTGCCGAACTGGTGGCCGCCGTAACACGTCGCGTGCGGGTCCATGCCTGACGCGAGCCTGTTTCCCGCCAGGACCTCGGTCAGTGCATGGACGTCCCATAACTCGGGGTGTAGATCCAGCAACTCCGCAACTTCGCGTGAATACGCCACGAGGCGGGGTGACGCCACGGGTGTGGGGCGCACGCGCGAGAAGCAGGCACCATTCACCGGGCGGCGAAAGTTATCCGTCGTCGGGTCCGCCGGCAGCTCACGTGTAAAGCGATTGTCGAATTGCAGTCCTTGCAGCGGATCGTTTCCGAGTAGTGTATGCATCGAATTTTCTGACATAAATAAGTATAAATAACAATTCGTTAAAGAAAATATTTAAAGTAATTAATAATTATACTGCCAGCCCTTGGCCGGTACGCCGTTACGCTTGAGTGGCACAAATGACAAGCGTCAGGATATTTGATTTTGTTCGCCAAAAGTTGCTGTGTACCATGACTGGTTATGCGCCGGGCACAAAGACTGCCAGCGCCGGCATACGGAGACCCTAACATGACAAACGCATTGACTGCGCAGCAACGTGATCTGCAGACGCGGGCGCGAGAACTGGCGCAAACGGTAATCGCACCGCGAGCGGCCGCTGTCGACCGCGACGAGCAATACCCCTGGGAGAACGTCACGGCACTCAAGGAAGCGGGTTTCATGGGTATGACGATCCCGCGTGAATTCGGTGGACGCGGGCTGAGTTTTCTCGACGCCGTACTAGTGATCGATGAGATGGCCCGTGTCTGTGGCGTTACCGGACGCATTGCGGTGGAAGCAAACATGGGTGCGATTTCCGCGATCATGCACTACGGAACCGAGCAGCAGAAACGTCATGCGGCCGAACTGGTGCTTGCCGGAGACAAACCGGCCATCTGCATCACCGAGCCGGAAGCGGGAAGCGCTGCTTCGCAGATGACTACCAGCGCCCGGCAGCAGGGCGACAGTTATATCGTCAACGGTAAAAAGCACTGGATCACCGGCGGCGGTGTTTCCCGCTTTCATCTGGTATTCGCCCGGGTGATCGACGAAGGCGGCACGGACCGCGGTATTGGCGGATTCATTGCGCTGCGAGACGAAACGCCCGGGCTGATCATTGGCGACCGGGAACCGACCATGGGGTTGCGCGGTATTCCGGAGACGGAAATCATATTCGACAATATGCGGATCGAAAGCGACCGTGTGCTGTTGCCGCCAGGCGGTTTCAAGCGCGGTTTTGCAGAGTTGATGAATGCATACAACAGCCAACGAGTGGGTGCTGCGACCGTGGCGCTTGGATTGGCCGAAGGCGCCTATGCTCAGGCACTGCAGTTCTCGCAGCAACGCGAGCAATTCGGCCGGCCGATTTGCGAGTTTCAAGGACTGCAGTGGATGCTGGCGGACATGAGCACGCAATTGATCGCCGCACGACAACTGATCTACACAGCTGCCGGCAGTGCGGCCGATGAGGGTAATGTGTTCCCGGATGCCTTACTTGCCGCTCAGGCAAAAGTGTTCGCATCGGAGATGGCGATCAAGGTAACCATGGATGCGCTGCAGGTATTCGGTGCGCGCGGTTACTCGAGAAACCTGCCGCTGGAGCGCATCGCGCGCGATGCCCGGATGTTCACCATCGGCGGCGGCACCGCGCAGATTCTGCGCACCGTTATCGCATCGCGAATTCTGGATCGCAAACTGCCGCAAACGCGAGACGGCTACCTCACGCCGACAGCAAATAAGCAGGATGCAGAGTCGCGGGTGCCACCGCTCGCCGGAGTCGCGGATAAACACTAGCCAAATTCAGCGCGGTTACATCTATGCTTCACGACGCACGTTGCATTTCAGCGCATTCTGGATGGGGTGGGCACTCTCAGTGACGCAGTCGCGTTCCCCTCACGCAACACGATGAACGACTATGACGTTGCGGTAGTCGGCGGTGGCTTACTGGGATCTGCATTCGCCTTCGGGCTTGCGGCGATGCGCCTGCGGGTCGCGCTATTTGACGAAGGTGACATTGCCATCCGTGCGGCTCGGGGTAACTTCGGGCTGGTATGGGTGCAGGGTAAAGGGCGGGGCATGCGCGAATACGCCCGCTGGACGCTGCATTCTTCGCAATTATGGAGCGGCTTCGCGCGACGCCTGGCCGACGAAACCGGTATCGACGTCGGCTTCCATCGTCCAGGCGGTTTCCACGTGGCGATCGATCACGAGGAACACGCCCGGAATCTCGCGTTGCTGCAGCAACTCCGTGACGAGGCCGGCGACGAAGGCTATGCGTTCGAAGTTCTGGAGCATGCCGCGCTGAAGAAAGCGTTGCCTGGCATCGGTGCCGATGTTCCCGGCGGTACCTACTGTCCGCATGATGGCCATGCAAATCCGCTGAAACTGCTGCGCGCGCTGCACCATGGTTTTCAACAAAACGGCGGTACTTATCTGCCGCGCAGGCGCGTGACGGATATCGCCCCTGTTGACGGCGGGGGATTTAAGCTCGACGCTGCGAATGACCTGCTTCAGGTGCGGGCGGAAAAAGTTGTCATTGCTGCGGGCCACGGGTCGTTGGCGTTGGCGCGGCAGTTGGATCTGCAGGTGCCCGTATTTCCCGTGCAGGGTCAGATCGTGGTCACTGAAAAAGCCCGGCTCCGTTTCAACTATCCAACTAACTACGTGCGCCAGACCGACGAGGGTAACTACCTTCTGGGTCCGTCGGAACGTGACGTTGGCTATGACTCGAACACGGAATCCGTCACATTACGTAACATAGCGCGGCAATGCTCGCGTGCCTTTCCTTTTTTGCGTGAATTGCGTGTGCAACGGGCCTGGGCGGCGTTGCGCATCATGACACCTGACGGTTTTCCGATCTACGACCAGTCGCCGACGTATCCGGGTGTTTTTTCATTTGCGTGTCACAGCGGCGTGACACTTGCCGCGGTACATACGTTGGACGCCTGCGCCTGGATCCGGCAGGGCGCAATTCCGCAGGCATACGATTGCTTCAGCGCTAAACGGTTCGATGTTCAAACGTACGCATAAGATCAGCCAACCAGTACGCATCGACTTCGAAGGACGCGAAATAATCGCGCAAAGCGGCGATTCCGTCGCGGCCGCGTTACTGGCTGCCGGCGTCGGGTACTTTCGCGAATCGCCCGCCTCCGGTACCCGCCGTGCGCCCTTCTGCATGATCGGAAATTGCTTCGAGTGCCTGCTGGAAATAGACGGGCAGGCAAACCGCCAGGGGTGCATGGTTGCCGTGCGTGAAGGTATGCGGGTGAAGATGCAGCGCGGTGCTGGAGACCTCGATTATGAGTGATGCTGTCGATGTTGCGGTAATCGGCGCGGGGCCTGCAGGGATGGCGGCGGCTGCCGAATTGGCGGAGCGCGGGGTCGGGGTACGAGTGTACGATGAGCAGGCGTCACCGGGCGGCCAGGTGTTTCGCAGCATCGAAAAAGTGACCGAACAGCGGCCGGCTGACCTGCACACGCTGGGCGAACAGTATGCGCGCGGGCTGCGGGATGTACGGCGTTTTCGGCAAAGCGCGGTCAGTTATGTTCCAGGCGCTGCCGTATGGGAACTCGATGGCAGCAGTCCGCAAGAAGTGCGGCTCGGGCTGTTACATGACAACCGAGCTGCAACGGTTCGCGCGCGCCATGCACTCATCGCCACTGGCGCCATGGAGCGCCCCACACCGTTTCCTGGCTGGACCCTCCCGGGCGTCATGAGCACTGGGGCGGCGCAGACTTTGTTGAAGGAGTCGGGACTGGTGCCGGAGGGCAGGGTGGTCCTGGCGGGATCGGGACCTCTGCTGTATCTGTTCGCTTCGCAGATGCTGCAATCCGGATGTGTGCCGGTGTGTATCCTGGATACTACGACGCGGATGTCCCTGACGGCGCTTGCCGTGCTGGCTCCGGCTGCGGTTCATGCGTTGCCGGAGCTGCGCCGGGGAATGCGGTGGTTGCAGCGCATTCGGGATTCTTCGATCGAGCACATCCACCGGGTAACCGGCCTGCAGGCGATCGGCGGTGAACGACTGCAAACAATTCGATTCCGCCAGCGTCGAAGGTGGCTGGAAGTAAGTGCGGATCTGTTGCTGGTTCATGATGGCGTGATTCCAAACACCTGGTTGGCGATGTCCGCCGGTTGCGAACACTACTGGCATACGCGACAACAGTGCTGGCACCCGCGAATACAGGCCAACGGCGTATCCAGCCATGAGCGAATCTCGATCGCCGGCGATGCAGGGGGCATCGTCGGCGGTGACCTGGCCTGTATTCGCGCACGACTTGCCGCACTGCACGTGGCGCACAGCCTCGGTGCCGCGACGCGCGTTGAAGTGCAGGAGGCGCAGAACGCGGCGCATTCCGGAACACGAAAACTTGTTGCGCTGCGGCACTTCCTGGACGGCTACTACGTTCCTGCCGCGGCGTTTCAACTGCCGGAGGACGACGATACCCTGGTGTGCCGTTGCGAGGAAATCACCGTGGCGCAAATCAAGGCGGTGGCCGCACTCGGATGCACGGGACCCAATCAGGGCAAGGCGTTCACGCGTTGTGGAATGGGGCCATGCATGGGACGGGAATGTGGAATCACCGTCAGCCGTCTGCTCGACAACCACCATAAACTCGGTATGCAGGAAACTGGTTATTTCCGGATTCGCCCGCCCGTAAAGCCGATTACCGTCGGGCAGCTTGCGGATCTCGAGTAACAATAAAGGCGCGAAGGCACAGTCTGGAAAATACGTGACCGCGCTTGCAAGGATAACCGCGGCTGTTGCTGGCCGGCAGAGCTAACCGTCCACCGCGCTTACCTGCAAATCCGCTTTGGCCAGCCACGCCCGGTCGATCTCCACGCCCCATCCCGGTGCACTCGGGATGGTGGCCTTGCCATCGACTATTGCGTACGGCGATTCCACGAACAAGTCCTGCTGCCAGGGATAGTAGTCGCTTCCCTCGATGGAGAACTCGAGGTATTTGCCGGCATTGGGAATCGCGCCCAGCAGGTGCATGGTGAACAGCGTCACCATCGATAAATTTGCGCAATGCGGCGTGCACGGCAGTCCCGTCTGCGCAGCCATGTCTGCCACTTTCAGTGTGCGTACGATGCCGCCCAGGTAACAGATGTCCGGTTGCACGACGTTCACCGCGTGCATATCGATCAGGCGACGCCACGTCGCGAGGTCGCAATCCTGTTCGCCGCCCGTGACATCGATCGAAAGTGCGTCCGTCACCTGTTTGGTTTGCTCCAGTTCCCAGTACGGGCACGGTTCTTCGAAATGGCTGACCCCGTTGTCCTCCAGCAGCTTGCCCAGTTCTATGGCTCGCTTGGGCGAGTAGCCGCTGTTCGCATCGACGAGCAGTGCCATGTCGTCGCCGAGTTCCTTGTACATCGTGCGCACGATGTCTTCGCTGCGACCGGGCCAGGCGTCGACGTTGTGGCCGCACTCGGTGCCGATCCGGAATTTGCAGGCGTCGAAACCGTGACGATCGCGAAGCTTAGCGATACGCTGCGCTTCGTCATGCGGTGTGATGTCGCGTTTCATAGAAGAGGCGTAGGTGCGGAGTGCGCGCGGTTTGCCCCCCAGCAGCTCGCACACGCTTTTGTTTTCCAGTCTGCCGCGTAAGTCCCATAGCGCTGTGTCCAGCCCGGCCAGGGCACGGCGCAGGTATGAGCCGGGAAACTTGTGCTCACGTTCCGGAATCATCTCCACAAGCTGCTCGATGTCCAGCGCATCGGCACCGAGCGCATGGGGTGCAATCTGACGGTGCAATACCTGTGCGGTGATATCCGCATTGTAAGTGGAAGTCTGCCCCCATCCCTGGTCGCCGGTGTCGGTGGTCACCCGCACGAAGGCGACCGGTTCCGTGGCAAACGACTCTATACACGTGATTTTCACGGAGTAAAATTCCTAAAGTTAGATTTATCAAATGATTATAATATGTAGTTGATGTATTTTATGATATAAATCACCGGCCGAAACCGGCTCCAATCGATGTCGCGCAGCAGCGTTTTCTTGGTGAACTGGCTGTTGCCCTGTAGGATGCCGGCAATTTTCGTGTATGGCGGCCCGGCGCCGTCGAACGTGATGCGGATTTCCTTCGTCTGATCGACCCGCGCGCGTCACGCGTCGATCGGCGGCTGCAGTTTAGCTGCGCGTTCCAGCCGTTCCATGTACGAAGTTGGCAGCGACAGTGTGTTTGACGACCCCTGAGGTCAAGAAAAGACAGGACACCTCTATGATCGATCTGTATACCTGGACGACACCCAACGGGCGCAAGGTGTCCATCATGCTCGAAGAGTTGGGCGTAGAGTACACAGCTCACGCCATCAATATCGGGGCTGGTGAGCAGCAGGCGCCCGAGTTTCTCGCCATCAGCCCCAACAACAAAATCCCAGCCATAGTGGACAACGATAATGGCACGGTGTTGATGGAGTCGGGCGCGATCCTGCTCTACCTGGCGGACAAATATCAAAAATTCATGCCAACGGACGAGGCGTCACGCTGGCGGGCCATGGAGTGGTTGATGTGGCAGATGGGCGGCATCGGTCCCTTCCTCGGGCAGGTGCACCATTTCGTCCACTACAACCCCGGCAAAGCGCCCTATGCCGAGGAGCGTTATTCCAAGGAAGCACACCGCTTGTACGGCGTTTTGAACACCAGGCTGACCGGCCGCGATTACATGATCGATGAATACTCGATTGTGGATATGGCCACCTGGCCATGGATATCGCGCTTCGAATGGCAGAAAGTGGATTTGAACCTGTATCCCAACGTGCGCGACTGGTATGTCCGCATTGCCGAGCGGCCCGCCGTGCAACGTGGTTACCAGGTGCCCAAGAAAGTCAACGAGGTGCCGATGCCCTAGCGTCCGTTATTGCGGGGGCGGTTTCTGTTTTCCTGGAAAATACAGGTGCAGGTGCTTATCGGAAATCCGCGCATAAATATGCCGAGCACCGATGCCGCGCGCCAGCAGGCGCGTTTGTCGTAACTTCGACCGGAACTTCCTGTCTTCCAGCAGTATTTTTCGCGTCGTTGTCGGGTAACACTCGTCTATAACATCCTGCGCCACCGAAGCCAGTGTTTCAGTCTGGTACTCGCGACTCGACAGCTCGATGAACCCGCGCAAGTTAGGCACCGATTTCAACGACTGGTCGAAGTACACCAGCTGATAGCCGAAATTCGCGTTTGCTTTCCTCTCCTTCGCGAAGCGGGCCTCGAGAAGCGACTTGCATTCTTCCAACCAGGGAAACCTGTAGTAGTTCATTGGCTTGGGTGGTGGTGGCGGTTCGGTTTGGGGGGTGCAAGCAATCAAAGCAACGGCGAGCAGCAGGGGGACCGCCACGGCGCGGGCGAATACTGCCCATGCCGCACGCGTAGTGGCTAGATTCGTGCGTCCCATACGTAACTACTCTCTCGATGACAGGCACCTGAGTATAGCGGAGATTGGGTACATCCCGGCACAACCCTTGCTTCAATCGGGGAAACTGGTAGGGTTGAGAATCATTGGGTAATTCGACGTCGAGCGGGGTAGCGAAGTAATGTGGCGCGATCTGAAAGTAACCAGAGCGGCTAACAGCCGGCTTGCTGAAGTGGATTTCGACGCGCTCGGATTCGGCAACGTATTTTCCGATCACATGTTCAGTATGACCTGCAGCGACGGTGAGTGGGGCGATCCGCAGATTCTGCCATATGGAAATATCGAAGTTGCGCCCGGCAATGCGACACTGCACTACGGTCAGTCGGTTTTCGAAGGCTTGAAGGCGTTTATCGGCAGTGACAACGTTGCGCGGGTATTCCGCCCCGACATGAATGCCAGACGGTTGCTCTCTTCCTGCGAACGCATGTGCATTCCGCCACTGGACGAAGAAACCTTCTGCGCCGCAATCGACGAACTGGTAGCGCTTGATCATGCATGGATACCGCACAAGCGCGGTCAGGCCCTGTATGTCCGACCGTTGATTTTCAGCATCGAGAACCATCTCGAGGTACGCCCCTCGACCGAGTTTCGCTTCATCGTCATGACGGCGCCGGTGCGCGCGTATTTCGATGAGGGTGTCGGACCGATTGCTCTGAAAGTGGAGGAGACTTACACGCGTTCCGCGCCCGGTGGAATCGGCGCAGCCAAAACCGCAGGCAACTATGCCGCCAGTCTTTACCCCACCCAACGGGGTGTACAGGACGGTTTCGTGCAAATGGTCTGGCTGGACGGGATCGAGCACCGGTACGTGGAAGAAGTCGGTGCAATGAACATCTTCTTCCGTTTCAAAGACACTATTGTTACACCGGATCTGCACGGCACAATTCTGCCTGGTGTTACCCGCGACAGTGTGATCACGTTATTGCGCGATGCCGGTCATACGGTGGAGGAGCGGCGCGTGGCGATAGACGAGGTGGTAGAGTCCGTGCACAACGGCGAATTGCTGGAAGTGTTCGGCGCCGGTACGGCCGCCATCATCGCGCCGGTAGGCAAGTTTTCGTACAGGAACGAAGTACTGACCGTGCAGGATAACCAGGCCGGTGAGATCACGCGCTGGCTGTACGAGCGCCTTACCGATATCCAGCGCGGCGATACGGAAGACAAATATCGGTGGAACCGCCTGATCGCGATCGATGAGCCCAGCGTCACAGCCGTCACTTCGTAGACCAGATTCCCTTTTTTCACTGACCTGGAACGGCTGAAAACAGGCGTCGCCTGTGCTTGAATACGCGCATGCAACGTACGATCGAAGATGTTCATGATCGCCTGAACGCCGCCGGCTACGTCGCCGATACAACGCTTGCGACAACGCTCAGTCTGTTGCTGCAGCTGGAGCGGCCGCTGTTGATCGAAGGGGATGCGGGAGTTGGCAAAACCGAGCTTGCCAAGGCGCTGGCGAGGGGGTTCGATTCACGCCTGATCCGCTTGCAGTGTTACGAGGGCCTGGACACTGCCACCGCAGTGTACGAATGGAACTACCCGCACCAGTTGCTGGCGATCAAGCTGCATGAATCCGCCGATCACGCTCCGAGCAGCGAAGACGACATATTCAGTGAGCGTTTCCTGCTGGCGCGGCCGTTACTGCAGGCCATTCAGGAGACCCGGCCGGCTGTGTTATTGATCGACGAAATCGATCGGGCCGACGAAGCGTTCGAAGCGTACCTGTTGGAAGTGCTGTCGGATTTCCAGATCAGTATTCCGGAGATCGGCACAGTCAAGGCACGTTCTATCCCGCGCGTTGTGCTGACCTCCAACAGTACGCGGGAACTCAGCGACGCTTTACGCCGCCGTTGCCTGTACCACTACCTCGACTATCCCGACATGGAAAAAGAACTGTCCATCGTGCATCGGCGCGTACCGGGCATCGAGGGCAACCTGGCGCGGCAAATTGTTGGGTTCGTGCAGAGTCTGCGGCAGCGCGAGTTGCGCAAACGCCCGGGCATCGCCGAGACGCTGGACTGGGCAAGCGCACTTTCGACTCTCGAGGTGCGCTCGCTGGTGGAGGCCCCCGAGCTCGTCGAAAACACGCTCGCCTGCCTGCTCAAAACCGAAGAAGACCTGAAAGCGTATCGCGAAGGTGCAGCCAGGGAAGTGCTGGCGGCTATCGCCTGATGGCTGGAACCAATCCGAGCCGGCAGATCGCCAGTTTCGTGCGCCACTTGCGCCACGAGGGATTTGACGTGGGAATCAGGGAAACTGCCGATGCACTGCGCGTAGCGGGCAATCAAAATCTTCTCGACAATCGCCTGTTGTGCAGTTGCCTGCGTGGATTGTGTTGCCGGGATCGCAGTGACTGGCACCGCTTTGAGGAGATTTTTCAGGCGTTCTGGTTCCCGCAAAGCGTGGCCGTGCGTGAAGATGCGGCGGCGCGGATCGATCCAAGGATCGGTCAGTTGCGGCGTGGGGGCGTTACGGGAATTGCCGGCGCATCGCAGTCTGACGAAGAACTGGTGCGCGGCGGCGGGGCAGGGCGCCAGCGCACACTCGCACGCGCGGACTTCCGTTTCCTGACTGATCTTCTGGGTCAGCGGGAAATGGAGGAACTGGCCGGGCGACTTGCGCTGCGCATTCGACGGCGGGCAACACGGCGACGGCGTGAAAGGTACTGCGGACGAGTGGTTCACATGCGGGGCACCTTCCGCCGCAGCCTGGCGACTGGAGGGCTGCCCCTGCATCTGCGCTATCTCGCACCTCGTCTAGAGTTGCCCAGGCTCGTGTTGCTGCAGGATGTGTCTCATTCCATGGCGGGCTACTCGCCGCTGCTGACCCGTTTCGCGAGAGGTCTGATGCGCGTGTTTCCGCGTAGCGAGGCGTTCGTGTTTCACACACAGTTGTATCGGGTCAGCAACCTGTACCGCGAAACCGACGTGCTCGAGCTGCGGCGCCGTCTGGAACAGTATCAGCACCTGTGGTTAGGCGGAACGCAGATCGCCGAATCCCTGCGGCGTTTTCAGGAACTGTATGCATCCCGGTTTGCGAACCGGCAATGCCTGGTGCTCATCATGAGCGACGGATTCGACACCGACGATCCGCATGATCTCGCGAAGCAGCTTACGCTGTTGCGTGAACGCGTACGCCAGGTGGTGTGGATCAATCCGATGCTGGGACGGCGCGACGCCGCCAACGAAGTCAACGGTGATGTCACCCGCGGTCTGGCGGCCCTGGTGGATTTCGTGGCGCCCGGGCACAGCCTGGAGGGGTTGGAAACCGTCGCGGCGTATCTTGCGCAACACTGTTAGGGTGATTCGCTCTCGTATTTGTTCCCGGCAGATGCGCGAATCGGGTAAGTGTCGTAGATGATTTCGAGGTACTTCGCTTTGCTGCCGCTCGGCTCAAAAGTGAAGAGATCCATCACTTTAAACGTGATCAAAAGTTCCATCGCGGACAGTCCAGTCGTATTGAAAGTACGCCGTCGCGTGGTGTTTCTCAGTGGTGCTGAGAAAGACGTCAATGAGGGGTGTATTGATACCTTCTTCAGTGAGTTACCAATTTGTCAGCTCATCGACGAGAACAGCTCGATCGCAGAGTGTTGTTAGGCCGGCGCCACAATACCGTGAGCTTTTCTCCAATCGGCAAACTCCTTCTGCATCTCGTTTCGGTTCACACTCTCTTTGAGAGCGGCAGCGTACAACGCCCCGGCACGATCCAGATTGCCCAGAAGCGCCTGGCCGCACATAGCCGAAATCTTCTCTAACCACGCATTGTTTTTGCCGATGTACTCGCGATCCAAGTACGCAACAGCGTCCTCCAGCTTGGAGTATTTGTCGAACCAAGGCAGTGCGTGATTCTCAAATGCGGACATTACTGATTCCCCTAGTTCGGCAACCGATACGTGCCTCGATACCTGCCACCAGTTGCTGTCCCATTCGTCCGCGTCCGCTTCAGCGAAAGCAAGCTCATCAAGACGCTCCCGTAGAAAGCAGTACTGTTCAGCGGGCCTGTCTGTAACCGGCCCCACAAATTCCATACGGGGAATGGTCGCGGTAGCTTGCACCCAGGAGGGATGGTAGACGCCCAGGTT
>Ga0224508_10003008_pt1 | contig 14069 bp, 15 predicted proteins | sample SF_Jan12_sed_USG_4_FD_170157 | JGI IMG/M metagenome (GOLD analysis project Ga0224508, IMG submission 170157) | Sediment microbial communities from San Francisco Bay, California, United States - SF_Jan12_sed_USGS_21 | ecosystem: Environmental > Aquatic > Marine > Sediment | place: USA... | reverse complement strand
CAAAAGCTCGAAACGATTGCTAAGCGCAAAGTTGAAAACATGTCAGTTGTCAAATTTTTGAAAACTTACAAAGGCGAGACATTGGTGGTACACGACTATAAAGATCGTGTTATACCCATCTCAGAAGCCGATATCATAGCCAATAGCATAGAAGCTACCACACTATTTGCTACTTCAGGATGTGATTATTTTCGTATTCTTGCTGATTAAAATGTAAGCGATAAAATCATTAATTTTTTAAACACTCCTACTGTAAAACATTAGTCACCTAGTCCATTGAAATGCTTAATTCTACCGACTGTCAATTGAGTCGTCACTCGTGATTTAGATCACGCCTTGCATCATTATTCGGTAGGAGAAAATGTGTGAATCAGTTCAAGATATACAGCTGAATCACTTGTTTAAACAACTTACATACTGCAAATGGACCTATCAGACAAGGAACGCTACTCGATCAGTAAAGTGGGTGAAGACACCTTTGTGCTCACCGATGCCGATACTTTACAGACTTGGCAGATTGAGATTCTGCGCAATACGTACAAAGAAGAAAACAATGAAACTACAGCGACCACTTCTAGTCCTCAGAAGTAAACATAGAAGCAAGTAACGTTAACTTGTTACGCTGACCTCAATTCTGACAACTAACTCCTCATAAGGCGTATAGCCACTAGCCAACATGGCATAACTACTATCGTTCTCTGCCATCAAGGTAGGATAACTTTGTATAGCAAGTTGCTGGCAAAGCTTAAAGTCACTTTCTAGTTCATCGGAAATTTCATTGTTATTAATATCATCAGCAAACAAAGTTTGATCTATTGCATAGTTACTTGTTAATTCAATAAGTATTTCTTCATTCGCGAGATCTTTATTTTCTGTATAAAAAGCATGTTGCAGAGTATGCAGAAAATCTAATTCTTGTTCTGGAAGTTGTTTACTGAATGCTTTAATTGAAAGACATACTAAACGAGTGTTATAAATAAAATCAACCGGCATTGCAAAACTAAAATCAAACGGCTGCCCGGTTACTTTGTGCACATTATGCCACTGACCTAATACATAATTACGCAATGCATCATCCATGGGTTGCATGGTATCTATTCTAAAGGGTGTTAATACCAAGCGAATATCGTTAGCTGGAAATGATGCTTTAAGCCGCTGCATCACGGGCGAAAAGCCCCAACACCAGGAGCACATTGGGCTGGCAAAATATACGAACTTCATCTTTAATTAGTACCTACGCTTGCCTGACCAATTCCACGTGGATCACTCGCAGCAGTAACTTTGTTAATTTGTTGATCCCAAATAACAGTATGCATATTGCCGTAACTTCGTCCTAAATCTTTTAATGAATGCCCCATCGACTCTAATGAGCTCTGCGTTTGTGTAGTTAATACATCCGCTTCAAACTGTATTTCATCTGGTAGAAATTGATGATGGAAGCGAGGCTCTTGCACCATTTCCGAAGCACTAGCGCCTTCAGCAAAAGCCAAGGCAGATAACAACACCATACTAATGATGCGACTGCCCCCCGGTGTGCCTAATATAGCTATACGCTGACCATCATTTAAAAATGTTGGCGACATGCTAGATAACATGCGTTTACCCGGTTCAATCGCATTTGCCACACTGCCCACTAAACCCCATAAATTTGCATGTCCCGGTTGTATAGCAAAGTCGTCCATTTCATTATTCAATAACACACCAGTACCTTGCGCCACAAAGCCAGAACCAAAATAGTAATTAATAGACAATGTAGCAGCGACTTGATTGCCCTGCTGATCCAAAATTGAAAAGTGTGTGGTATTTTGCGCTGCTTCCTTAAGCGGTAGTGAATTAACAATATCTTGCTGAATATAATTTTGACTTGGAGTTGCATGCTGCAGACTTAAATCTGCCAGACGTTTTTCTGCATGCTCTATTGATAATAATTCATCCACCGGGACGTCCACAAAATCTACATCACCCAGGTATTGCGCACGATCATGATAAGCACGACGCATGGCTTCAACAATTAGGTGCTTACGTTGGACTTCATTCATCGCCTGCAAATCAAAGTTCGATAACATATTTAAAATTTGCATCAGAACTATGCCGCCAGAAGAAGGCAAAGCAGCACTTACAATTTCAATATTTTTATAGGTACCTGTTACTGGTAGACGTTCTACGATTTTATAGTCACTCAAGTCCTGTTGCTGCCAAATACCTCCTGCTTGCTGCACGCTTGCAACTAATTTATTTGCAACTTCGCCTCGATAGAATCCGTTCGCACCGTTTTCACTTATATTTTCTAACACCCTGGCTAAATCAAGCTGTTGCAAAATATAGCCAACTTGTGGAATTTTGCCTTGCTGTAAAAATATTTCAGCAGTATGTGGAAACTTTTTTAGTCGTTCGAATACGGCACTAGCTCGTGAATTATAGAATTCACTCACCGCAAAACCATTGCGCGCCAAGTTAATTGCAGCGCTTAAAGTGGTGTGTAGAGGTAGTCGACCATATTTTTCAGCGATGTGTGCCATTGCTGCTGGTGTACCAGGTATGCCTGCGGCCAATGAGCCATTAACCGATTGTTTAGTTGGTTTACCATTCTCGTCTATATACATATCACGAGTCGCAGCAAGTGGAGCTACTTCACGTCCATCGATCATTACATTTTTATTCTCATCGACAAAGTGCAATAACCAAAAGCCACCGCCCCCTAAGCCAGATGCATACGGCTCTACAACAGCAAGAACAGCAGTAACTGCAACCGCAGCGTCAAAGGCATTACCGCCTTGTTGTAAAATTTCTATGCCTACTTGTGTCGCTAAGGGATGCGCACTGGCAACCGCATAGCTTGCAGGACGTGAATTATCTATTGACGGTGAATATTCAGATGGAGTACTACAAGCAAGCAATAAAGAGAGTGTTACTAAACACAATAAAGACAAGCGCAACATTAGCAAGCAAAATGGCCCTTTGAAATTAACCAAGAGTTTTAGCTTTTAAAGCCTGTACTACTGCAGATGAAACAAATTTAGAGATATCTCCACCCAACTTGGCAATTTCACGCACCAGGCTTGATGAAATAAATGCATGCTCTTCGGCGGGCGTTAAAAACATCGATTCGAGCTCACTATCTAACTGGCGATTCATACTGGCCAGTTGAAATTCAAATTCAAAATCAGACACTGCGCGTAGGCCGCGTAAGATTACTTTTGCATTTTGTTGGCGTGCGAATTCTACTAACAGTCCATCAAAACCACGTACTTTTGCGTTTGAGTATTTCTCGAGTGCTTGCTTGGCAAGTGCAACACGTTCCTCTAAAGAAAAAAATGGTTCTTTACTGCCGCCAGTAGTCGCGACACCAACAACAACTTCGTCGAAAATACCACAGGCGCGTCGCACTAAGTCAGTATGACCATTGGTAACGGGGTCAAAAGTGCCAGGATAAACTGCAATAAGTGCCATAAACAAATTCTAATATGAAAGCTGTTAATAATCGCGATTTATTTACGTAATTACGACTAAGCATCACCTTTATACAACGCATAACGGACTTCACCGCTTACTTTTTCACGTATGCAATATAAGGTTTCTAGTAGTATTTCGAGGCTTTGTATCGTTTTTTGTTGCGCAGCAGACTCTACATATATCAAACCATTAGCGTTAAGTAATTTCTGCTTGAGTATTATTGGAATGACTTTCTCTAACAGATCGCTGTAAAAGGGCGGATCTAAAAAGATCAGATCATATTGTTGATTTGCATTCGGTAAATAGGTCAGAGCATTTTGGTTCTTAATTTCTATTTCTTGAGCATCGAATAGCTCTTTTTGTTCACTGAGCATAGCAGCTATACGTGCATCTTCTTCCACCAACATAACCCGATCAGCACCACGCGACATGGCTTCAAAGCCTAGTGCGCCACTGCCCGCAAACAAGTCTAAACATACAGAGCCCTTAATATCGTTTGCTAACCAATTAAATAAAGTCTCACGTACACGATCAGGTGTAGGCCTTATTTTAGGGGAATCTATAAATTGAAGGCGGCGACTACGCCAAGTGCCGCCGATAATGCGTAGACTATTGTTCGCCACCCTCTTGCCTATTTTGATTTGCACCAGATTCTGGGCCGCCAACAATAATCTTGACTAAATTTTTTGGCTGAAGATGTTTACTGAAGGCTGTGCGAATTTCATCTTCTGTTACAGCCGATATTTTATCGGTAAAGGTTTCTAAATAATCCAGTGGCAAATCATAATAACCAATCAAGGATAAGTAACCTAAGATGTCACGATTACTATCTATGCGTAGTGGAAAACCACCAGTAATATTATTTTTTGCTGATGTAAGCTCTTCTGCGGTTGGACCTTCACTAACAAATTTTTTTATAGTCTCCAATGATACTTCAGCCGCTTGATGTGATTGATCATTACGGGTTTGCAAACCTAGTGTAAATGGGCCGGGTTGTTGCAACGGAAAGTAATAACTATACACACTGTAAGAAAGTCCACGCTTAACACGCACTTCTTTTACTAGGCGTGAAGTAAAGCCGCCGCCACCCAAAATTTGATTACCTACATAAAGCGTAAAGTAATCAGGATGACCTCGTTGAATGCCTAGCTGCCCAAGATATACATGTGCTTGTTGAGAAGGATAAGGTATATGAATATCCGCAACTTCTTTTGACGATTGAGGTTGAGCTAATGTTTCTGGCTTAGCACCTTGTACTAAGTTTACTGCAACTTGTTCAGCAATTTTTTTCGCTTGCCCTACATCGATACCACCCACAATCGTAATCAATGCATTGGCTGCAACTAAGTATTGTTGATGGAAATTTTTAACATCATCCAAACTAATCAACTCTATAGTCTCTTTAAAACCTAATGCTGGATTTGCATAGGGATGCGAGCCATAAATAGCTTTATAAAAAGCTCGGCTAGCCATATCAGCTGGGCGTTGTTCTGAATCCTTGATTGCAATCAAAGCTTGATTTTTTAAGCGCAGAAAATCTTTTTCAGGAAAACTTGGTTTAGTAATCACGTCAATAAATATTTTCAGTGCAGGTTTCAGCAAAGCTGCATCTGTAAGACTACGTAGCGCTATACTTGAACGATCTAGATTTACACTACTGCCGTATTGCGCACCCACATCTTCAAATTGCTCGGCGATTGCATCTGCGTCTAATGCTCCAGAACCAGTATTAAGCAATCTGTGAGTTAGTTGCGAGAGGCCATTTAGATCGGCATCACGTCCACTTCCTGCATCAAATGTGATGGCAACATCTAACATTGCTAATTCAGGTGCAGCTACAAATAGTGTTTTTACACCATTACTAGTTTGCCATTGCTCAATTTTCGGTGCTGCATGTGCTTGGCTTGCAGCAAATAACACACTTAAAAATAGTGGGCCTAATAAAAATGAGCAAGATACAGTTAATTTAAATTTCATATTCATTTGAATCTTTTTGAATTTATTTTTCTGTGTTGCTTTGGGCTTTATTCTCAAGCGGCTGCAACACTGCAACAGTAAGGCCTTCTTCAACTAAATATTTGCGTGCAACATCACGCACCTGTTCAGCAGTAATGGAATTAATACGTTGATTGTATTCATCCATAAGTTGCCAACCTAAACCAACGGTCTCTAAACTACCGATCACAGTTGCTTGTCTTTGTATTGAATCTTGCTGATAAACCTCGCTTGCGATCACTTGTGCCTTCACGCGCCTCAATTCTTTTTCACTGACTAAATTTTCTTGTATATCTTTAATTTCTTCGTACAGAGCCTGTTCCGCTTCTTCAATACTGTGCTTTTCGGTTGGAGTAGCATCAAACAAAAACAAGGTTGGATAGCGTGAAAAAATGTTGTAACCCGCACCGGCAGCGGAGACTAATTCTTTTTCTCGTACTAATCTTTTACTCAACCTAGCGCTACGTCCACCATCCAATACAGCACCTAAAACAGATAATGCATATGGCTCCCAATCCTCTTCAGCAGTTGCCAATGAAGGCGTTTTGTAACCCAACATTATATAAGGCAGCTTGGCAATGGCTTTAACTGCTACGCGTCGTTCACCGGTCTGTGGATGCTCCAATCTAGGCTTGCTAGTTTTCACAGGGCGGCTTTCAAGCCTGCCAAAGTACTGTTCAGCCATCGCAAACACATTCTCTGGATTTACATCACCTACTACCACGAGTGTTGCATTGTTAGGTGTGTACCAACGTTGATACCAATCTGCTAAATCTTCAATTTTGAGATTATTTAAATCATCCATCCAACCTATGATTGGATGATGGTATGGACTATTTATAAAAGCAGTTGCGTACAGTTGTTCATAAACCAACGCATTTGGATTATCATCGGTGCGTAAGCGACGCTCTTCTTTTACAACTTCAAGTTCGCTGGTGAAATCTTTAGGCGATAAAATCAGATTCAGCATGCGATCTGATTCAAGCTCAAAGCTTGTCTCCAGATGTTCTTTACCCATTAGCTGGTAATATGCCGTGTAATCACGTCCAGTAAATGCATTATCACGTGCACCAATCTCCGCTACCGTAGAAGAGAAAGTTCCAGAGGGATATTTCTCGGTACCTTTGAACATCATATGTTCTAGTACATGCGATACACCGGTGATGCCGCTATGCTCTTGTGCTGAACCCACACGATACCAAACCTGTGAAATGACAACTGGGGCACGATGATCTTCTTTGACGATCACATTCATACCATTTTTAAACGTCTTCTCATGTGTACCGCTAGCACTTTTTGTAATAACAGCTTGCTTATTAGCTTCATCACCCATTTCTGGGGCAGCAGTAGGTTTATCAGATAGACTAGTGCAGCTTGCTACAACAAATAGTAGCGGTAAAAATTTTATTAGCTTCATTTGTTACGTGTGAATGTACTTGATGTTAGGATTAGCGCCGTTTTATATACAGCAGTATTTCTTAGACCATACTATAAACATTCGTTCAAAATCTATGACTGAGTTTGCTTTATGACCGACGTAAGAGTTTTTCAGCGTTTACGCAAAGGTTTATCCAAAACCAGCGACGCCTTAACTGAAGGCCTAGCTACGGCTGTTTTGGGTAAAAAAGAATTGGATGATGATCTAATCACGGAAATCGAAGATCGCTTGGTAATGGCTGATGTTGGTATCGAAACTACTAATAAAATTATTACTGATCTTGTAGCACGTGTAAGTCGCACCCAACTCACTAACGTTGACGTCCTCTATGACGCGCTACAAGAAAGCATCGCAGAGATACTCTTACCCTGTAACAAACCATTAATCATGGCCAGGATCAAACCGTTTGCCATTCTAGTAGTAGGAGTAAATGGTGCAGGTAAAACCACCACTATTGGCAAAATAGCGCAGCGCTTAGTTGAGTATCGTCAATCAGTAATGCTAGCAGCAGGCGACACTTTCCGAGCTGCAGCAGTAGAACAACTGCAAGAGTGGGGCAAAAGAATCGACGTGCCGGTTATTGCACAAAAAAGTGGCGCAGATAGTGCTGCAGTAGTATTCGATGCCTATCAATCAGCAAAAGCACGTAATGTAGATGTGTTGATTGCAGATACAGCAGGTCGCCTACATACGCAACAAAATCTAATGGAAGAATTACAAAAAATTAAGCGTGCGATACAAAAGGTTGAACCAGATGCACCGCATGAAACTCTATTAGTACTTGAAGGCGGCACTGGGCAAAACGCTATTAACCAAGCAATTGAATTCCATCAAGCACTTGGGGTTACTGGTTTAGCTATTACTAAGTTAGATGGCAGCGCTAAGGGCGGAATTGTATTAGCAATTGCAGATAAATTGCAGTTACCGATTCGGTATATAGGTGTGGGTGAAGCAGTAGAAGACTTACGCGTGTTTAACGCACACCAATATGCTGGTGCCTTGCTTGGGCGTGAACCGATAACGGCTGAGATTACTTAACCACAAGTACTGCATAGGTAAGCGCGAAACAATGATTGAATTGCAAAATGTTACCAAACGTTATCCAGGTAATCGTGAGGCATTAACGCATCTAAATTTAACTATCGAACAAGGTGAGATGGCATTTCTCACAGGACCTTCTGGTGCTGGCAAAAGCACACTCCTAAAACTCATTGCAGCGATTGAAAGACCAACCCGCGGACAAGTATTCATTAATCGAAAAAATATCACTCGCATACCAAAACGCAAGGTTCCCGCATTACGTAGACATATGGGAGTCGTCTTTCAAGATCATCACTTGCTACATGATCGCAATGTTTTTGATAATGTATCGTTACCTTTGCAAATCGCAGGATTTGCGCAAGTTGATATTAACCGCCGCGTACGTGCCGCATTAGACAAAGTAGCTTTACTGGACAAGGAACAGATGATGCCTATAACTCTGTCTGGCGGTGAGCAACAACGTGTAGGTATAGCACGCGCTGTGGTGCATAAGCCCGCTATTTTATTAGCTGATGAGCCTACAGGTAATCTTGATCCTGAACTGTCTGCAGAAATCATGCGCTTGTTTAACGATTTTAATCAAGTAGGTGTAACAGTGCTAATCGCTAGTCATGACCTAGATTTAATTGAGCGTATGAACAAACGCATTATCCGTCTGCGCGCCGGGGAATGTATAGATTCACAAAGCCCTCTAGATGCACAGAACTTTGAGATACATAATTAGCCCATGGTAAAAGCTCGACATCAGCAACCGCTTGCCAGGCCGAGTTTTAAAACTCGCTTTAGAGCTTATGTACGTGATCATGTGCGTGTATTGCTTTTTAGTTTAGGCAAGCTCTATCGAACACCTTTTGCTACCACCTTTACACTGTTAATGATCGCTGTCGCGCTGGCATTACCAGCATGTTTATATGTCTTACTTAATAATCTACAAACCGTTACACACAAATGGGATGACGTAGGTCAGATATCACTGTTCTTACAAACCGATACATCTGAACCAGCTTTAAAACAATTAAAAGCTACAATCACAAAACATGAACAAGTAGAAAATGTTAATTATATCTCTGCCGATTTAGCACTGAGTGAATTTAAAAATCGTAGTGAGTTTGGTGATTTACTAGAAGGCTTACCAATTAACCCGTTACCACCAACACTAGTTGTCACACCTATAGATTCAGCAAAACGAAGTGATACACTAAACAAATTAAAAAAAGAATTTCAATCTTTAGCCAATGTTGAGCAAGTGCAATTGGATATGCAATGGCTACAGCGCCTTCAAGCTATTACTGACATTATTCGTCGAGCCATTACTGCAATTGGAATCATGTTGGGACTTTCCGTTTTGTTAGTAGTAGGCAACAGCATACGACTTGATATTGAAAATCGTCGTGCTGAAATTGAAGTCACTAAATTGATTGGCGCAACTGACCGATTTATACGACGACCATTCTTATACGGCGGCATGTGGTTTGGTCTACTCGGTGGAATACTCGCATTATTCTTAGTATTCATCGTGCTACTGGTAATACGCCAGCCCGCTCAAGATCTCGTCAGTCTTTACAACAGCGACTTTAAATTAATGCTACCCAGCTTCATACAAAGTATTTCACTAATTGGTAGCAGTATATTTTTGGGTCTGTTTGGGTCTTGGCTGGCGGTGGGACATCGGATTGCCAAAATCCAACCTAGCTAATTTCTGTTAAATTGAACTGAAATTATTTTTAACAGATAGATGTTTGCTACCAACAAGACGTACGAAGGGATGTCTTTTTAGTAATTTAAGGTAGGCGTCTTTGGCTTCTTCGAGATTGAAGTAAATGTCACTGTTTTTCACCCAGTGATCATTTTTCATGTTCATCACGTTATAAGTAGATTGAGAAAAAAGTGTTTATTGCTTCTGAGCACGTATCCTTGTGCCTATAGAATTATTTGTTTAATGAAACAAATTTAAAATATTGCTACTGTCACCACTCGTGTTCTAAATTTGAGACAGATAATCGCCAATTAATTACATCTGCAGTATCAAAAACAAGCTCGCGTTCGTTATTAGCTACAGGTATCCCAGTTAGACGTTTGCGGATATATGGCAGACCCCTTTGGATCCAGTGATCAATGGTGGGTTGATCAACACCAAAAATATGCGCTAAATCAGATTTGCTTACTTGTACGCCAGGCATGTATTTATTTTTTTGAGATATTTAATCTAATAAATTGTATGGGTATATGTTTTTAGGCGTATTCGAAATAGACAAAGTTTAAATTTAGACCGATAAAAGGACAGCAACTCCATTCAGATATTTTTCTTAGAGTTAGCCTCAATATTCTTCCCAATTGAAAGCTACTCAGCGCCTGTGTGACAACAAAGATACTGACTCAGCATTTTGAAACAACAGGCTACCGGGTGAAGCGCACAGACGAAGCGACGTAACAACAAATTGAGTAACTGAGCATGTTTTAAGGGCTAGAGAATAAATTCTCGTGACCTTAAATAAGCCGCTATGGCTTGCAAAGTGCTCATGAAATTTACTCGAATAACCTCTTCACAAAAGCAGCAAGCATAGGTAATTTTTCTGTCTGAGAATTTAGTAAGCATAATTTAAAAACCCTTTTAAAATAAGGTACTTAACCACTTTTAATTGCTGGTCACTGCTCAAAATTCAACAATATTTTAGCTATAAAATTGAACAATTTGCCTCATTAGCACTCTAAGATTAAGAGTGCTAAAATTAACTTATTAAACAGATAAACCGAGAGGGGAAATCACAATACATGACAAAGTCGATTATGCCAGCGCAGACCCATTTATCTGTGTCTACTGCAAATGTAGACAGCTATATTGCGTCTGCCTATCAAATACCCATACTAGATGCTGAACAAGAGCATGCACTGGCTATACGCCTACATGAGGATAACGACCTTGATGCAGCACGTACTTTGATTCTCCATCACCTACGCTTTGTAGTTCAGGTGGCACGTGGTTATAACGGTTATGGCCTACCTATCGCTGATTTAATCCAAGAAGGCAATGTTGGCTTAATGAAAGCGGTGAAAAAATTTGACCCACATAAAGGTGTGCGCTTGGTATCTTTTGCAGTGCACTGGGTGCGCGCAGAAATCCATGAATATGTATTACGTAATTGGCGCATTGTTAAAATTGCTACCACTAAGGCGCAACGTAAATTATTTTTCAATTTACGCAGCAACAAAAAGAGACTTGCTTGGTTAAACCAAGCGGAAGTTGAAAATGTTGCTGAGCAACTAGGCGTTAAAGCAACTGATGTATTGGAGATGGAAAAACGTCTCAGTAGTCCAGACCTTGGTTTTGATTTACCTGATCATGCCGATGAAGAAGACTCTGCTGCTAGCTATGCACCGGCTGCCTACTTAAGTGAAGATACCGATACACCAGAAATTATTGCTGAGCAAAATGATTGGCAGGCACATCAAAATAAGCAGTTGAAAATCGCGCTTCAAGAATTAGATGAACGCAGCCGTGACATCATTGCTAAGCGCTGGTTAGCTGAGGAAAAGACTACACTACAAGACTTAGCCAAGGAATATGACATTTCTGCGGAACGTGTGCGTCAGTTAGAAAACAATGCGATTAAAAAGCTTAAATCAGCAGTTGCTGCGTAATTTAAGTTTTATTCTAAACGAGAATAATAGATTAAAGTTACCGCGCTAAGCAGCAACAGTGCTGCTCCGCCGTTGTGCATAACTGCCACACTGATCGGTAACTTCATCACTATATTAGAAACGCCCAAAGCAATTTGCGCTAGCAGAAGTAACAGCGTTATGGTTGCCAGCTGGCGCATATTCGGTGATGAATTATCACGCTTCATGATGCGTAACAACACAAATAACCAAAACACTGCAACCACTATCGCAAATAATCGATGACTCAGATGAATTGCAGTACGTGCAGGATTATCTAGAACACCAAATTCATAGTTCTGTCCTAATCCTCGCCAAAAAACAAAACCCTCTTTGAAGTCAGTTTCCGGCCACCATTCACCTTGGCAAGTTGGAAAATCAGGGCAAGCCAATGCAGCATAGTTAGTGCTTGTCCAGCCACCCAAAACGATTTGACCTACTACAAGCACTAATCCTAATACAAGGACCGGTGTTAACTTTTTACTGTCAGTTGAAGGTTGCTGATTAGAACTCTTCAGCACCAACCACCACAGTAAGGCCACGATTGTTAAACCACCCAATAAATGTAACATCACAATTACAGGTTTAAGTAAGAGAGTAACAGTCCACATACCTAGCAATGCTTGAAAAATCACCAAGCCAACTAAAACGATTGGTAGCCATACTGGTTGACCAGGATGTTTACGATTCTTAATAGCTAAAATTGCTAATAACAAAATCAATAAGCCTAAGGCTCCAGCAAAATATCTGTGAATGACTTCCTTCCAAGCTTTACCTGCTTCTACAGCACGTTCTGGATAAGCTTGATTGGCAATATCAATTTCAGCTGTTGATTCAGGCACTCCCACTAAGTGGCCGTAGCAACCTGGCCAATCCGGACAACCCAAACCAGCATGTGATAAACGCACATAAGCACCAAGGACTACTACAACAAGTGCTAATAAAACTGAAATGAGTGCAATTTTTTTAAACATATTTTTTAATTTAACCAATTTTAGAAACTTTTAATAATCTCTTTAGGTCTTTCTTCATCCCTTTGGAAGTTGCATCTTTAGGGTACCACATCATTAAATTTCCAAGTGGATCTATCACATAGATTTGATGAATAGGAAGAGTTTGGAATTGCGGCAACGCTTTATCAACTACTGATTTATCAAACCATGCAGCTTGCATACGATGATATTTAGAAAATAATTCATTTATAGCTTGTATATTTTTATGTGTGTGCAAACCAAGATACTTTCGTTGTACTCGTTCACTATCACGACCTAGTGTTAGACGCACTTGACGCATTTTAAATAAATTAGCTTCACAATATAGATCGCATGTTGTATCACCTATGTATAACAAGGTCCACTTACCGGTAAATTCTTCATGACTCCATGAACTACCATCGATAGCCTTTAACTCAAACTCCTCGAGAGGCTGAGCGGGAACAACTAGAGTGCCATGATTTTGTGTTCTGGAACTCAACCAACTGTTTGGCACATAGAATAGCCACATGGCAAAAAACAATGGCCCAAAAAATACTGCGAACAAGCCGATTAAATAACTCCTAGTTTTAATTTTATTTTCCATTCACTTTACTTATATTTATTATTTTTACTAAAAGTCGATTTAGTAATTTATCTGGGTCTATGCAACACTATGAATATAACGAGCAATGCTAGCGCCATTGCAAGCCATTGAAATGCATAACCATAATTACGTTTCGGTGATGAGGCATATACTATCCACTGGGCCTTATATGTATCGGCTTGATTTTCTTCCATGCGCAACGTTAACGGCAGTAACTCATGCCCTAATCGCATACCTAATTCTTTAAAATCTAAATATTGAATCAAGCGCGGCCAACTTGTGGAATGATCCATTTCGCCTAAGCTAAATGCCTTACCATACGGAACATAAACTGTGCCTACCAAAGTCCGAAAATTCTCATCCACATCTATGATGGGTAATTCCTCGCGCGGCCCTTTTAGAGGCAACCAACCACGGTCTACTAATACTACTTTGTCGCTGTCATCCAATTTAAAGGGTGTGAGTATATTGAAACCAACTTGATGATCTAAGTATCGATTGTCTAATACAAACTGCTTATTAGATATAAATCTTCCTTGTACACGAATACGCTGAAAGCGCAGACTAGCAGGGTCGATTATTGGAAAACTAAATGTTTGTGGCTCACTATTTTTGCGCGACTCATTTTCTAGCTGTATTTGTTTTTTTTCTTCGGCGCGTTGCAACTGCCAAACACCCAAGCTACTAAGAAAAAAAACTCCCGCTAAAGTAGCGATGACAATCAACCAAGAAGGTTTTCGCCAATGCTTTTTTTCTGTCACAATGAGTTAATCATAAAAAATAAAAGTACATTCCAATGAAAATCATCATTATTCTATTATTTTTAGCTGCATTAGGCAGCCTTGCTTCTGCAATGGTTTTTTTAGTAAAGGACAAAGGTGAAACCAATCGCACGGCAAAAGCACTT
>Ga0224508_10003007_pt1 | contig 14077 bp, 11 predicted proteins | sample SF_Jan12_sed_USG_4_FD_170157 | JGI IMG/M metagenome (GOLD analysis project Ga0224508, IMG submission 170157) | Sediment microbial communities from San Francisco Bay, California, United States - SF_Jan12_sed_USGS_21 | ecosystem: Environmental > Aquatic > Marine > Sediment | place: USA... | reverse complement strand
GGTGAGCTCGAAGTAATGGGTGGCAAAGAGCGTGAATGCCCCGGAAGCCGTCGCGATATGGCGTGCCGCCGCCCAGGCCAGGGACAAGCCGTCGAACGTGCTGGTGCCCCGCCCGACCTCGTCCATCAGCACCAGGCTCGAGGCCGTCGCGTTGTTCAGAATGTTGGCGGTCTCCGTCATTTCCACCATGAAGGTCGAGCGCCCTCCCGCCAGATCGTCGGCAGCGCCCACCCGCGTAAAGATCCGGTCGATGGGACCGATACGCGCACACCTGGCCGGCACGAAACTGCCGATGTGGGCGAGAATTGCGATGAGCGCCGTCTGGCGCATGTAGGTGGATTTTCCACCCATGTTCGGCCCGGTGATGATCAGCATGCGGCGCGTATCGTCGAGCTCGAGGTCGTTGGGCACGAACGGCCCGGTGCTCGCCAGCTCCACCGCCAGATGCCTGCCGTCCCGGTAGCTGATGCCCGGTTCATCGCTCAACTCCGGCTTGTCCAGATTCATCGCCAGCGCTCGCTCGGCCAGGTTGGTGAGCGTATCGATTTCTGCGACCTGCGCCGCCGTATGTTGAAGGGCGCGCAGCGAGCCATTCAGGCGGTCGAGGACGGCTTCATAAAGCAGGCGTTCCCGGGTGAGGGCCCGCTCCCGGGCGCTCAAGACCTTGTCTTCGAACTCCTTGACCTCCGGCGTGATGAAACGCTCGGCGCCCTTCAGGGTTTGGCGGCGAATGTAATCGTCCGGTGCGGACTGAGCCTGGGATTTGCTGATCTCGATGTAGTAACCGTGGACGCGGTTATAACCCACTTTGAGATTGCTGAGCCCGGTGCGAGCCCGTTCTCGCTGCTCCAGGTCATCGAGATATCGGTTCGCGTCGGCGCTGATCGTGCGCAGCTCGTCGAGCTCGGCGTCGAATCCCGGCGCGATCACGCCGCCATCCTTCAGCAGGACGGGTGGCGCCTCGACGATCACTGACTCGAGAAAGGCGCGTTGTTCGTCGTGCGCATCGCTGCCGGTGGTGAGCTCCGCGAGGAGCGGCGACTCCAACTCCGCAATGGCCGCCGTCAATGCGGGGAGCGCCTGCAGCGCGTGGCGAAGCTGTCCCAGATCCCGGGGCCGGGCGGAGCGCAACGCCACGCGTGCCAGAACGCGTTCCATATCGCCGATATCGCCCAGAATGGGTTGGAGCTCGGCCACCCGAGGAGGCTCGAGCAGTGCGTCGACGGCCTGCTGGCGCCGCCGGAGCACGTCACGGTCACGGACCGGGCGGTTCAGCCAGCGTTTCAGAAGCCGGCTCCCCATGGGCGTTGCGCAGCGGTCCATGAGCCCGGTCAGGGCATACTCGTTACCCTCGCCCGCCCCGACCTCGATTTCCAGATTGCGTCGGGTCTCCGCGTCCATGACGATCGCTTCATCCCGGCGTTCCCGCACGAGCCCGCGCAGGTGCGGCACGGCGGATCGCTGGGTGTCTTTCACGTACTGCAGCAGGCACCCGGCGGCCCCAACGGCTTCGGGCGTATCCTCGGCGTCAGAGCCCGCCAGATCGCGGGTCCCGAATTGCTGGCAAAGCGCCCGGTGTCCCGACTGGGCGTCGAAGTGCCATGGGGGCCGGCTGCGCAGGCCGCTCGAGTGCTCGAGCCAGGCCGGAAGCGAGGCATCCTCCTCGATGAGGATCTCCGCCGGTCGCAGCCGTTCCAGCTCCCCCTGGAGGGCATTGGGGTCGTCCAGCTGGGCAATCGAAAACCGGCCACTGGCCAGGTCGAGCCAGGCGAGTCCGATGGGCGCGCCGGTGTCCAGATTGACGGCGGCCAGGTAACGGGTGTGCTTGTCCTCAAGCAGCGCCTCATCCGTCAACGTACCCGGCGTAATGACGCGCACGACTTCACGAGCCACCGGGCCCTTACTGGTCGCGGGGTCGCCCACCTGCTCACAGATGGCGACGGATTCGCCCAGGCGAACTAAGCGGGCGAGATAGTTGTCGAGCGAATGCGCCGGGACGCCGGCCATCGGAATCGGTTCGCCACCGGATTGCCCGCGGCTGGTGAGCGCGATGTCCATGAGCTTCGACGCGCGCCGCGCGTCGTCGTAAAAGAGCTCGTAGAAGTCGCCCATCCGGTAGAAGAGCAGCACGTCGGGGTGCTGGGCCTTGAGACCCAGATACTGCTGCATGACGGGGGTGTGTGCTGTGCTCATTATTCTTCGTTGGCTGGGGGGCACCATCATTGTAATCATGTTCTCGCGCGTGGGCGTGCCCGCTCGCGATCGAAGTTTCCGCCATGCCTTGGACGGCGGTCGTGATGGTTCATGCGCTCCCTGCGTCGGAACGCACCTCGCTTTTCTCTGCACTTGAGGGAGTACGCTCCTGTCGGCATGAACCATCACGATCGCCGGTGCAGGTCACTGGTGCGTCAGGCACTCCGCGCCACCCGCAACGCTCGTCATCGACGAGAACGCGAACGATCGCGTCCGAGCAGGTACCATCCGGCGCATGCGTATCATGCATCTGGAAGCCGGGCGGCACCTCTACGGGGGCGCGGAGCAGGTTCGCTATCTGGTCCAGGGCCTCGAGGCTCACGAGGTCGAGAACGTGCTGGTCTGTCCGCGAGACAGCGCGATCTCGGCGGCTACGCGCGCCGACCGGGTTGTCGAGCTTCCGATGGGAGGCGATCTGGATGTGTTGTTGCCCGCGCGCCTGAAAGCCGTGATCGAGACTCACCAGCCATCCGTCCTGCATGTGCACTCCCGGCGGGGCGCTGACACGGCCGGGGGCTGGAGCGCCCGATCAGCAGGCGTGCCGGCCGTTCTCACCCGTCGCGTGGATAATCGCGAGTTCGCCCCATGGGCTCGGTTGAAGTACCGACCCTACCGGGCGGTGGTGGCAATCTCCTCCGCCGTGGAGGATGAGTTGCTGACCCACATCGGTCTTGAGAGGTCGCGCGTGTTCAGGGTACCGAGTGCCGTGGACCCGCAGCGATATCGGCCCGCGCCGGTCCGCGATCGGTTGGCGGCGACGGCGGGCGTGCCTGCGGGCGGGCTGATCATCGGCGTGGTTGCACAGCTCATTTCCCGCAAGGGCCACGCGCTGTTGTTCGAGTGTTTACCTGAGCTCTTTTCGCGGTTCCCGGACGCTCACGTACTGTGCTTCGGCCGCGGTCCGCTGAAAGAGATGCTGATACGCCAGCTGGTGGATCTGGAGATCGACACCCGGGTGAAGCTGATGGGCTTCAGAGGCGATTTACCCGACTTGCTCCCGGGACTGGATTTGCTGGTTCATCCGGCGCAGCGTGAGGGGCTCGGAGTTGCGGTGCTGGAGGCGATGAGCGCCGGCGTCCCGGTGGTCGCGTCCACCGCAGGGGGGCTCACCGATCTCATCGAGCACGAGGTCCACGGGCTCACGTTCGAGCCCGCTGACCGACGAGGTTTGATGGAAGCGATGGCGCGGATGCTCGCCGACCCCGAGCTGAGAGCGCGCTGTGGCGTCGCCGCACGGGAGCGCGCCCGTGCCGAGTTTTCTGTCGAGCGAATGAGCCGAAGCTATCTGGAAATCTACAATCAAGTCCTGGGCACGACGTCATGAACCCACCCGATCGACGACTGCAGACCCTGGCCCGCTCCCTGGGCATTGCATTGCTCGCCCGCAAGGCACACATGACCTGTGCCGAGTCGTGCACCGGCGGCTGGATCAGCAAGGCGCTCACGGATGTGCCGGGCAGCTCCGCCTGGTTCGGCTGGGGCTTCGTGACCTATGGCAACGATGCGAAGCGTGGGGCGCTCCAGGTGCCGGAGGAGACGTTGCGCGAGCACGGCGCCGTGAGCGAGGCGGTGGTGGTCGCGATGGCCAGAGGCGCCCGGGATAGGGCTGGCGCTGAGTTCTCGGTGGCCGTCAGCGGCGTCGCCGGGCCCGATGGCGGAACCGAGGCCAAGCCCGTGGGCACTGTCTGGTTCGCCTGGTGTGGGCCACGGACGAGCCGCACGGAGTGCTGCCGTTTCGACGGTGATCGGGAGTCCGTTCGCCGGCAGAGCGTGGCGCGAGCGCTCGAGGGGTCGCTGGCGCTCGTGGAGCGAGATGGCTGACAAAGCCTCTCGGCGGCGGGTCTTCTTTGCGCTCTGGCCGGATGGTGAGACCCGACGCGAGATCATACGCACCAGCCGTTCGGCGGTGCGCCGATGCGGTGGGCGACCAACGCCCCAGGACAATCTGCACGTCACGCTGGCTTTTCTCGGACCCGTGACGGAGGCAGTCCTGGAACGCGTCCGGGAGTTGCCGCCGCTGCCATCGCCGGCGTTCGAGCTCGTCTTCGACCGGCTCGGTTTCTGGGCCGGCTCCCGGGCACTGTGGATCTCGTCGAGCCGAGTGCCCCCGGCGCTCATCGAGCTGGAGGCGGCCCTGTGGGATCGTCTGGTGGGGGTGGGATTCGAGCGGGAACGAAGGCCCTATCGACCCCACGTCACACTGGCGCGCAAGGCCCAGGCCGTCGAAGAGAAACTCTCGCCGGTCGCCTGGCTGATTTCGGAGTTCGCGCTCGTGGAATCGAAGCCCGGTGCCCGCCACCCGAGCTACGAGGTTCTCGAAGTCTGGCCCTTCGAGGACCCATGAAAAGTTTGAGGGCAGTGTGTTGCTGAGTCGCGTTCACACCCTCGCGCGCGCTTTTTTCTCGGCGAGCAGAGAGAATTCTTGGCTGCTACCGGGGTGGAATCTATGAAATAATCACCGCCAGCGATTCCCCCCCTTTTACCCACGACTCAACCGGAAAATTTACATGGATGACAACCGTAAGAAAGCACTCGCAGCGGCGCTGGGACAGATAGAAAAGCAGTTTGGCAAGGGTTCGGTCATGCGCCTGGGCGATTCTATTGGAAACCGGGAGTTTGACGTGATCTCTACCGGCTCCATCGGACTCGACGTCGCGCTGGGCATCGGAGGCCTGCCGAAAGGGCGGGTGGTCGAAATCTACGGACCGGAATCATCCGGTAAGACCACGCTCACGCTGCAGGTGGTTGCGGAGGCCCAGAAGCTGGGGGGAACGGCGGCTTTCGTGGACGCCGAACACGCGCTGGACCCCGTGTACGCTGAGAAGCTCGGCGTCAACGTGGAGGAGCTCCTGATCTCCCAACCCGACACCGGCGAGCAGGCGCTCGAGATTACCGACATGCTGGTGCGCTCCGGCGCCATCGATGTCATCGTCATCGACTCGGTAGCTGCGCTCACGCCGAAAGCGGAGATCGAGGGCGAGATGGGCGATTCACATGTCGGCTTGCAGGCACGCCTCATGTCTCAGGCATTGCGCAAGCTCACGGGAAACATCAAACGGTCGAACTGCATGGTGATCTTCATCAATCAGATTCGCATGAAGATCGGTGTCATGTTCGGCAGCCCGGAGACGACAACGGGTGGTAATGCGCTCAAGTTCTACGCTTCGGTCCGACTCGACATTCGCCGGATCGGTGCCATCAAGAAGGGCGACGAGGTGTTGGGCAATCAGACCCGGGTGAAGGTCGTGAAGAACAAGACGGCGCCGCCTTTCAGAATGGCGGAGTTCGAGATTCTCTATGGCCATGGCATTTCCCGGGAAGGTGAGCTCATCGACATCGGTGTCAACGAGAACATCGTCGAGAAATCCGGTTCCTGGTACAGCTATCAGGGCGATCGCATCGGCCAGGGGAAAGAGAACGTCCGCGAGTATCTGATCGAGCACCCTGAGATGGCCGCACAGATCGAGGCCCAGCTGCGGGCAAAACTGCTTCCCACCGGGCCGGTGGAAGTCCCCTTGGACGAGGCGGAGGAGGGTGCCGCTCTCAAGCAAGCCTGAGGACACTCAGGACGTATCGTCGGAGACGCGCAAGGCCTGCCGCAGGCAGGCCATGGATCTGCTCGCGCGTCGGGAGCACAGCCGGGCGGAGTTGGAGCGCAAGCTCCTCGCTCGTTCTTATCCGCGCGACACCCTTGGGGAGGTGCTCGATGCCCTGGAGGCCGAGGGGCTGCTCGACAAAGCGCGATTCGTCGAGAGCTTCATCCGCGCGCGCGTCTCCAAGGGTCAGGGGCCGATCCGGATCCGCGCGGACCTGATTCAGCGTGGCGTCGATGTGGCGACTATCGAGGCGGGTTTGCGGGACGCTCGCCAGGACTGGGGCGGCCTGGCCACCGTCGTGCGCAGAAAGCGTTTCGGGATAAACATGCCGAGTGAGTTCGCCGAGCGTGCCCGGCAGACACGTTTCCTCCAGTACCGGGGTTTTGAGGGCGCGCAGATCGAAGCGGCACTGGATCTTGCGGCCGATTCCGATTAGCTTGCCCAGCCAATTGCTTCTCCCATTGACCCCGTGCTGTTAGAGAAGACGACATGAATCGGACCACCAGCGAACTCCGCCAGGCCTTCCTGGACTTCTTTGCGGATCGGGACCACGAGGTCGTTCCGAGCTCTCCGCTGGTTCCCGCGAACGACCCTACGCTGCTGTTCACGAACGCCGGAATGGTTCAGTTCAAGGATGTCTTTCTCGGTCACGAGAAGCGCAGGAAGCCGCGCGCAGCGAGCGCCCAGCGCTGTGTACGAGCCGGTGGTAAGCACAACGATCTCGAGAACGTAGGTTACACAGCGCGGCATCATACGTTCTTCGAAATGCTGGGAAACTTCAGCTTCGGGGACTACTTCAAGCGCGAGGCGATTCACTATGCCTGGGAATTCGTCACCCAGGTTCTGGGGCTGCCCCCCGAGCGGCTGTGGTGCACGGTTTTCGAAGACGATGACGAGGCCGCCGACATCTGGCTGAACGATATCGGTATCGATCCGGCACGTTTCGGACGCCTTGGCGAGAAGGACAATTTCTGGGCGATGGGTGAAACGGGGCCCTGCGGCCCATGCAGCGAGATCTTCTACGATCATGGTCCCCACGTGGCCGGCGGCCCGCCGGGTTCGCCGGACGAGGACGGTGATCGGTTTATCGAGATCTGGAATCTCGTTTTCATGCAGTTCGACCGCAATGAGGCGGGCGAGTTGAACCCGTTACCGAGACCTTCAGTGGATACGGGTATGGGGCTGGAGCGTCTCGCCGCCGTGATGCAGGGCGTCCACTCCAACTACGAAATCGATCTGTTCGCACGCCTCATCCGGGACGTCATGAAGGTGACCCACACGACGGATCCGAAGAACAAGTCCCTGTGTGTCATCGCCGATCACATCAGGGCCTGTGCGTTCCTGGTCACCGATGGCGTCCTGCCCGGAAACGAGAAACGCAGTTACGTGCTGCGCCGGATCATTCGGCGCGCGATTCGACATGGCTACAAGCTCGGCATGGAGGAGCCTTTCTTCTACAGGCTGGTGGGCCCGCTCGAGTCACAGATGGGCGAGGCCTACCCTGAGCTGAGTGCCCAACGGGAGCACGTCGAGCGCGTATTGCTCCAGGAGGAAGAGCGTTTCGCGGAGACTCTGTCCCAGGGCATGCGAATACTGGAAACCGCCATCGACGGGCTTTCGAAGGGCGGGATTATTCCCGGTGAAACCGTATTCAAGCTCTACGACACCTATGGGTTCCCGAAGGATCTCACGGCTGACTTCGCGCGGGAGCGGAACCTCGGCATCGACGAGGCGGGCTTCGAGGTGCACATGGCGGCGCAGCGGAAACGCGCGCGTGATCAGAACCTCTTCGGAGTTTACGGGACTGCGGCGCCGAGCCTCGAGGAGGCGTCAGTGTTTCTCGGCTACGAGACCCTCGAGGCGGCCGGGAAAGTCACCGCGTTGTTCGCGGACGGGGCACCCGTCCAGGTGCTCGAGGCCGGACTGGCCGGTGCGGTCGTGCTCGACAAAACGCCGTTCTACGCGCAGAGCGGTGGCCAGGTTGGAGACACGGGTGTGTTAAGGGGCGATCAGGTCGTGTTTCAGGTCGAGGACACCATCAAGTTCGGCGAGGCTCACGGCCATGTGGGTGAGGTCACCCAGGGCCGGATCGAGGTCGGCGACACCCTGCAGACCCAGGTCGACGCCGAGCGGCGGGCGGTAATCGTCCTGAATCACTCCGCAACACACTTGTTGCATGCTGCGTTGCGCAGCGTGTTGGGTGAGCACGTCCAGCAGAAGGGGTCGCTGGTGGCGCCCGACCGCCTGCGTTTCGATTTCTCCCATCACGAAGCCCTCAGCCCGGAGGAGCTGTCGCGGGTCGAGAGCCTCGTCAACCGCGAGATACGCGCCAATGCGCGCGCCGAAACGCGGGAGATGCCCTACGAAGAGGCGCTTGCCGGCGGCGCGATCGCGTTTTTTGGCGATAAGTACGACGAGAATGTTCGTGTCCTGAAGCTTGGGGATTTCTCGACCGAGCTCTGCGGTGGCACCCACGTGACCCGTGCCGGGGATATCGGGCTCTTGAAGATCACATCGGAGGGGGGCATCGCCTCGGGCGTGAGAAGAATAGAAGCGGTGACCGGTGCCGGTGCGCTGGCCTGGATCGATGCGAGCGAGGCGCTGCTCAGCAACGTGGCGGACCTGGTGAAGGGTGCGCGCGAGGATGTGGCCGACAAGGTGGCACAGCTCGTGGAGCGAAATCGGACGCTCGAGCGAGAGGTGCACGCGCTCAAGGGGGAGCTCGCGAGTGGCGGCGCGCGGGACCTGCTCGCCGAAGCCGTTGAGGTGAGCGGCGTCAAGGTGTTGGCGGCGCGGATCGACGGGGTTGATTCCAGGGCCCTGAGAGATGCCGCCGACAAACTCCGCGACCAGTTGGGTTCCGGGGTCGTGGTGCTTGGAGCCGTGGAGGAGGGCAAGGTGCGGCTGGTGGCGGGGGTCTCCCGGGACCTGACCGCCTCGTTGAAAGCGGGGCAGCTCATCGGTCCCGTCGCGGAGTGCGTGGGCGGGAAAGGCGGCGGCAGGCCGGACTTTGCCCAGGCGGGGGGCACCCGGCCCGACAAGCTGGATGAGGCGCTGGCCCTGGTTTCAGCGCAGGTTTCCGCCGCATTAGGTTGAATCGCTTAGACTCTGTCTAATGCTGGCGCTCCCCGGTGGGGGCAAAATGCATTACCATACGGTTGCCGGACGGTGGCCAGAGGGCCAATCCGGGCACAGGGGGGGCCGGTCCAAGAACTTGAAATAATAAGACCGGTCTGGCCACGGACGTCTGCGAGTCTCGAGCATGCAATACCTGCGTGCGGAGCGTTTCACGGGCGGAAGGGCGGCTACTGACGCTTCTTACAGCAGGCTGCGCGGGAAAGCGCGGCGAGGCGAGCAGTGGCAGAGACCGAGAAGGAGTTTGGCTATGCTGATCTTGACCCGGCGGGTGGGGGAAACGGTGGTCATCGGAGACGATGTCACCGTCACCGTTCTCGGAGTGAAGGGCAATCAGGTGCGTCTCGGGGTGAACGCCCCCAAAGAGATCGCCGTCCATCGTGAAGAGATATTCGAGCGCATCAAGCGCGAACAGGCCGACGAGCAGGCGAACCGCCCGCGCGCCGTAGGCGCCGACCGCTAGCCGGCCGGCAGATTTCTCGGGGAGCGGCCGGTTGGCCGCGAAAGTCCGATGATCGCGATTCCTTACGCGACTCGCTAGAATTCGACGTTCCCGACAGATCGCTCCCGGAGAGGTGGCTGAGTGGCTGAAAGCGCTCCCCTGCTAAGGGAGTAAGGGTTAATAGCCCTTCGAGGGTTCGAATCCCTCCCTCTCCGCCAGTCAGTCCAGAGCTCTCTCGTGCTGGACTTTCCAAACGATGAGACTCCCGTAACGGCCCGCCAGTGGCGCGGTCCCGCATCGGATGCGTTGATAAGAACTAGCCGTTTAGAGAGAAGGCGTGGGAATCTGGGTTGTACAACCCGATTTTTCTCTACTGGCCGTTTTCGCGGTGGGATTTTCGGGGCGAACGGTGGGCTTTTCGCCGGATCGGTCTCGCAATGAGCAGGCGCCGCTGCTCAGACCAGTCGACGGGAAGTTTCGTGTGCTTGATGAGCCGCTCCGCGGTGAGATCCGCTGGTTGTCGACCATCCAGGATCATCTGGGTGATATCGGGTGCGAGAAACGCCAGCGGCATGAGCTGACTGAGGTATCGATCATTTACACGCTCGTCTCTGGCGATTTCTTTGAGGCTCTTTCCGTCGCTCGCGAGCCATAGCCTCCACCATCGACGCGCCTGAAGTAGCGCTTTTACCAGAGCGGGGTCTGCACTGGCTTGGCTGACCGCATCACCGTCGATGATGAACCTGAGCTCTGCACCGAGGCGGCGCAGTGTCGCCGGGATCGACAGCAGGTAGCCCTTCTCGTCATCCTTTTTCTCTGCGGGCAAGTCCAAGATCTGGCATAGGGCCGCGCGAGCCAGTTTCAGTCATTTTTGCGACGTATCAGGCTAAGTACGCTTGACCAGCATGCAAGAGGAGGACGATTCAACTGGATCAAATTCCACTTTGGCGATAGAAAACGCTTTGCATCGGATCTTGCGGATGCCCTTCGTAAACGAGGAAAAAACAAGAAATCTGATCCTTCTCTCGAGAAGACCAATCCACAACAAGTCAATATCCAAACAGCCATAGCGCAATGGGGGAAGCAGCAGCCAGAGGTAGTCCTAACATATGATTATTTTTGCGAGCTAGTTCATCCTAATCTTGGTAGTAATTTTCTCGTCATGGGAACAAACTCAGAACAACTCATAGTTGGCAAGTCCTCGACTAAGGATGTCGCCAGAAAGTTGTGCGTCGAAGGTATTCCCTTGCTTGCGTCAACCGCGATTCGAGAGGCTAATCGGCATTTGATTTCCAGCTTGTGCGCCGGCGCATACTGCGCCCAGACGAACGTCAGCTTTCGGTAAAAGCGGACATTCGTTATTGCGATTGCGGTGCGAGGCGCCGGAGTTGCAGAGGATCTGCAACGGTCGATCCGGGAAACGCTGTTTCAGCTGTAGAAAGAACGACCTCACAAGCTCACGGACCCGTGGAATCTCCTCGAAGACAAGATCCCGGTGTCCACACGGCCGCTTCCGACCGAGCGAAGATCCGGTTGAAGATACCTAGATGGCTCCAGCGGATATCTGCAGCTTCCAGTAGGAAGTGAATCACGCCCATCATGCAACACGCGGGTGCGTTCGATCTTCCTGCCGGGAGCGGATAGAGTGCGCCAACACCCAGTCCGACTTCCGCGACCCGTCAGGAGGTCGAGGTTATTCGATGCCTTTTCAGGTTGCCCAGCAGGGGTAGGCACATAGAAACCAGCGCGACCACGAGCAGGACGAGGGATAGAGGCCGTTCCATGAAAATCATCGGGCTGCCCTCGCCCATCAGGAGTGATCGTCGAAAGTTGGACTCGATCATGTAGCCCAGCACGATCGCGAGCACTAAGGGCGGTAGGGGAAATCGATACTTTTTCAGAACGTAGCCCAGAACGCCAAAGCCGAGCGTCAACCAGACGTCGAACATGAGGTTGCGGGCCGTGTATGCACCGATCAGGGCAAGGCCGAGAATGACCGGCGCCAGGATGGTGTTGGGCACTTCGACCACGCGCATCCAGAGCGGCATAGCAATCTGGCCGAGCGAGTACATCGCGATGATGGAGGCGCCGAGCCCAGCGTAGATCGCGTAGATGATCTCGGGCGAGTCTACGAACAACTGCGGCCCAGGCTGCAGCCCGTGGATGACGAGCGCACCCATGAGCAGGGCGGCGGTCGGTGAACCCGGGATGCCAAGGGACAGGAGCGGCACGAGGCTGCCCCCCACGACCGCGTTGTTGGCGGCTTCAGGCGCGGCGACGCCCTTGATCTCGCCTGTGCCAAAGGTCTCGGGGTGCTTCGACCAGCGACGCTCCGTGTCGTAGGCCACCCAAGCCGCCACGGAGGGGCCGATCCCGGGGATGACTCCGAGCACGGCGCCGATTACGGAGCCCCGCAACGTAGCCGGCATGATATGACGGAGATCGCGCAGGCTCAGGAAGGCGCTGCCAAGTCTTCGCCTGACCTCGTGCCGCAGGCTGCTCTGATCGATCATATTGAACACCTCCGCCACGGCGAAGAGACCAATCAGGGCCGTCATGAAGGGCACACCCTCGAATAGCTCGAACCTACCTCCGGTGAAGCGGGTCACGCCCGAGATGGGATCGATGCCAACCGTGACGATAGCGAGGCCAAGAAAGGCTACGAGCCATCCTTTCAACGGGTTGTCAGAACTGAGGCTCGACACGATCCCGAGCCCGAACATGCCGAGGGAGAAGTACTCCGGCGGCCCGAAGCTCAGAGCGACCTCGGCCAGAAACGGTGCGAGGATGACGAGCACCATCGCGCTAAAAAGCCCCCCGATCGATGATGCCGTGAGCGACGCGCCGAGTGCCCGGCCGCTTTCTCCGCGTTGGTTCATCGCGTAGCCGTCCTGCACTATACAGGCGGCGGCCGCGGTGCCGGGCGTCGAAATCAACACGGCCGTGATGGATCCCCCATACTCGGCCCCCTGATAAAGGCACAGCATGAACACGAGGCTGATGGCGGGATCGAAGTTGAACGTGAAAGGGATCAGCAGCGCAACACCGAGGGAGGGGCCGATACCGGGCAGGGCGCCGATGATCATCCCGAGCGATGTGCCGAGCACGACTGTGACGAGACCTTGCCAACTCGCTGCTGTCGCAAGTGCGGACGACAAGCCGGTCATGCACGTCTTCCCGGAAACATCGGTTACGGAAGCGGAATGCCGAACCCACGGCCGAAAACGAGCCAGATGAACGACACGAACCCGATAGGCACGAGGAGCGCGCCGAGCCGGCTCCCCAGTAGGAACAGGGTGGCGGCGAGCCACACCGAGACCGCCACGTAGTAGCCGACGAAGGGGATCGCCGCGACGTGGACTAGCGTCAGAAGCATAAAGAACAGCGTCCGCGGATGGGTGCGCCCCACTGCCCGGTTTGCTTCCGGGGTCTTGAGCGTCTGCACAATCAGCAGCGCCGCGAACACCATCGTGACGATTGCCACGAGCTGCGGGAAACCCGCGGCCCCGACATCGTTCGGATCTGCCGCGTCCGGCAGGAGTCCGCTGCCCCAGAAGAGGCCTATGGCCACCAGAAGGAGCGCCGCCGCGATCACCGTCGTCATCGACCTACCCCGGCGCCGTGTTTAGTTGATGAAGCCAGCGCTCTGCAGGAAGTCGCGCGACGCCTCCACCTCGCGCTCGATGGCCCTGGCCATGTCGCCCTCGCGGATATCGCGCGCCTCCTGGCGATTGTCGGCACGGTACTTCTTCCATTCTTCGGACGATAGCGCGGCGTCGATCGCCGTCTGCAGCCGGTCTACGACAGGGCGGGTCGTGCCGGCCTTCATCATCACGCCTCGCCAGAGCATCTCGCTGATATCGAACCCCTGCTCCTTTAACGTGGGGACGTTCGGGTAGTAAGGCGAGCGTTCGTCGAGCGCGATGCCCAGCAGGCGAAAGTCGCCATTCTCCACCTGGCTGAGCGCGCTGCTCGGCGTCATGAACGCGACGTCTAGATGACCGCCCAGTACGGCGAGCGCCGCTTCGCGTCCCCCGTCGAAGGGGATCCAACTCGCGCGGAAGTTCATCGCCTCCTGCATCTGGAAATAGGCGTATTGATGGAAGCCGCCCGCTGCGAAGCCACCGATATTCATGCCGCGGGGATCTTCCGTCATTCGGTTCGCGAAGTCCGCCGCGTTCTGAAAGACGTTGTCCTGACGGACTGCGATCGAGGTGGGTTCGGCCTCGATCATGCGGAGCATCAGAAAGTCTGAGACTTTGAATGGAACCTCGCCCTTGGCCATCGCCATGGACATTGACGATGTCGTGGACAGCAGCGTGTAGCCGTCAGCCGGCCGGGACCTCAGGTAGGCCATGGCAATGGCACCGTTGCCCCCCGGCCGGTTCTGGACCACGACCGGCTGTCGAAGGTCTCTCTCGAGAAGGCTCGCCAGAAGGCGCATCGACACGTCGAGCGGCGTCCCAGCGGGAGTCCAGACAACGAGGTTGATACGCTTGCTCGGGTAGGCCTGCCCTTGCGCGGGCTCGATTGAGTGGCAGGCGAGGACCAGAACGCACGCGATCGAAACGAGCAGACGGCCAAAATAACTGTTTCGTCTAGTCATGATGTTTCTCCATCCCTCGTCTGTTCGTTGGGAAGCCGCACCTTT
>Ga0224508_10003006_pt1 | contig 14079 bp, 11 predicted proteins | sample SF_Jan12_sed_USG_4_FD_170157 | JGI IMG/M metagenome (GOLD analysis project Ga0224508, IMG submission 170157) | Sediment microbial communities from San Francisco Bay, California, United States - SF_Jan12_sed_USGS_21 | ecosystem: Environmental > Aquatic > Marine > Sediment | place: USA... | reverse complement strand
CCCGACGATACGGAAACCTTCCTGTTCGATTCGCGTGATGATGGCGCCGCTGTTCTTGCCGGCCACCGCATCGGGCTTGATGATCGCTAGAGTTCTTTGCATTGCAGCCTTCGCTCCCTTGGTTCGGTTCTTGAGATCGGCGCGGGATTATAGGACAGGGCCAGGAAAAGCCCCACCGAACTCAGTCGAAGAGCCGCGGGTGCGGCAACAACGTGAACGAGCGGCGGTGGATCGGCGACGGTCCGAGGCGGCGAATCGCCTCACGGTGCACCGATGTCGGGTAGCCCTTGTGATCGGCGAACCCGTAACCCGGGAAGGCCGTGTCGTATTCGCGCATCAGCCGGTCGCGCTCGCACTTCGCCAGGATCGAGGCCGCGGCGATCGCGTGACAGGCCGCATCGCCGCCGATCACCGGATACTGTTCCATCGGGAGGTCGGGAATCGTCCCGCGCCCGTCGACCAGAACCGCCTGGGGCGCCGGGGACAGGCCGACGACGGCGCGGTGCATCGCCAGCAAGCCGGCCTGATAGATGTTCAGCCGGTCGATCTCGATCGGATCGACGGGCACCACCGACCAGGCCAGCGCGGACTCGCGGATCTCTTGCGCCAGTTCGTCGCGCCGGGTGGCGGTCAGTTTCTTGGAATCGTCGACGCCCCGAAGACCCTCACCGCTCCGAAAGATCACCGCGGCCGCGACGACCGGACCGGCCAGAGGCCCGACCCCGGCCTCGTCGACACCGGCGACACGTTCGACGCCGCCGGCCCACAACTCCCGCTCGCGCTGCAGCAGGCGTTTCAACCGGTGCGCGTTCTTTGCGGCCCGGCTGCGTTTACGGTTGGCCACGGATCCTCCCTTGGGCAGACTATCGTGACTTCGACCCCAGGAGAACCCTTGACGAGGAGCGGCCGGAAATGCTTCGATGCCGATTCCTAGGGCTGGGAAGGACAGGCCATGCATCGACTCGTTTTGATCCGTCACGGACAGAGCACGTGGAACCGGGAGAACCGGTTTACGGGCTGGACGGATGTCGACCTCACGGACCAGGGCGTCTCAGAAGCGCGATCCGGCGGACGCTTGCTCGCCGAGGGAGGCTTTGGCTTCGACCTGTGTTACACGTCCGTGCTGAAGCGCGCGATCCGAACGTTGTGGCTGGTCCTCGACGAACTCGACCTGATGTGGCTTCCGGTCGAGCGCCACTGGCGCCTCAATGAGCGCCACTACGGTGCCCTGCAGGGGCTGAACAAGTCCGAAACGGCCGAGAAGCACGGGGACGAGCAGGTGCTTCTGTGGCGCCGCAGCTACGACATCCCGCCACCGCCTTTGGAACTGGACGATCCGCGTCACCCCGCCAGTGACCAGCGCTACGCCGGGCTCGACGCCGATCAACTGCCGCATAGCGAATCGCTCAAATGCACCGTCGATCGTTTCCTTCCCTTGTGGCATAAAACGATCGGGCCGCAAATCCGTGCAGGTAAGCGCGTGCTGATCGTCGCCCACGGCAACAGCCTGCGCGCGCTGGTGAAATACCTCGATTCGATCTCGGAAGAGAAGATCGTCGGGCTCAACATCCCGACGGGCATCCCGCTGGTGTACGAACTTGACGAGTCGCTGGCCCCGCTCGGGCACCGCTACCTTGGAGACCCGGAGGCAGCCCGGAAGGCGGCGCAGGCAGTTGCGCGGCAGGCGCAGAAAAAGGACTGCTAGAATAAAAGCGCCGGGGGACGGCCCTCGACACTTTGAAAAAGAGGACCTATTCCATGACTTTCGTGATCACCGAACCATGCATCGGGACCAAGGACACCGCCTGCGTCGATGTCTGCCCGGTCGATTGCATCCACCCGACCAAGGACGAGGAATCCTTCGAGTCGGCGGAGATGCTGTTCATCGATCCGGCGGAGTGCATCGATTGCGGCGCCTGCGAACCGGCCTGCCCCGTCGAGGCGATCTTCGAGGAAGAAGCCGTCCCCGATAAGTGGAAGGAATACACGGAAAAGAACGCGGCCCACTTCGAAACCTAGTAAGCCCGGGCGATCCTCAACTCCCCTGCTGCTCCAACCAGCGCTCGCAATCGATCGCGGCCATGCACCCGGCCCCGGCTGCGGTGACCGCCTGCCGGTAGTGATGATCGTGGACATCCCCGGCCATGAACACGCCTTCGAGTTCGGAGAAGGAGCCCTTACCGGGTTTGAGGTAGCCCTGCTCGTCCATCGGCAGTAGGTCGTTGAACAACTCGGTGTTGGGGCGGTGCCCGATGGCCACGAAGAAGCCCCCGCACGGTCGCTCGGTCGTCTCACCGGTCTCGACGTTCTTGACGCGGATCGACCGCACCTTCGTCCCGTCGCCGACGACCTCCTCGACGATCGTGTTCCAGACAAGTTCGATTTTGTCGTTGGCCTTCGCCCGGTCGGCCATGATTTTCGAGGCACGCAATTCGTCCCGCCTGTGAATCACACTGACCCGTTTTCCGTAACGCGTCAGGAACAGCGCTTCCTCCATCGCCGTGTCGCCCCCACCAACCACGACGATCTCCTGCTGTTTGAAGAAAAATCCGTCGCATGTCGCGCAGTAGGAGACTCCGCGGCCCGCGTATTCCTTCTCGCCCGGGAGTCCGAGTTCGAGCGGCGACGCTCCGGTGGCAATGATCACCGCCCTGGCCTCGATCGTTTCTTCGTCGGTGGAAACCGTAAGCGGCTTGCCCGTCAACTGGACGCGGATGGCGTCGCCGGAGACGAACGTCGTGCCGAATCGAGCGGCCTGCTCCTTGAACTTCTCCATCATGTCGGGGCCCATGATCCCCTCGGGAAAACCGGGATAATTCTCGACATCGGTGGTGTTCATGAGTTGCCCGCCCGCGTTCAACCCCTCGACCACGACCGGAGCGAGGTTGGCGCGTGCGCAGTAAATCGCCGCCGTCAATCCGGCCGGGCCGGAACCCAAGATGACCACGTCCTTCATCAATTACCTCTCGCCCGTCGCGGGGCCTTCGTTCAGGATAACGTCGAGTCGGCCCTCGCCTTCGAGCCGGGCCAGTTCTTCGGAATCGCCGACGTACACCTCGTCCACAAACACTTGCGGTGCGGTCGTGTGCCCACTACGCCGGATCATTTCGGCCTCCATCAGGGCGTCCTCGGTCACATCGATTTCTTGATACGTCAGACCCTTGGAATCGAGCAGCCGCTTGGCTCGCCAGCAATAACCGCACCAGGGCTTGGTATAGATCGTGATTACCGGCATCGCGCATCCCGTCCCGAGCGGGCGATCTTACCAGCCGGCCGGCGGGTTCTCCAGGATGCGTCCTTTGATAGGATGGCCAACTCCCATGACGAAGAAAAAAGCGTCGACACGTCGATCGAGCAAGAAGCAGAAAAAGAAGAAGACCGCGAGGACCGCAGGGGAAATCCCCGGTTGCCGGCTCTCGGACGACGACGTCTACCTGTTTCGCGAGGGAACCCACCGGCGTCTGTGGGAGCGCCTCGGCGCTCATGTGGGGCGCATCGACGGCAAGGACGGCGTGAGCTTCTCGGTCTGGGCGCCGGCGTCGCGGAGTGTTTCCGTCGTTGGAGATTTCAACGCTTGGGACCCGGCCGCGAACCCGCTGGAACCGGTGGGCGACAGCGGCGCGTGGTCAGCGTTCGTTGCGGGCGTGACCCCAGGAGCGCTGTACAAATTTCACCTCGTGTCGAAACTCGGTGGTCTGCAAGTGGACAAGGCCGACCCGTTCGCGCGGGCGACCGAGTGCCCGCCCAAGACGGCCTCGGCGGTCTGGCGGGACACCTACGACTGGAAGGACGCTGACTGGATTACGCGGCGTGCGAACGGCAATTCGGCGACGGCGCCTATGTCGATCTACGAACTCCATCCGGGGTCGTGGAAACGACCGGGCGGCACGCCGCTCGGCTATCGCGAACTCGCCGCGGAGCTCGTTCCCTATCTGCAGGAGACAGGCTTCACTCACGTGGAGTTTCTGCCGCTGAAGGAACACCCTTTCTACGGTTCCTGGGGCTATCAGTGCACGGGCTACTTCGCTCCAACCTCGCGGTACGGGACACCTGAAGACTGCATGTTCCTGATCGACCGCCTGCACCAGTCGGGGATCGGCGTCGTGCTCGACTGGGTGCCCTCTCACTTTCCGGGGGACGAGCATGGGCTCTTCATGTTCGACGGCACGCACTTGTTCGAGCACGCCGATCCCAAACTGGGATTCCATCCCGATTGGAAGAGCCACATTTTCAATTACGGACGCGCCGAGGTACGCAGTTTTTTGGTTTCGAGTGCGCTGTACTGGATCGAACGCTTCCACGTCGATGCGATCCGCGTCGATGCGGTGGCGTCGATGCTGTATCGGGACTACTCCCGCAAGCCGGGCGAATGGATCCCCAACGAGCATGGGGGCCGCGAGAACCTCGAGGCGGTCGACTTCATCCGGCAGTTGAACGACAGTGTCCACGAAATCCACCCCGGTGTGGCGATGATCGCCGAAGAGTCGACGGCCTGGCCGATGGTGTCTCACCCGACGTATATCGGGGGACTCGGCTTCGACATGAAATGGGATCTCGGCTGGATGCACGACACACTGAAGTACATGAAGCTCGACCCGATTCACCGCAGCTATAACCATAACGCGCTGACTTTCCGTATGGCCTACGCCTGGAGTGAGCGTTTTGTCCTGCCCCTTTCGCACGACGAGGTGGTCCACGGGAAGGGCTCGTTGCTGGCCAAGATGGCCGGCGACGAATGGCAGAAATTCGCCAACCTGCGCACGCTCTACGGCTACATGTACGGGTTGCCGGGTAAGAAACTGTTGTTCATGGGTAGCGAGTTGGCGCCATGGAGCGAATGGGATCACGACAGCGAACTCGACTGGGGCCTGACCGAGCATACGTTCCACCGAGGGATCAAAGCCTGGGTCACGCGGCTCAACGAACTCTACCGCGACGATCCTGCGTTGCACGCCGACTTCGACACCCGAAGTTTTCGCTGGATCGACTGTCAGGATGCCGAACAGAGTGTGCTGAGCTTTCTGCGTGTCGGCGAGAACGGCCATAAGCTCGTGTTCGTGTGCAATTTCACGCCGGTTGCGCGCTTCGACTACCGGCTCGGCGTCCCCACCGCGGGAACATGGTCCGAAATCGCGAACAGCGACGCTACGATCTTTGGCGGAAGCGATGTCGGGAACCCGGAACCGCTCGAGTCCGCCGCGATTTGTTGTCACGAGATGGACCAGTCGATCTGTGTGACCTTGCCCCCGCTCGCGATACTCGTGCTCCGACTCGATGCGTAACCTCTGCATCCACGGGCACTTCTATCAGCCCCCGCGGGAAAACCCCTGGACCGACCGGGTGCCCGAACAACCCTCCGCGGCTCCGTTCCACGATTGGAACGAACGCATCGCGGCCGAGTGCTACCGACCGAACGCCGACAACTACAGCCGGATGAGCTTCAACTTCGGACCCACACTCTTGCACTGGTTCGAACAGGAACAACCCGGATTGCTCCGCACCGTCGTCGAGGCCGACCGCGAGGCCCGTAGCGGATTCGGTGGACACGGATCGGCCATGGCGCAGGCCTGGGGCCATGCGATCCTCCCGCTCTGCACCGATCGCGACCGGCGCACACAGGTCCTGTGGGGCCTGCGGGAATTTGCCCACCGTTTCGGCCGGCAGGCCGAAGGGTTCTGGCTGCCCGAAACCGCCGTCGACATCGCGACACTGGAAACCCTTAGCCTTCACGGTGTCTCGTTTACCGTTCTCTCGCCGCATCAGGCCGAGGCTGTGCGGCCTCACGACGGCGCGTGGGTCGATGTTCGCGACGGATCGATTGACCCGCGCAAGCCTTACTGGGCCGACCTACCGTCAGGTCGCCGGATCGCACTTTTTTTCTACGACGGTGCGCTGTCGGCGGAGATCGCCTTCGGAGGGCTGGCACAAGACGGTACGGCGCTCGCCGAGCGCTTGAAGGCGGCGTTCACCGGCGCGGAGGGACCCCAACTCGTGCACGTCGCCACCGACGGCGAAACCTACGGGCATCACCACGCGGGTGGCGACCGGGCGCTCGCGCTCGCGCTCACGCTGCTCGCCCGCGATGGCGAAGTCCGACCGACTTGCTATGGAGAGTACCTCGAGCGCCACCCACCCAAGGACGAAGTGCGTATCCTCGAGCGCAGTTCGTGGAGTTGCGATCACGAGTTGGGCCGCTGGACGCGGCACTGCGGGTGCGCGAGCGACGATGGGACCCGGCAAGACTGGCGCGACCCCCTACGCGCCGCGATCGAGGGATTGCGGGACTCGATCGCCGGCGCGTGGGAAGCTCGTGTTTCGAACCAGCTTCACGATCCATGGGCGGCCAGGGACGATTGGATCGTCCTTCTCTTCGACCCATCGCGGGCCCGTTACGACCGCTTTCTCGAGCGCCATGCCGTAACCCGGCTGGCACCGGCCGAACGCCGTGAAATGGCGCAGTTGTTCGAGTTGCAGCAGCGTTTGATCCAGACCGAGACGAGTTGTGCTTGGTTCTTCGAGGATCTCGCGCGGATCGAGACGGTTCAGGTATTGCAGTACGCGGCCCGCGCGATCGAATTGGGCGAACACCTGCTCGGTCTCGATCTGTCGGAGCCGTTCCTGACGACTCTCGCGCAGGCGCGCAGCAACGATGCCGAGCAGGGAAACGGACGTGACGTCTGGCGGCGGGCTATAAGTTCTCGATGATCGCCGCCGCGAACTGGGAACACTTCACCTCGGTGGCGCCGCTCATCTGTCGTGCGAGGTCGTAGGTCACCGTTTTCTGTTCGATCGTCCGTTCGAGACCGCGATCGATGCGATCGGCGGCCTCACTCCAGCCGAGATGCCGCAGCATCATGACACCGGAGAGGATCAACGATCCCGGATTCACCTTGTCCTGCCCCGAGTACTTCGGCGCAGTGCCGTGAGTCGCTTCGAAGAACGCGATGTCGTCGGACATGTTCGCACCGGGGGCCATCCCCAGGCCGCCGACCTGCGCGGCGCACGCATCGGACAGGTAATCGCCGTTCAGGTTGGGCGTCGCCAGCACGGCGTATTCCTTGGGCCGTAGCAACACCTGCTGGAACATCGCATCCGCGATGCGATCCTTGATCATGACTTTGCCCGCCGGGGGTTTCCCGCCGAAGTCGGACCACACGGCGTCCTCCGTGATGGACTGGTCGCCGAACTTCTCGGCGGCCACCTCGTATCCCCAGTCCTTGAACGCGCCCTCGGTGAACTTCATGATGTTGCCCTTGTGCACGAGGGTCACGCTGTCGCGGTTCTGTTCGATGGCGTAGCGGATCGCCTTGCCCACGAGACGCTTGCTGCCGAACGGAGAGATGGGCTTGACCCCGATGCCGGATTCGGGGCGTACGGTCTTGCCGAACTCGGATTCGATGAACGCGATCAGCTTGTTGGCCTCCTCGCTTCCCGAAGCCCACTCGATTCCGGCGTAAACATCCTCGGTGTTCTCGCGAAAAATCACCATGTTCATGTCGCCGGGACTGTTGACGGGCGAGGGCACGCCGGGGATGTGGCGTACCGGGCGCACGCACGCGAACAGATCGAGGTGGTGCCGTAGAGCAACGTTGAGACTGCGGATCCCACCGCCGACCGGCGTCGTCAGCGGACCCTTGATCGCGACCCGGTACTCGCGAACGCGGTCGATGGTTTCCTTGGGGAGCCACTCGCCAAACCGTTCGTTGGCCTTTTCCCCGGCGAAGACCTCGTACCAGACGATGCCCTTGTCCCCGCCATAGGCCTTCTTAACCGCGGCATCGAGAACGGCCTGTGTCGCGGCCCAGATATCGGGACCGATCCCGTCACCTTCGATGAACGGGATCACCGGCTGATCGGGCACGTGGATGTTTCCGTTTTCGACCGTTACGCGATCGCCTGCCGGAGGTGCGGGAAAAGAGGGACTCAATGGAGAACTCCTTCAGTGGGTCGGTGGAAAGAGAACGAGTGGGCGGTCATTAGACACCGGCCCCCAAATGCTGTCAAACCCGGTCGGCGACCCAGCTAGTAGTGAACCAGCGACCCTTCGAGCTTGGCCTTACGGATCGCGAACTTCGAGCAGATCAACCCGCTCGGCAGGAGCACGGCGGTCATCACGGCGAGGGCAAGAAGTTCGCGCTGCAGTTCGGCGAAGCCCTTGCCCTGCAGCAACGAGCCGCGGACGATTCGCAACGACCATGTCACGGGGAGGTAATTCGACGCCGGCTGGATCCACGCGGGCAGTTGTTCGATGGGAAAGAACACGCTCCCCAAGAAGGTCGTCGCGCCGGACAGCAGAAAGTTGATCGGATTGCCGCGTTTGAAGTACAGGATGAACGATGCAGAGAGGATCCCCAGACCGGCCGACGACAACAGCGTCAGCACCGCGCCCAACGCGAACGCACCGAGCCCGGTGGCGTAGAGCTTGACGCCAAAGACCAGGACCGCGAAAGCCATGTAGATCATCACGCGAATCGCGCCATAGGTGAAGTCGAAGGCCGCGGAAGAGAAGATCACCATGGATGTCGGTGTCGGCGAGACCAGCATCGCCTCGAGCGTGCCGAGCATCTGCTCGCCGCGGATCTTCTGCGAGAACGAGAACAAAGCGGCCGAGAAATAGAACTGGAACGACAACCCGACGAGCATCCAATCGAACGGGCGGATGCCGTCCAGCCCGGCGGAGTCGGGGTCGATCATCCCCGTCATGTAGAAAAACGCCAGCAGCGAGAAGAACATCCCACCGACCTGCAGCACAAAAGCCAGCCGGTACGACACCTCCGATTCGAAATCGCGCTTGATGAAGGCCCACATCTTGAGGAGCAAGCTGATCACGAGCCCTCCTCGGTGGCGACGATGCGGCTAAACGCGTCCTCGAGATCGGGTTCGACACGGTCGCACCCAAGAACCGCGATCCCCGCGCGGTGCATCACGTCGAGCAGTTGCGGAAGTTCCGCCGGGGCTTCCAGAGCGAGCAGGAAACGATGGGGCCCATCGCCGGCTTCCCGCGACACGATCTCGAATGGACCGCTCGGCAACGTATCCGCGTCGACCGTCAACCGGTAGCGCCGTTGATGCACACCCCAGCGACGCACCTCGTCCACGGTGCCGACCTGACGCATCTTACCGGCGACGAGGATTGCGACGCGATTCGCGAGCACCTCCACCTCACGAAGATTGTGGCTGGCAAGCACGATCGTCTTACCGTCTCGCCGGTTGAGTTCCTCCAGCACGAAACGGCGCAACTCGCGGGCGTTGTCGGGATCGAGGCTGCTCATCGGCTCGTCCATCAGCAGGATCGGAGGATCGTGGAGCAACGCCCGGGTAATCGCGATACGTTGCTTCATTCCCGAGGAGTAGCCGGAGAAAGGACGATCGGCCGCGGCCATCATGTCCACACGCGTGAGGAGTTCGTCGATTCGGGCGTCGATCCGATTGCCCGGAACGTCGTAGAGTCGCGCGAAGAACCGTAGGTTTTGGCGCGCGGAAAGACGCCAGTAAAACGATCGTTCGTCGGAGTTGACCAGTCCGAGATGCCGCTTGACGCGCTTTTCGTCGATCGTGTCGTGCCCCCCGACCAGGGCACGGCCTTCGTCCGGTAGGATCAGGCTCGACAGGATTTTCAGCAGCGTCGTCTTCCCCGCGCCATTGGGTCCCAGCAACGCGAAGATCTCCCCGCGCTCGACGGCGAGATCGACACCACGTAACGCGCTGACGCGCTCCCCCTCGCCAAACGGTCGTCTGAGGAGCTCACGGAAGGTGCGCTTCTTGACGAAGCTCTTTTCGAGCCCGTGCCCCTCGATGGCGTAGTTCGACACCGACGGATTGTAGACTACTCCCGGCGGAGAGCTAGTGCAGGGTGAACTCCACGGAGACCGTCATCCGGACGGAAACCGTGCGTCCGTACAACTCACCGGGCGTGTAGCGCCAACGCGACAGCGCCTTGATGGCTTCCGCGCTGAAACCCAGGTCCGGGGTTGGCGCGAAGACCACTTCGATGTCGGTGACCTGTCCCGCGTCGTCCACCACGGCCCGTAGGATGACCCGCCCGGATCGCCCTACGATGCGGGCCATCTCCGGGAACTCCGGCTTGGGCTGGTGAATCGCGACGGGCAGGGTCAGGTCCGCCCTGTCTTCGTCGACCAGCGCCGGGAACTCGGGGGGCTCGATCTCGCCGAGCGACAGCTCGTCCTCGATGTCGGCGATTTCGATGGGCTCCTCGAAGAAGTCGGGTTCGTCCACGAGCTCCGGCTCGTCGGGATCGGGGAGCGGCACCGGTATCTTGCGACGTTCCTTCAGCGGCGGAGGCTCGACGGTTTGCGGGGGTCGCTCCGGCGGCTGCGGAGACACAATGACGATTCCGGGTGGTTCTCTCCGTGGCGGTGGAAATTGGGGCTGATCGGCGTCCGGTAGCGGGATCAACATCGCGAGCGCGTGGATCAGCACGGCTGCGGAAGCGGCGAAAAGCAACGGTGCGCGATCGTCGTAGCGGCGCCCGAAGGCCGCGAGATCGATCGAGGCGGGGTTGGGGTTGGTGAGTGCGGTCATGGCGGGGCACCTCCAAGGATGGCCCCCCCTTGCTTTCAAGCGTACTCATGAAAAGAACGCTCAACCCGAATGGACACCGCCGGCTGCGGGAAGTTCCCCGCACCGCGCAGAATCTCAAGACAACGCAACTCCCCGTTCGTTGCGAAAGGGCAACCACCCACCGTGTTTGTCGCCATGCTTACCTCTTTCCCATGGGGTAAAATCGGAACGTAGCTTGTACTGGGGGGAGGGATTTCAATGCTCGGACGGGTGGACACGCGGCGATTGGTTTGCCTGATTATCCTGGGGGTGCTGGCCCCCTGGGGTTCCCTCCTCGCCCAGGAAGCCGAGATACGCGCCGAGACCGTTCCGGTTGAACCGGCGGCCAAGTATGGAGTCACCGGAATCGTGACGGACCGCCAGGGAGCGCCTCTCGCGGGTGTCGAGGTCTGGGTCCGAGTCGAGGCGCACGACGTCCCCAACAAACATCGTCACGGCGTGGATTGGGTCGCTCCGGTTTCGGGTGCAACGGATGAATCCGGAAAATTCTTGGTTCCGATGGAGGCTGACGGACCGTACCGTCTATTCATGATCCATCCGGATCATCCTCCGCGACCCTATCGCGATGCTGTCGATGACGGAACTTCGATCGAGTTTTCGTTCCCCGAACCGATCACGTACTCGGGCTCCGTCGAAAACGCGGATGGAGAGCCCCTTGCAGGTGCCGATGTCACGGCGTGTGACGTGCAGTGGGCCCATAAGTTCGGCGCCCACGCATGCCTGAATACGCGCAGCGGTGATGACGGGGAGTACACATTCAAGCGACTGGCCGGCGGCGTGTACGCACTCCAAGCGTGGGCGCCCGGCTATGCGCTCAGCAAGCTTGAAAAAGGCCACTTCCCACTCGCGGAGGACGGCGACAAGACACCAGGAGCGCTGAAGCTCGAGCGCGGCGCTGAAGTGTCCGGCACGCTGACGGACGACGCCGGTACGCCGCTCGCGGGCGTTGTCGTGTCTTACTCGACCGACCGTGTACGGCTCGGACAAGCGCGAGGCCAGCAGGACGTCATCCCGATGACCGCGATCTTGACGGATAACGACGGCAATTACGGTTTCCCGGGTCTTCCCGCCGGCGAACCGTTGAAAATGTCCGCGCGCGTCGCAAAACGCGGGACCGCGGAATCGGACACCCTGACGCTGGAGCCCAAGGCGGTCGTCGACGGCGTCGATATCGTCTACCAAAGACCGGCCTCCGCCAAGGTGCACCTGATCGATCGCGATGAACAGCCCGTCGAGTCGGTCGAGGTTCTATGGGCCAAGGCCAAAAAAGATTCTCAATCTTCCGGAAGCGGTTTCCGCATGGCCGGCTTCAAGGGCTTGACGGAAGTCGAATCGAACGGTGAAGGGCATTTCACGATTACAGGGATCAAGCCCGACCGTTACGACGTCACCTTGCTCCCCGCGGGGCACCGCGAAATCGAAATCGAAAACCTGCGTATCCCTGCCGGGACCGAAGTCGACCTGGGGACCCACATCGTGCAACCCGGAGCCACTCTCTCCGGGTACGTGATCGACGATCTCGGACAACCGATCGAGGGCGCGAAGCTGGAGGGCCTCTACCTGCGCGAAGGCACGGCCATGTCGCGTTCGGTCACGAGCACCGCGGACGGTCGGTTCACCCTGGGCGGCCTGTTCGAGGGTCCGCTCCTGTGGTTGAGAACCGAGGCCGAGGGCCACGCGGAGAAATCGGAGCAAGGCGTCGAGCCGGGGCAAACCGACTACGAAGTCGTCCTCGATAGGGTCGGCGTCGTAAGCGGCCGTGTGCTGCTCGAAAACGGCGATCCGCCCGAGGGTGCTCAAGCCGCCCTCGAAAACACCGCGGGCGGGATGCTCGCCACTCGACGCGGGTCGAAAGCCACGGCCAAGAGTGCTGAAGACGGCCGGTTCGAAATCACGGACGTCGCGCCGGGAACGTATACGCTGCGTTTGACGGCGAGCGGCGCCCGGCCGTTTCGCGTCAAGGACGTGACCGTCGAGGCCGGCGATGCGACCGACGTCGGGACGCACAGGTTCGAGAAAGGTCGCGAATTGTCGGGCAGCGTGTTCGACGCGCGCGACGGATCGCCGATCGCGAGCGCGGCGGTGAAAATCGACGTCGCCGGCGGCGGGCTACTGGGCCGGAGCGAGAGCGCCGGTACGACGATGACCGATAGCGACGGCCGTTTCGTCGTCGATGGTCTGGGACCGGGCCGCTTCCTCGTCGAAGTGGAACACCCCGACTACGCGCCGGCGAAGACCGAGGCGACCCTCGAGGAAGGCGAACCGCACGGTGAGTTGACGCTGCGCCTGGGCCAGGGTGGGACGATACGCGGGACCGTGCGCGACGAATCCGGCCATCCGGTCCCGGGACGTTCGCTCAGTTTGATCGAAGGCGGAGGGTTCTTGTCCGGTAAGGACACGGTGCGAACCGACGACGCGGGAGAATATCGGGTCGAACGCGTCCGGCCGGGGTCCTACCAGGTGATGCTCTACCCCGATGCGTCCGGAAACGCGATGAGCATGCAGCGGAAGCCGGCGACGATCCGTGAGGGCGAAGAGACCGTTGTCCATTTCGACAGCGAAACGAAAATCCAATTCGAGGGCTTCCTGACCCGCGACGGCAGGCCTGTCGGCGAGGTGAACGTCGGCCTTATCCCGACCCATTCCGGCGGCCTGATGGAAACCAAATCGGCGAGCGTCGATCTGAACGGCCGGTTCGAGATGGGTCTGGACCGGCCCGGGACGTACAACGTGTTGGTGCAGGATCTCAAACAGAGTCTGGGCGCGATAGTCGGCCAGGCCCGCATCGTCGTTCCCGACGAACCGTCGGTTTCGCTTGAAATCGTGTTGCAGTCCGGGACGATCGCCGGAACCGTACTCAGCGCTGCGGGCGAACCGATCGAGGATTCGGTCGTCACCGCGGATCGAGAAGGTGCCCAGATGCACGAAATCGGCACGAGTACCGGAGCAAGGGTGAGCGCCGACGGCAGTTACCGCATCGAGGGGGTCAACGAAGGGACCTACAGGGTGTCGGCCATGGGCGACGGGTACCAGGTGGCCACCCGCACGGTGACGTTGAGCGGTTCGGAAGCGATCGACGAGATCGACTTTCGCCTCGAGGTCGCGGGGAAGTTGAAGGGCCGCGTCGTGGATGTCCACGGGAACGGGATCCCGGGAGCGTTCGTATTCGCGTTCCCGAGCGGGATGGCCGGCGCCAGCAACGGCATCCCCGGCGAAACGGATGCGGAGGGGTTCTTCCGAGTTTCCGCTCCGAGCGATGGTCCGTGCGACATCGAAGCGGTCGCAAAAGGACTTGCCCCGGGCGTCGTCACCAGAGTGGTTCCGCAGCCGGAGTCCGAGGGACCCGACGCCGTGGTGACTTTGACGCCGGGTGGGGCGATCCTGGTCCGAGTCGTCAACGCGGCCGGCGAACCCGTCGAGGGAAGCGGGATCGGGATCCAGCCCGAGCGCTCGAGCCAGGCGTTGATGATCGCGATGATGTTCTCACCGGCACCCGCG
>Ga0224508_10003005_pt1 | contig 14080 bp, 11 predicted proteins | sample SF_Jan12_sed_USG_4_FD_170157 | JGI IMG/M metagenome (GOLD analysis project Ga0224508, IMG submission 170157) | Sediment microbial communities from San Francisco Bay, California, United States - SF_Jan12_sed_USGS_21 | ecosystem: Environmental > Aquatic > Marine > Sediment | place: USA... | reverse complement strand
AACACCGCGGTGGCTCTCGGGTCCGGGGCCCAGGCGTGAACGAAAGCCGTCGGCCGCTGAGCCTGACGGCTCGACAGCGCCCAGATCAGTCGCGGGCGTCGGCGGAGCTGCGCCAGATGTCGGGGTCGGTGCCCCCGCCGCCGTGGGCCGAGTCGAGCTCGGCGGCCTCCGCTCGCAGGCGGTTGCTGCGGGCCCGGGCGTCGACGTACTTGCGATAGGCCTTGGCGGCCGCAGCGTCGAGCTCGACCAGCTCCTGCTCGAGGGCAGGCCGCTCCTCCGGGTCGAGCTCACCGTCGAGGCGGACTCGCACCGCCTCGGCTTCGACGAGCAGGCGAGCCGCCTGCCGGTCGAGGTCGGCAACCCACTTGGCGGCCTCCTCGGCCTGATCGGTTGCCCGCGCCAGGGCCGCCAGCACGGACTCGTCGGGCTCCGCGTCGAGCTCGGGGGTGTCGGTCGCGAGGATCATCACTGCCAAGGGCAGGCTCTCCACCAGCATGCCGAGTGGCGTCTCGAAGGGCCCCATGGCGTTCCCGCGACGCACCCGCAGGGGCGCCAGCGCCAGGGTGGCGCCTCCCATCGCGGTGGTGAACGCGGCGGGCGTGGGGTCGACCGGGACCACGTCGGCGGTGATCCGCGCCGCCTCGATCAGGGCGGCGACGCGCTCGAGCTCCTCGGGATCGTCGCTCTGGGGCACATGCACGACGATGGCGGCGTCTTTCCAGTCGTCGTGGCGACGACACAGCCAACCCAGCAGCGTGGTCAGCTGGCCGACCTGATCGTCGGACCACCACAGCGCGATCGACCGCTCGCTCGGCGGCGTGGATTCGAACTGCGCCCAGGCGTCGTCCCGGACGTTGAGCACCGCGACGTTGGTGCCGAAGCGCACGCAGTTCTGGAGCATCGACCCGTAGGTCTGGCGATCGGCCTCCGAACCCCGCAGGTCCCGCACCCCGAACACGGTCAGGTTGGGCCGCACGTCGCCGATCCCGTGCGCCTGCACCAGGGCCTGGACGCCGACCTCGTCGTCCCCGACCGCCAGCACCCGGGCGAAGCCGCTCTCGACGAGCTCGTCGACCTCGGCGCTCAGGTCCTCCTCGATCTCCTGCGCCTGCCGGCGCCACCGGGGGCCGGACCCCTCCAGCATGCGCACCGCGGTGATGAACCCGGAGTCTCCTTCGAGCCAGGAGGTCATGGTGATCATTCGCCGACGGTTGGTCGGGTCCCGGGGGACGAAGGCGAGGATGCACGGCCGCCAGTCGCGCGTGCCCGTCGGCTCGGCGGCGAGCGAGTGGAGGTGATGTCGGGCCCGCGTGTAGTGGTGGGAGCCGGCGCTGTCGACCCATCGAGCGGGCACGTCGCGTCGTCGTAGGTAGCTGTAGAGCCCCATCAGGACCAGCGCCGCCAGCGTGCCTGCTACCGGGTTGATGGCCACGATGGCGACGCCGCATGCGAGTGTGCCGGCGAGGCTGGCGCGGTGGTCGCCCCACCGGAAGCGGGGCCGGAACGACGTGCTCCCGGCCCGGAACTCGAAGTAGGTGGCGTAGTTGATCATCCCGTAGCTCGCCAGGAAGAACATCGAGATCACCGGCGCGATGGCGTTGAGATCGCCCGCCGCCACCGTCACCAGCGCGATCACCGCCGATACGGCCAAGGCGCGACGCGGGTTCTTGGCGGGCCCCGCGCCCACCGCGAACCGCTCGAGCCCGGGCAGCACCCGGTCCTCGCCCAGTCGCTGCAGCACCCGGGGACCGCCCAGGGTCGACGCCAACGCCGACGACAACGTGGCGGCAAGCACACCAACGACCATGGTCCACTCGGCCGGCGACAGGTCGCCCATGACCGTGGTCGTGTCGGCCACCAGCACCGAGGCCGGCGCGCTTCCGGCGAGGAGCACCATCACCCCGAGATAGACCACCGTGGACAAGCCGACGGCAGCGAAGGTCCCGCGCGTGATCGAGCGGCTGGGCGTGCGGAGGTCGCCCGACATGGCCACGCCCTGGCTGAACCCGGTCACCGCGGGGAAGAAGATCGCGAACGCCTCCCAGAAGCCCACGTCGGAGTCGGGCCGGCCGAGGTTGTCCGAGAAGCGGTCGCCGTCGAAGTCGCCGGTGGCGCCCAAGAAGAACGAGACCAACGCCACGACGAGCAGGACCATGACCAGGTACTGCAGCCGCGTGGCCAGGTCGGCGCCGACGTACGCGACCCCGGTCAGGATCACCACGAGCCCAGCGGCCACCAGCTGGATCAACGCCGAGCTGTCTCTGTCGAACGCTGCGACGAGGGCCTCGGCGAAACCGATGGCGTAGAAGGCGATCGACACCGAGATCGCGAGGTACAGCACCACGCCGATGGCACCGCCGAACTCGATGCCGAGGGTGCGGGAGATCAGGTAGTACTCGCCACCCCCGCCGACCCGCATGTTGGTCGCCACGACCGCCAACGAGATGCTCGTGAGCACCGACACCGAAGTGGCCAGGGCCAGGATGAGGAGCGCCCGAGCCAACCCCACCGAGCCCACCACGTAGCCGACCCGGAGGAACAGGACCAGCCCGAGGATCGTGAGGATGCTCGGCGTGAACACCCCGCCGAAGGTGCCGAGGGTCCCACCGGGCGGCGGCTTCACGGGTCTCCGGCTGGCGGTCATCGGGGGCGCTCCACGTTCAGGCGGTCGCTCAACTCACACCGGGCGTCGTCACGGGCGTCGAGACTAGCGGGCGTCCTCCGCGGTCAGCTCCAGGTGAGGATGGCCGTGTCGGGGTCAGCGCCCGGATGCCTGCCGAGAACGGCATCAGACCGGGTTAGCGTGGCGGCCATGGTCGATCGACTGGAGCCGGAATTCCCGTTCCGCGAGTTCCTCGGCTTCGACATCGAACACGGTGAGGGGGTCCGGCACCGCGACGTTGACGGTGGACGAGCGCCACCTCAACCCCAACGGCGTAGTGCACGGCGGGGTGCCGTACGCGATGGTCGACACCGCCATGGGAGCGGCGACGACGAGCGTGCTGGCGGAAGACCAGGTGTGCGCCACCATCGAGATCCACACCCGCTACCTCGCCAGGTGCGTGGGCGGGACGCTGACGGCTACTGCGACGGTGCGACGGGCCGGTCGTCGAATCGTTCACCTCGCCGCGACCGTCACCGACCAGGACGGGACCGAGATCGTGCTGGCCACGGGCTCGTTCGCAGTCCTCTCCCCTCCCACCTGAGGGCGACGAGTAGCCGCTCAGGTGGCGCCTCGATCTGCCCAGCTCACCGCCAGCACTATGCACCGTCGGTGCGTGTCACCGAAGTGCCGGTCGGGGACACCAATAACTAGGGCGGCGTTTGGCGGCAACGGGCAGTCAACGTGGACCTCACCATGAGCCGCGGCGGCTCGGTGTGACGGTCGAGTGAACTCGCAGCTGAGCTAGCGTCCCTTCATGGCCGAGGACATGGTTCCCATCATGCGGGTGGATGACGGGATGGAAACCGCGAAGTGGTACGCCCGCATGGGATTCGAGATCGTCGGCCAGCACCGGTTCACGCCCGAGCTTCCCCTCTACCTGTTCCTCGAACGCAACGGCGTCCAGCTCCACCTGTCAGAACACACCGGCGACGCCACCCCCAACACACTCGTGTACTTCTGGGTCGACGATGTCGACAGCATCGCCAGCGAGTTCGGCGTCGAAGTACGAGAGCAGCCCTGGGCGCGTGAGATCGAGCTCACTGACCCTGACGGCAACCGGCTACGCGTCGCGACCGGCTTCAGCAACTAGCCAGAGCCAGCAGGCACTGCGGTCGGGGCCCCGTGGAAGAGCTCTTCTTGCGCGCGCCGTGCGCGCGTGGCGTCGGCGAACGGCGGTCACCTACGCGAAGCTGCAGTCGACCCGAGGCGTCTGTTGACCAGGCGTTTCGCGCGAATCGCCAGCTCAGCGCGCCGCGCTGGAAGTGCTTTGGGAGCAGGGGGTCACCGGTTCAAATCCGGCCAGCCCGACAGGAAAACCGCGAGTGTCCCAGCCACGTCGGTATGCTGATCTGCATGCACAGCACGAGCGTCAGAATCGACGTCGAAACCCATCGAGAGCTGAAGCGTCTTGCCGCTGCGCTGGGCGCGACCGTCGGAGAGACCGTGAGTCTTGCGGTACGCCGGCTTCGTCAAGACCAGATCGGCGCCCAGCTGAAGGCCGATCTCACTGCCGAAGAGGTCAACTGGCTCGATGCTGAGCTCGGGTGACGTCGTCGAGCTCGATCTCGGCTCGCCGACAGGACGCGAGGCCGGCTTCCGGCATCCGGCCGTCGTCGTGACCGCCCAACGCATCCTGGACACCGAACCCTCGGTGATCCAGGTTGTCCCGCTGACCACGACGATCAGAGGATTCCAGTCCGAGATCGACCTGGAGCCCGATGAGACCAACGGCCTCACCCGCACGTCGGCGGCGCAGTGCCAGCACATCCGGGCCATCTCGACGGGGCGGGTCGAGGAGGTACGCGGCAACGTCGGCTCCATTCCGATCACTCAGATCCGCGAGTTGCTGGGCACGATTCTCGACGTGCCGACCTAACTCGCGGGGCTGCGGATTCGCTCCAATTGCACCGTGCCCCTTGACCCTCTGCTGCAGGAGAAGGTTTATGGTCGCAGCATGGACATCACGCTGCAGTACATCGACGACTGTCCCAACTGGAAGACCGCCGATGACCACCTGCGGGCGTTGCGCGCCGAGCTCCCCGATCTGGTGGTGACCCATCAGCTGGTCAACACCCCGGACGAGGCCGAAGCCGTCGGCTTCCGCGGCTCACCGAGCATCCTCGTCGACGGCATCGACCCGTTCGCCGACCCGGGCGCGCCGGTCGGGCTGTCGTGTCGCGTGTACCAGACCCCCGACGGTCCGGCCGGCTCGCCAACCATCGATCAACTGCGCGCGGTGCTCACCCGTGCATGACGACGGCCTCCCTGGGCGGATGGAGCTCGCCCGGCAGCTCGACAAGCATGGCGACGCTCCATCGGAGGCGGTCGCCGCGATTCAACGCCACGGATTGTGGTCACTCCTGGGAGGCAGGCCGGTGAGCGTTGCCCGCGTCGCCGAGCTGAGTGACCTCACCCACGAGCAGGTCCGAGCAGGTGTTGCCGGGCTCGCAGGGGCAGTCGGGTCCTCGGCGATGAGTCGCGTTTGTGACCAGACTGGTCGTCATGACCGCTGAGTCACGCGACGCTGAGCTCGGGCCGGTCGCGGCCGAGATCGTGGCTCACTACGAGTCAGCCGACGAGGCTGGACGCCTCGACACCGGTCTCGGTCGGCTCGAACGCGAGCGAACCCGGCGACTGGTCGAGCGCTTCATGTCACCACCTCCTGGCGTTGTGCTCGACGTCGGTGGCGGAGCTGGTGTACATGCGATCTGGCTGGCCGGGCTCGGGTACGAGGTTCATCTCTCGGACCCGGTGGCGAGACACGTCGAACAGGCGAAGGAGAATGCAGCAGAGAGCGGTTCGCCGCTCGCGTCGGCCGTGGTCGGCCACGCCGGAGATCTCGACCACGGCGACGGGACCGCAGACGCGGTGTTGGCCTTCGGGCCGCTCTACCACCTGCCCGATCCGGCCGATCGAAGCCGCGCCCTCCAGGAAGCAGCTCGCGTCCTGCGAGCGGGCGGCTGGTTCTTCGGAGCCGCAATCTCCCGATTCACATCGCTGGTCAATGCCCTGCGCGAGGGGCTCCTCGACGACACCACCTTCCTGTCGATCGTGGACGGTGACCTCGACACCGGCCACCACCGCAACCCGTCACCGGATAGGGACTTCTTCACCACCGCCTACGTGCACCGCCCCGACGAGCTCGCGACCGAAGTCGGAGCCGCCGGCTTCGACGACGTCCAGATCATCGCTGTCGAGGGTGTCGCGTGGGCCGTCGACGACTTCGATGCGCGTTGGGCCGATCGTCGCTCACGCGACGAGCTGCTCCGTCTCGTCGAGCGCACCGAAACCGAGCCGGCGCTTCTCGGTGCGAGCACCCACCTCCTCGCCGTGGGCCGCAAGCCGCAGTGACGCTGTTGGCCGGGTCGACTCCTAACGAACCGTGTCCTGCAGCGCCGTCTCGCGGGAGTGTGGGTCGTATTCACCCGGCGCGACCCCGGTGAGATCGAGCAGGTGCTGGCGTTCCGCACCAGTGCGGCTGCGGGTGACGACCAACAAGATGCTGGGGAGGACGAGGAGTGACACGAGGAGGGAGAAGACGATCATCACCGCGGTCAAGACGCCGAAGGTGACGAAGATCGGCATGGGAGCCAAGGCCATGACGGAGAAGCCGATGATCGACGAGAGTGCCGACACCGCGAGCGCGCCGCCGGTGCCTTCGCCGGCGCGGCGCAGCGCCGGGAACCGGCTGGGTTCGTGCTCGAACTCCTCGCGGAAACGCATGGTGAAGTGGGTCGAGTAGTCGATTCCGACGCCGACGGCGATGGCGGCGATCGTGGCGGTGACGACGTTGATCTTGTAGTCGGCCCACCACATGAACCCGTAGACCCAGCCCACGACCAACAGGATCGGCGTGACCGCGGCCAGTCCATACTTGATCGAGCGCATGAAGACCGAAGCGAGCAGCGCGCACAACACGAGCGCGACGGGCAGTGCCAGGAGCATGGCCTCGGTGAATGCGTCGAGGCCGTCCTGACTCGTGATGGCTTCACCCGAGACGCTGACCACGGTGAGCGAGGCTCCTGCCGCCGAGGCCTCCAGCGATGCGGCGGCGTCATCGAGGCCGGCGCGGGCATCGAGGATGATCGCGTCGTCGGTGAAGGTCGGGATACCGACTTGCACGAGCGTCGCATAGGTGCCGGCACCGTCGGTCCACAAGAGCTCGGTCACGCTTTCGGCGGAATACGCCACGAATCCGTCATCGGTCGAGAGCCCGTCGGCGAGAACAAGATCGTAGATGGCCGCGACCTGAGCGGCCGAGTCCGGTAGACCGTCGCCGTCGACGTCGGTGACCTCCACTCCCGCGGCCGCCATGGCGGCGGGAGAAGCGACCGCGGTACGCACGATCGAGACTGCGTTGTCCTGTTGCAGCGTGACGTCGCCGTTCAGATCCCGCGACAGGTAGTCGTCCGCGGCTGCAGCCTCGGACGCGTCGAGCTGGACGACGACGTCATCGAGCGCGGCCAACGTGTCGGGCTGGGTGAGATCACCCTCGACGTAGATGAATCCCGACCCGACGCCGCTGCTCTCGCCGAAGTGCTCGTCGAACAGGTCGAGGCTCAGGATCGGGTCACTGTCCTCGGAGAAGAAGTCGGTGAACGAGAACTCCGTCTTGACCTGGGTGAACGCAATCGCGCCCAGGACGGCGAGGGCGACCGTGACCGGGATGGTGAAGACCCGCCAGCGGGCGAGGAAGTGAACCACGTCGCCCGCGGCCTTGAACCCGTGGCCGGCACCCTTGATGACCGCGCCGGTGGGCCGACCGGCCGCGGCCGCCTTCGCGTAGATCCGTCGGGTCCAGCGGATCGGCAGGTAGATGAACAACGGGATGAACACGACAAGGGCGCCGACACCAATCGCCGGTGCGCCCACGCTCATGGCCACCACGACACCCGCGAACAGCGACATCACGATGAACCCGAGCTTGTAGGGGATCATCAGGCCCCGATCGAGTGGCGGGTCACCCAGGCTGTCCTCGATGGTCAGCAGCCACCGCGGCACCACGATGCCCAGGATGGCGAATCCGATGAGCAGCGCGATGGCAGTGCCGATACCGAACTGCACGATCGCCTGGATGCCGGCCACGCCGTTGGAGATGAATGCAGCAGCCGACGAAATGACCGCCAACACCAACGCCGGGAACACCAGGGTCATTCCGCGAGGGTAGGAAGCACTGCGGCTCAGCCCGGCAACCTGCTGTTCGCGGGCGCGACCGCTCGCATGCACGAAGAAGTCCACACCGAACGCGATCACCGAGACGGGCGCAATGAAACCGAGCAGCAGCCCGCCCTCGAACCCGAGCACCGTGAGGACCGCGTTGTACCACAACATCGTGATCGCCAGGCCCACGCCGACCAGCGCCGCAGCCCAGTAGGAACGCAACAACGCACCGACCAACACCAGGATCCCAACGACGGCCAACAACACGAACGGCATCGACTCGGCGAGCTGTTCTTCAGAGGTGAGACCGACGTCGATCGCCACGCCCAAGGTTCGGCTGGTCGACTGGTCGCCCTGCAGCTCGGTCTGCACGTCGCGCAGGAACTCCTCGCCGTCGAGGCCGATGTCGCCGAAGCCCTGGGCTTCGGTGTCACGACCGCCGAAGCTCGTCAGATCGAGAACCGCCGTCGCGCTGAACGCCGGTGCCTCCCAGACCACGATCTCCTGCCCGCCGACCTCGCCGACCCGGCTGGTGGCCAGCTGCGACAACGTGTCGCGCAGCGGACTGCCCACCGCACCCTCACCGAGGATCTCGGCCAGCGCGATCTTCACATCGGCATCGGTCGCCGCTTCCAGGCCACCCGGCACGGCATCGTCCACCTTGTCTGCGAGCGAGAAGACACCATCGACCTCCTCGCCGAGCTCGGAACGGAACTGGACAGCGAGATCGGGGGTGAGCTCGCCGTTGGAGCGCAACGAGTCGGAGCTCCGCTTGAACTCGAGCAACACGTCACGAGTGAGTGCGTCGCCCCCGTCCTCGGCCTCGACGATGAACAGGGCGCTCTCGATGGGCGACGAGTTCACGAACCGTTCGTCGGCCAGGTCTCTGGTGTCGTAGATCTCCCCGGACGGGTCGAAGTTCGGATCGTCCTGCGAACGCGATGCAGCCAATGGCACCGCCACGACCGTCAACACGACCATACCGATGGTGATGAGCTTGACGTGAGTGTTGATCCACTCGAAGAAGGACGCAGTGCGCCCGCCCGACTCGGATGCGTGCTGAACCGTCATGACGTGACCCCCACCGCTCGCTCGACATTGCTACCCGCCGCTGCGCTTCATTGTTACCACGCCCGACTGCGACGATCAGCTCCCATTTCGGCTGGCCGGATGGGAGAGAGCCAATGGTCGCTCGGTCGGGTGGGGCCGAGCGAGGGGCGTGACACTGTGATAGGGCAATTCCATGTCGGGCGGGCCCGGCGGCGACATCGAAAGGCAGCCATGATCGAACGTCTCACCCAGCGCACGATGTTTCTCACCTTCGCGGTTTTGTGCATCGCAGGCATCATCGACGGGATCCGAGTGGACTCGCCGAGCACCGCCGTCCTCTTCGGGATGGTATTCGTCGTAGGCGCGGCCATCGGCCGGCAGCGCGCGTCGAGCCGCCCTGTCCACGTCAGACCCGATCTCCGTGAGTGGCTGGACGACACCGCCTCGCTCACGGGCGAGTCCATCGAGGAGCTGAGCAACGCCGCGCTCAGTAGCTACCGGGCCGGCTTGGGGAGCCACCATGGCGGCTGAGCTCGGCGATCTCGTCGTCCGGCTCGATGGCAGCGGCATCGCGAACGCCGCGGCCGGCGGAAAGGGTTCTGCCCTCGATCGCCTGGTCGCTCTCGGCGCCAACGTTCCGACCACCAGCGTCATCACCACGGCTTCCTATCGGGAGTTTGCCGCCGACCCCGGCCTGGCGCTGCTGCTCGAGGAGCTCCGCACGGGTGAGCTGCCCTCCCCCGAGGATCATGAGCGCGAGAAACGGCGCGTCGACGAGGCGTTCCTCCAGGTCGAGCTGCCGTCGCGGATCGTCGCCGCCATCGCCGAGTACGGCCCCGAGGTGGGCAACGGCCACCTCATCGCCGTGCGCTCGTCGGCGACGGCCGAAGACACTGCTTCGGCGTCGTTCGCGGGCCAGTACAGCTCCTACCTCAACGTCGACGAAGACGGGGTGAGTCGGGCGGTGCGCCTGGTCTGGTCGTCGCTGTGGCACCCGGCTCCTCGCAGCTACCGCCGATTCCGCAGCATTTCCGAAGACGACCTGGCCATGGCTGCCGTCCTGATGTCGATGCTCGACCCCAGCCACGCGGGCGTGATCTTCACCACCGACCCCGGCGGTGCGCCCGACCACCTCCGGCTCGAGGTCGTCGAGGGCTTGGCCGAGTCGCTCGTCTCGGGCGAGGCAACGCCCGAGGCCTACGTGGTGGCGAGGGCGGGGGCCGTCGAGCACCTGGGCGGCATCGATCCGATGTTGGGCGAACTGGTGGCCGAGGCCATGCGCATCGAGGCCGAAGAGGATGCACCTCAGGACATCGAATGGGCGGTCGAGAACGGCGTTCTCTTCTTGGTGCAGGCCCGCCCGATCACCACCGACGCGGCGACAACCGGCACCGATGACGGCTTCGACGTGCACACCGGGCTCGATGCCACCGACACCACCGCCGGTATCGGGGAGACGTTGCCCGGTGTCCTTCCACCCCTCGACTGGGACATCAACTCCTGGGCCCTCGAGAACGGATTTCGTCGGCTCTTCAACCGGCTCGGAGGCTGTCCGGTGGGGCTGGCCGAGCCGCACGCGCTGATCGGTCGGTTCCGGGGCCGGGCCGCGCTGAACCTCGATGCGATGATGGTCGCGGCCGGATCCATCCCCGGTGCATCTCCCGAGGAGCTCCAACAGCAGTACTTCGGAGAGGCGGTCCGCACCGACGACGACCGACCGGCTCCGACGCCGGGCAAAGCCGGGGCCGCGCAGGGAGTCCGCACCCTGCGAGCTCGTCTCGCGGCGGCTCAGGAGTCCGAGGTGGTGATCTGCACGGTGAGCCGATTCCTCGACGACGAGCCCGATCTGGGGCCGCGCTCGGACGAGGCTCTCGTCGAGTACCGCGGTCGCCTGCTCCACCTGGCATCGCGCTGTGTGACAGCGGAGGTCTCGATCGCGGCGATGGCTACAGCGAGCTACCGAAGCATCGAGGTGTTCCTCACGAAATACATGGGCCAGGGTGAGGCCAGCCGCGGAGCCCAGCTCGTGACGGCTGGGAGTGGTGGTTCGCGGCGAGCAACGATCGCGCTCGCGATGGGGCCGCTGGTCGACGCCGCGAACGCCGATCCCGAGCTGCGAGCCGACACGGATTTCGACACGTGGCCCGAAGCCGAAGCCCATCTCGGTACGACTGGGCGCGGGCGCGTGTTCCTGGCGACGTATCAGCGCGCGCTCGAGCGGGCGGGCTCGACGTCGTACTTCGGCGGACCGACCTGGGCCGAGGTTCCCGAGCTGGCATGGCTGACGTTTCGCCAGCAGGCCACCACGCACGAGGACAAGGATGACGATGCGGCGCGTCAAGCCGCTCGCGATGAGATCGAAGCCCAGCTGGTCAGCGATCGTCACTGGACCTACAACCGTTGGGCCACCGGTCAGATCTTCGACGTTCGGCGTCGGTTCTTCCGGCGGGAGGCCGCCGACGCAGCAGAGCTCCTCGATCGGCGCGAGCACACGAAGGCCGCCATGTTGATGCTCGGCGGTGCCATGCGCCGCCTGAACCTCCAACTCGGCCGCCGACTCGTCGAAGCCGGGCGCATGGAGGAGATCGAAGACGTGACGCTGCTCGGCAATGCCGAGTTGGCCGAGATGGTCCGCGGCGGAGGACCGACCCTCGACACGATCGCCACCCGGCGTCGCCGGCTCAGCGCGGCCACCCTCGATGGCCCGTTGCCCCGGATCTTCGAGGGGTTGCCGGGAACCGTGCAGAAGCCCGAGATCGTCGGGGAGCACGTCGAGGGTTGGGGGGCGAGCCCCGGTCGTTACGAGGGACCGGTGCGAGTGGTCCGATCCGTCACCAAGAGTCAGCTCGTTCGAGGTGATGTCCTCGTGGCGAATGCGACCGATGCCTCATGGGCACCACTTTTCCTTCTCGCCGGCGCGATCGTTGTCGAGGAAGGCGGGCCGCTCTCCCATGCCGCAATCGTTGCGCGCGAGCTCGGCATGCCGGCTGTCGTCAACGTTCCCGGCATCGTCGACCGTCTCGACTGCGATCCGGGTTCGCTCATGCTCGCGGTCGACGGAACGACCGGAGAGATCGTGATCAGCACCGACGATGCCCCGGCGCAACCGACTCTCGGTGCCGGGGTGGCACCGTTGCGCTCACCCGCCGAACCCGAGCAGCAGCTCGGGCGCATGAACGTCTTCGTGACGGGGTTGATCGGGGCCGGCGCCCTCTTCTCGACCCTCATGGCTCTCACCGAGTCCAAGAGCAGCCGGCGAGGCCGTGCTCGTCTGTACCGCAAGGCGTATCCCATCGCGGAGACGATGAGCGAGGCCACTCGATCCGGCTACCTCGAGACGCGTGCCCGGCTCACCGGGATCAGACCGCGGAGCCACTACCTGATCGGCACGATCGTGCTCGTATCGGCGGCAATCGTGCTGGGCGGGATCTCGACTCGCGCGTACATCGCCGACGATGCCGGGGCTTCCTCGAACGTGGCGTTCTGGGCGCTGAGCATGTCAGGGGCTGCGACGCTGGGAATGGTCGGAATCTACTTCGGGAACGCGGTTGCCAGGTGGCCCCACGTGCTCCCGACGGTGCGACGCCTCGCGCCGTCACGACCAACCCGCGACCGCGTGTGGATCGACGCGATCGGCAAGCCGAAGCTCGGCGTGATCGCCGTCCTGTTGGGTACCGTCGGCGTGCTGGGAATCCTTGCTGCTCTCGCCGACAGCGTGCTGCTCGAAGTCGACCGGCCCATCTACGAGAACATCGACGCCGGCCGGGACGTCGATCGCTATGGGCCAGAAGTGTTGAACTGGCTCGGCCGGCCGATTGTCATCATTCCGCTCGCCGTTGCCATCGCGTTGGCGATGATCCGCTGCCGGGTGATAGCGCTCGCCTTTCCGCTGGCGGTCGTGGCGGCCGGTGTCTCGAACGTCCTGCTCGGCTACCTCGTGCGCCGTGATCGGCCTCCGCTCAGCGACCACTTCGGTGAGGTCACCTCGTTCCCGGGTGGGCACTTCATGCAGATGACCCTGCTGTTCGGCGTGCTTCCGATGGCCGCCTACATCATGAGCGGTGGGCGGGTGATCGTTCGGAGCATCACTGCGGTGCTCTCGGTCGCGCTGGTCGCACTGATCCTCACCGACACGTTCCGCACCGGTGGGCATTGGCCCTCGGATCAGCTCGCGGGCTTCCTGATCGGCTCATCGCTCGTCATCGCCATCTGGGGCCTCCGTACACCCGGGGAGCACCACGACAGCTGCTCGGGCTGCCCGTCTCAGGCGCCGCGACCGCCCGACACGAACTGACGGCGCCGGCTCGTGCCGGTCGGCCCAGTCGTCGCCGGTAGGCCTCACCGCCCGGCTCGCTGTGGCGATGGCGCCGGACGCACGTACCGTCTCGGCCATGGATTCGAACCTTGCCATCGAGGTCGTCGGCTACACGGCATCGGCGCTCATCGTTCTCTCGATCACCCAGAAGTCGATCCTCAAGCTGCGGCTGCTCGGCCTCATCGGAGCGCTCGTCTTCCTCACCTATTCGATCGCCATCGGCGCCTACCCGATCGCCGTCGTCAACGTCATCGCGGCTGCCGTCCACGGCTGGTATCTACGGAAGCTCATCCGCCGCAAGGAGGAGGTGTTTCGCATCCTCCACGTCCGACCGGACTCGAGCTACCTGCTCGACTTCCTCGACTTCTACCGTGACGAGATCCAAGGCCGTTTCCAGCCGGAGTTCATCTACGAGCCGAGCGAAGATCAGGTCACGGCATTCGTCCTGCGCGACATGGTTCCGGCCGGGTTGTTGATCGGCGAGGCAAAGGACGACGGCACGTTCGAGGTCAAGCTCGACTTCGTCATCCCCCAGTACCGGGACTTCAAGATCGGGAGTTATGTCTACTCATCTGACTCCGCGCTGCTCACCGGCATTGCGCCGACGTGTGTCTGGGCCGAAGCCTCGAACCGCGACCACGGCAGATACCTGCGTCGAATGGGTTTCTCCGAGTGCCCCGGAGCGCCCGGTCGCTACGAGATCCAGCTGGCGACGCCCGCCGCTGCGGCCGGAGCCGTCGCCTGACCGAGGGTCACGACGCCGGCAGCGTCAACCGGCTCCGGCGATCGCCATTCGCTGGAGCATCCAGCTGCTCAGTCGGCCGCCGCTTCACGGAACAAGCGGGCATACACGGCGGCCCACTCGGACGGATCGTCGCTGACCTGCGCCT
>Ga0224508_10003004_pt1 | contig 14080 bp, 13 predicted proteins | sample SF_Jan12_sed_USG_4_FD_170157 | JGI IMG/M metagenome (GOLD analysis project Ga0224508, IMG submission 170157) | Sediment microbial communities from San Francisco Bay, California, United States - SF_Jan12_sed_USGS_21 | ecosystem: Environmental > Aquatic > Marine > Sediment | place: USA... | reverse complement strand
CAGCGTGTCGGCCCGTGCTGCAGCAGTCAACGACCTTTTTGGTCAGCCATCCCACCCAGACTCGTTAGCTCCGACCCTGGCACATCCAATGTGGACGTCGCTACAGGGCCGTATGCTACGGAGAGCATACACTCTCCTACTCAGCGCGTCCAGAAGTATCTCACCCCCATCCGGGCGAACCCGTGAGTTCCACAGCAGCACAACCCAACGTATCGGCTTTCACCGAAGCTCTCGTGCTTCTCGGCGAGCTCAACGAGGAGCTCTTGCACTGCGGAGCCGAATCTCGTCGAATTGAGTGACTAGTCACACAGTCCTTTAGCGGCCGCCCGGGGCTGCCGAAAAAGTGGCAAGCCTTTGCAGGCGGCCCTTAGGCCGCCATGCGAGGTGCCGCCACAAGGAGAAGAGCCGCCAAATGAAGGTCGCCGTGATCGGTGCCGGATGGGCAGGCGTAGCAACCGCGCGCAGCCTCTTCGACGCCGGAATCGAGGTCGAGGTATTCGAGAAGAGCGATCGCGTCGGCGGACACTCGCGCACCGAGATGATGGAGGGAGTCGTCTACGAGCCGAACGGCGCCCACATCTTCCACACCTCCAACGCCGATGTGGCACGCTTCGTGCGGCGGTTCGGTCTCAACCGCCAATATGAGCACAGTGTCGTCAGCGAGGTGTTCCTCCACCCCGATGACGAAGAGGGGCACCTGCTCTCGTGGCCTCCCCAGCTGGGGGAGATCCGCCGGCTGAGTATCTGGCCTGCAGTGGAGCGAGAGCTATCCGAACTGCCCCCCCAGCCCCAGGGTGAAGACCTGGAGAGCCATGTCATCTCGATGATGGGACCGACGCTCTATCGGCTGTTCATCAGGGACTACACCATCAAGCAGTGGGACTGCGAGCCGTCGCAGCTCTCTTCTCGACTCGCTCCGAAGCGAATCGAACTCCGCGACGATGGGTATCGCCGACTCTTTCGAGACCGCTGGGAGTTCTTCGGACCCCGTGGTGCCAACGAAGCGCTCGAAAACGCTGCCGCCGGCATCCCCCTGAACCTCGACACCGAGATGAAGGCATCGGAGATGGAGCACCTGGGTACCGAGTTCGACTTCATCGTCGTGACCGCACCACTTGACGTCTTCCTGGGGCGCCCCGGTGAGCTGGAGTGGCGCGGCATCGAGATGCGGTCCGTCTACACGGAAGCTGAGGAGGGTTCGACGGCGACGCCTTCATACGTTGTCAACCGTCCGTCGCAGCGCGTCCCCTATACCCGCACCGTTGAGACCAAGCACGCTACCGGTCAGCGAGTCGCGGGCACCGTCGTCGGCCACGAGTACCCGGGGGCTCCGGCGAGGCACTACCCCGTACCAACCGTCGATGGGCGCTACGAACGCGTCAACGAGCTCCTGAAGGCAGAGGTTCGCTCGATGTGCCCCAGCCCTGTTCTCTTCTGCGGCCGACTGGCGAACTACACCTACATCAACCAGGACCAGGCGATTCTCCAGGGTATGGGGGCGGCAAGGGACATCCTGGAGGTCGGCCCGTGAGGACGCCCGACATCGCCGTCGTGATGCCCGCATTCAACGAAGCCGACGGCATCGAGGAGTTCCTGGTCGATCTTCAGAAGTCGTTCCTCGACCAGGGGATCGGCGCCGTCTTCTGCATCGTTGACGATCGATCTACAGATGGGACCGCCGAGGTTGCCGCCGCCGTTGCCGGTCATTTGGGCATCGACCTCGTCATCGACCGCAACGTGGCGAACCTGGGCCACGGCCCGACGTCTTTGGCCGCATGGGAGGCCGGTCTCGCCACCGGCGCTCCCTGGATCGTCCACGTCGATGGGGATGGGCAATACGAGGGCGCCGACGTAGTGCGAGTGGCCACGGTGGCCGGCGGCGACGGAGCACTCGGCATCCGGACCACACGGGCCGACCCCTGGTTCCGCAAGATGCTGAGCCGCCTCCTGCGGGTCTACGTGCGGACCCTGTCCGGAGTCAAGCCGCGTGACGCCAACACGCCCCTCCGCGCTTATCGCCGCGAGGCGCTGCAGGAGCTGCTGTCGGTGCTTCCTCGCCGGCCGATGGTTCCCTCCGTGTACCTGTCGGCGGCCGGTCACACCAAGGGTCTCGAACTCGTCGAAGTGCCCGTCCACAGCCGACCGCGACGAGGTCAGGATTCGACCGGAACGATGTGGGGCGGTGGGCGACTGCGGGCGCTGCTGCCGTCGCGACGCTTGGTGGGCTTCGTGTGGGGTGCCTTTGTCGAAAGCATCTCGGTGCTGCGCTCGCTGCGGAGATGATCAACTCACCCCTATTCAGTCGGAGCGGTCTGTTGTCCATGTCCCGTCGCCACCGCGTGCTCATCTTGGCAGTTGCCCTTGTTGGCGTCGGCCTCCGCCTCGGGGCGATGTTGTTCGGAAGCAACTTCGACTACGACTCCTACGAGGTCGTCGGCGAACTGCAGTCAGATGGCGAGAACGTCTACGCCTGGACCGGTCGCTACAACTACGGCCCTGCGTGGTTTCTCCTCCTGGGACAGTTCTGGAGGTTGTCGCAGGCGCTCGTCGGCGATGCCGGTCTCTTCCGCATCCAGGTCGTACTCATATTGATAGCTGCCGACCTCGTTATCGCCTATCTGCTCCTTCGGCGCCTGGGCCCGGTGGCAGCAACCCTGATGCTGTTGTCGCCGGTTTCCATCCTCATCACCGGATTCCACAATCAGTTCGACAACATCGCCATCGCTGTCGGATTCGCGGCGATCTTGCTCATCGGCAACGCAAAGGAGGGTGCGATCGACGGCCGGCAGATGACGGGAATCGCCTTGCTCGGGCTATCGATCATCTTCAAGCACGTTCTCTTCTTCTTGCCGCTATGGATGGGGCTGCGGCAAAGAACCTGGCGGCGAGGCATCGCAGTGGTCATGATCCCGTGGGTCCTCTTCGCGGTGAGCTTCCTTCCGTGGATCTACGACGGGTGGTGGGGCATATACGACAACGTGATCAAGTACCGATCGTTCAGCAATGCTCCCCTTGTCGATGCTTTGACCCTCGGACTGCTCGACGCCGACGCATTAGGCACAGTGGGGTTCGTCGTGTTCATCGCAGCGATCCTCGTTGTTGGCTGGTGGGTTCGCGGTCAAGATCACGTGACGGCGTTCCTCGTGATGTTGGGAGCGATGGTGATATTCGCTCCGGCCATGGCTAACCAGTTCCTGACTATCCCGGTCGCGGCCGTTGCCGCGTTCCCCAGCGCCCTGCTCGGAATATGGACCCTCGGTGGGACATGGCATCTCGTCGGCGACTCCGACGGCCTTGGCTTCTCGGGGATCCTGCCCCCATTCCTCGACCGAGCCGAGATGGGAACAGCCGTGCACATCGCCCCAGTGTTGGTATTGGCGGCGGGAGGCTGGCACTGGTTCCGTCGCTTGCGCACCCAACGGGTGGCGCCGGCACCTCGAACGGTGGATGTGGCTCCAACAGACACCGTTCGACCCCCTCCGACCTCGCTGCGCTCGGCCACCTCCCCCTGAAGGGGAGGGTTTAGGCTCAGGCCAATGGCAGAACTGCCCGCCACCGCCGAGGTCGTCGTTATCGGTGGCGGCGTCATGGGCGCCTCTGCCCTCTATCACCTCGCCGCCGCAGGATGCACCAACGCCGTGATGATCGAGCGGGACACCATCGCTGCCGGCTCCACTTCGAAGGCGGCGGGTGGCATCCGCGCCCAGTTCTCCGACGAGCTCAACATCCGAATGTCACTGGAGAACATCCATCGCTATGAGGCCTTCTCCGAGGAGTTCGGTGTCGATATCGATTACAAGCAGTGGGGCTACCTCTTCCTTCTTGGAGAGGACCACGTTCCCGGCTTTCGAGAAGCCCTGGTCCTGCAGAATCAACTCGGCGTTCCTTCGGAGCTGATAACTACGGAGGAGGCCCACAAGCTGGTCCCCGAGCTGGGTCTCGATGGAGTGGCGGCCGCCACCTTCTGCCCTATCGACGGCTACGCCACCCCCGAGTCTGTTGCCCAGGCCTACGCCGCCGCCGCCCGCAAGCTCGGCGCGACCGTCGTCCAGGGATGCGATGTCAAAGCCATCACCACGGCCAACGGTGCGGTCTCGGGAGTAGCCACGTCGGAGGGTGATGTCTCTTCGAACACGGTCATCTGCACTGCGGGCGTGTGGTCTCCCGAGCTGATGGCCCCTGTTGGTATCGACCTGCGCATCACGCCCGAGAAGCGCTACGTGTGGCTCACCGAGGGCGAGGACCAAATGCGTCACGACCTGCCGTTGACGATCGACTTCGCCAGCGGCTTCTACTTTCAGCGTGAGGGCAGCAGGCTCTTGTTCGGTGGCCGCGTCACAACGCTCGAGGACCTGGCACCTGACGCCATGAGACGTCTGCCCCTCCTCGAGACCCTCCCCATCAAGCCCGGCTGGTGGGGGTATTACGCCATGAGCCCCGACCACAACGCCATCGTCGGTGCTGCCACGTCACCGACTGGACTCCTGTACGCCACCGGATTCTCGGGCCACGGGTTCCAGCAGGCGCCGGTGGTCGGCGAGTTCCTGGCCGAGAGCGCGCTCGGCCGGCAGCCGTCCTTCGATCTGTCGCCGCTGAACGTCGATCGGTTCGCCAACGCCGCCGTGAAACCGGAGCAACACGTCGTCTAACCGGTGCCATGCAGATCTCGCCGCCAGCCGGGCGGCTCCGCCTGATCGTCGGAAAAGCGTCGCCGTCGCTGCCTACGACCTTTCGTAATTGGCCTTAGGAGCGACACCACAGGAGGTAATCTTGCTCTCCCATGACCCCACGACTTCACAACGGACCGCACATCACCCCCATCAGAACGCCCATCGGCGAAGCCAGGCTGGAATCGGGCATCCTGTGGCACGTGATCGACCCCACGACCAGGGTCCACGAAGAGCAGGCGCGCAAGACGGTTGTAACCCTGGCCGAGCTGATCTCTCGGGCCGGAGTGAAGTGTCTCCCCGCCGTCGTCGATATGCGTGGCGTGGCATTTGCCGACCGTGCTGCCCGCAAGGTCTTCGCCAACGATGTGTCCTTCGAATCTGCCACGGCACTCATCGTGGAGTCCAGCGTGAGCAGCGCGCTTGGCAACGCCTATCTCCGAATGTCTCGGCCCAGTCGCCCAACCAAGCTCTTCACATCGACAGCCAAGGCTCGAGACTGGGCACTTGGCTATTTGCCGGTCGACTAGCCGCGACTTCAGCTCGCCGGCACCGACCATCACGGAGCTCAGCGACCCCACCGTTTCGCCTATCCCGAATAGAGCGATCGACTCAAGCACCTGACTCCACCCCGGCTAACGTCGGCGGTGTCCTGAACGGGACGGAAGGGAGGTGAGCAGATGAGTAAGAACTACACGCGACTCACCGAACCGCTTGTCAGAGACAACGGTGAACTCCGAACCGCGACCTGGGACGAAGCCCTCGACAGGGTCGAAGCCGGGTTCCGATCGACCATGGACGAACACCCGCGGACCGCCTTCGGCATGTTCTCGTGCTCCAAGGCCACCAACGAGATGAACTTCATCGCCCAGAAGTTCTCTCGAGTGGTCCTCGGGTCCAACAACATCGACAGCTGCAACCGGACCTGACACGCTCCAAGCGTCTCCGGTCTGGCGGCGGTATTCGGAGCTGGTGGAGGAACCAGCAGCTACAAAGAGATCGAGACAACCGATCTCATCATCCTGTGGGGATCGAACGCCCGCGAGGCCCATCCGATCTTCTTCCATCATCTGCTCAAAGGCGTTCACAACGGTGCCCGCCTCTTCACGGTTGATCCCCGCCGCACGTCATCTGCAGCCTGGTCCGACACCTGGCTGGGCATCGATGTCGGCAGCGACATCGCACTTGCCAACGCCGTCGGCCGCGAGATCATCGAAGCCGGCCTCCACGACTCCGCTTTCATCGAGATGGCTACCACCGCTTTCGAGGATTACAAGGCGGCCGTCGAGTCGTACACGCTGCAGCGAGCCCAGGAGATCACGGGAGTGCCGGCCGAGGCCATCCGCGAGCTAGCCCACGCCTATGCCACCGCAGACACCGCGCAGCTCTGTTGGACTCTTGGCATCACCGAGCACCACAACGCCACAGACAACGTGCTGGCACTGATCAACCTGTCTCTACTTACCGGTCACATCGGCCGCTACGGCTCGGGTTTGGTCCCGATCCGCGGCCAGAACAATGTCCAGGGCGGCGGCGACATGGGAGCCCTGCCCAACAAGCTCCCGGGCTTCCAGGACATCGAGGACGACGAGGCCCGCGGCAAGTTCGAGGCCGAGTGGGGCCAGCCGATTCCCGCCAAGAAGGGCAAGCACCTCACGCAGATGTTCGAGGCGATGGAGGAAGGCGAGATCCGCGCCGTCTACGTCATCGGCGAGAACCCGGCCCAGTCCGAAGCCGACGTGCAGAGGGCCCGCCGGCTGTTGGAGGGGCTCGATTTCCTCGTAGTCCAAGACATGTTCATGACCAGGACCGCCGAGCTGGCAGATGTCGTGCTGCCGGCGAGCGCGGCGTGGGCGGAGACGGACGGGACCGTGACGTCGTCGGAGCGTCGAGTACAGCGGGTGCGCAAGGCGCTCGACCCACCAGGCGAGGCCAGGGACGACATCGCCATCCTGTGTGATATCGCGCGGCGCCTCGGCCACGATTGGGGTCAGCCCGCAGCCCAAGAAGTGTGGGACGAACTGCGAAGCCTGTCGCCGATGCACGCCGGCATGAGCTATCGGCGTCTCGAAGAACTCAACGGCCTCCAGTGGCCGTGCTACGACGAGGAGCATCCCGGCGAGGAGTTCCTCCACGCCCGGCTCTGGGATGACGACCCAGCGGCAAGGGGCAACCTGGCACCGTTCATAGCCACCGAGTGGGTGCCGCCCGTCGACGAGCTCTCCGACGAATACCCGATCCGACTGACAACCGGCCGTCGCCTCGACTCATACAACACCGGGGTCCAGTCGGGCAGCTTCCCCTCCCCTATCCGCAACCGCGAGACGCTCGACATCGATCCGGTCGACGGCGAACGCCTTGGCGTCGCAGACGGGCAGCGGGTCAGGGTCGTTTCGCGCCGGGGCTCCGTGGAGGCGCCCGCCCGCTACACCGAGGGCTTGCGGCCGGGTCTCGCCTTCATGACTCTTCATTTCCCGGACGAAGTCGACACCAACACCCTCACCATCGAGGCCTGGGACCCCAAGTCGGGCACTGCGGAGTTCAAAGCAACGGCTATCCGCATCGAGGCCATCTGATGGACCTCAAACTCATGGCGACGCAGCCAACGGACGCCGAGAGGTCGGCCGTTGACGGTCTGCTCGGCCCGCCGACCGACGGCTGGACCGGAGGGGAACGCACGGAAGCCGACCTGCACATCGCAAGGGGCGGACACAGCGCGCGCGGCCGACGCCATCTGCTGCTGCCGGCGCTGTGGGCCCTCCAGGACCGGATCGGTTGGATCAGCCCCGGCGGCATGAACTACGTATGCCGTCGCCTCACGGTGCCCCCCGCCGAGGCCTACGGAGTGGCCACCTTCTATGCGCTGTTCTCGACGACGGAGCTGGCAGGCCGCGTCGCTCACATCTGCGACGACGTTGCCTGCCTCGCTGCCGGTGCCGCGGAACTCTGCTCGCAGGTCGAAGCGGTCATGGGTCCCGAAGGCACAGGCGACAAGGCGGCGTGGATGCGCAGCCCGTGCCTTGGTATGTGCGACCGTGCTCCTGCTGCTCTCTATCAGTTCGCCGGCGGGGTCGATCGCACAGCCGGCCCCATCAGCGTGGAGCAGATCCAGGCATCACTCGGCGCGGCCCTCCCCGGCCCCGGCAAGGTGGCGACGCCGCCCGGCGCCGCCGGCTCAGATCTTCGTCTGCTGAGGCGTGTCGGCACCGTCGGTGCCAACCTCGATGACTACATCGCCTCTGGGGGGTACACGGCGCTCACCAAAGCCGTCGCCATGGGGCCACAGGGTGTCGTCGACGAGGTAGCTGCCTCCGGCCTGCTCGGGCGCGGCGGCGCCGCCTTCCCGACGGGTCGCAAGTGGGCGGCCGTTGCGGCCGAAGAGGCGACTCCGAAGTACGTGGTCTGTAACGCAGACGAGTCCGAGCCGGGGACCTTCAAGGACCGCTTGCTCATGGACGCCGACCCCTTCGCCATCATCGAGGCGATGACCATCGCCGCCGTGGCAGTCGGTGCCGAGCACGGCTACATCTACATACGGGGCGAATATCCCGAGACGACCCGCACCCTGGAGGGTGCCCTGGCCGCTGCCAGCCAAGGCGGATACCTCGGAGCCGATGCGGCAGGCAGCGGCAGCGACTTCGACATCGAGATCAGGCAAGGGGCGGGTGCTTACATCTGCGGCGAGGAGACCGCGATGCTGGAGTCCATGGAGGGCAAGCGCGGTGAGCCGCGCCAGAAGCCTCCGTACCCCAACCAGCACGGTCTCTTCGGCCAGCCGACGCTTATCAACAACGTAGAAACCCTCGCCAACATCCCGCACATCATCAATGACGGCGCCTCCTCGTTCCGCTCTGTAGGGACCTCCGACTCGACAGGGACCCGCCTCTTCTGCCTATCGGGCACCGTCGATCGGCCGGGGGTCTACGAGGTAGCCCTGGGAACGACGTTGCGCGACGTGCTGATGCTGGCGATGGACGATGTTGATTCGATCCAGGCGGTCCTGCTGGGGGGCGCCGCCGGCTCTTTCGTCACCGCGGACTCGCTGGACATAGCCCTGTCGCACGAGGCTGCCCAGGAAGCAGGAGTCACTCTCGGTTCCGGTGCGATCGTCGTCTTCGACGAAACGATCGACATGGCGGCGGTGGTCGCCAGGATCGCCCGTTTCTTCCGAGACGAGTCGTGCGGCCAGTGCGTGCCGTGTCGCGTCGGAACGGTTCGTCAAGAGGAAGCACTGACGCGGCTCACCTCGGGGTCCGCCGAAGTCGCGTTGCTCGCCGAGATCGGTGAGGTGATGGCCGAGGCTTCGATCTGCGGCCTGGGCCACACCGCGTCCGCCGCCGTCCAATCGGCTATCGACCTGGGGCTGGTGGGCTCGTGACGGCCGTGATGCCCTTCCCGAAGCGGGCGATCGACATCACCGTGGACGGCACCGCGGTCTCGGTGCCCGAAGGCTCAACGATCCTCGACGCCTGTACCGCGGCCAGCATCGAAACACCGACGCTGTGCTTCGTGGAGACGCTGCGGCCGGCCAACGCCTGTCGAGTTTGCGTTGTAGAGATAGCAGGATCCCGGACCCTGGTGCCCTCGTGCTCTCGGGAGGTCGAGGAGGGAATGGAGGTCCTGACGGACTCGCCACGGGTACGGCATTCCCGCAAGATGGTGTTGGAGTTCCTCGACTCGTCGGTCGACATGTCGCTCGCAGCAACGGACAAGTGGAACGACACCTACGGAGCCGACGCCGGCCGGTACGGGCCCGCCGCCCCAGCGGAGGAGCGCGATCATGCTCACTCTGGTCATCACCACGCTCCGGACGGCAGAAATGCTGCCACCGTCGACCAGCCCGTCAAGGCCCACGACGACCTCTACATCCGGGACTACGGCAAGTGCATCCAGTGCTACAAGTGTGTCGATGCCTGCGGCGAGCAGGCCCAGAACTCCTTCGCCATCTCCGTCGCCGGCCGCGGCTTCGACGCTCGCATATCTACCGAGTTCGACACGCTCCTCACGGAATCGGCCTGCGTCTACTGCGGCAACTGCATCGGGGTGTGCCCTACGGGAGCCCTGATGTTCAAGAGCGAGTTCGACATGCGGGCCAACGACACCTGGGACGAATCGGCGCAGACGATGACCCAGACCATCTGCCCCTACTGCGGCGTCGGTTGCACCCTCGAACTACACGTTCAGGACAACACCATCGTCAAGGTGACCTCCCCGATGGACCACGACGTGACCGAAGGCCACCTCTGCATCAAGGGACGCTTCGGGTTCCAGCACGTCCAGACCTAGCCGGCTGTCGGTCTCCAGCCATCGATTAGATGGTGAGCCCCCGCCACCAGGCGGTGCACCTCTTGTGGCGATGCTGCACCGCGAGCCGCGACGTTGATGCCTAGGACTTCACCGAGTAGCAAGTCCGCTCGAATGTCCGCATCCTTGCGGCCAGCACCCCGCACAAGGGCGTCTCGTAGCGCATCACGAACTCGCCTTCGATAGGACCTGGTGCGGGCGGTAACGGCTGCGTCGGTTCCACCATCATCGGCCATGAGATTGATGATCATGCAGCCGCCGCGCCCCTTGCCCGTCACCCATTTGGCGAGGGCGTCGAAGAAGACGTCGATGGCATCGAGACCGTCTGGAGATGTCTCGAGTGGCGCCAGCAACGCCTCCTCCGTCAGACGCTCATACCGGTCAAGCGCGGCGCTCATCAGGCCCTGTTTCGACCCGAAAGCGTTGTACAGGCTGGACTGGCTGATGCCGAGCTGCTTCTCGAGATCGCGCGTCGTCGTGTCCCGATAGCCCCGCCCCCAGAACAGTTCGACGGCTCGATCCAAGACGACGTCGGTGTCGAATGAGCGGGGACGGCCTGCGGTGGTGGTCATGGTTTTGACAGCTTGGCATTGTGGAGCGTAGGCTCCAAATGTTTTGGAGCGCCCGCTCCAGCGAGAGGAGGAGTCATGGCTCGTCTCCCATACATCGAGCCCGAAGACGCCGATCCGGTAACCGCCAAGGTCTACGAGGATGCCACAGCACGTTTCGAGATGGTGCTCAACATCTTCAAGATCACCGGCAACGCCCCCGAGATCGCCCAGCCCATGTGGGAGATCTACTTCAACATTCTCCAGGAGGGCCCGACGCTCACCTGGCTCGAGAAGGAACTGTTGATCCTCAAATCCACCAAGATGGGCGACTGCTTGTACTGCGTGACGCAGCACGAGGTGGTGTCGTCCCGTCTTGGTGTTTCCCACGAGAAGCAGCAGGACATCGTCGGTGTGGAGTATCGGAAGTCGGAGCACTACACGCCGGCCGAGGCTGCCATCCTCGACCTCTGCGGTCATGTCGTTCTCGACCCCGAGCAGATTCCCGCCGAGGTGTGGACCCGGGTCAAGCAGCATTACAACGACGCTCAGATCGTGGAGATCGTGGCAACGATCGGCGCCTACCTGCAGGTCTCGAAGTTCGGCGACTCGCTCGGCGTTGAGTTGGAACCGGTGTGGCACGGCCACCAGCCAGTGTTGTTCGCGGTGGAACCACCGACATCCAAGGCATCGCAGGGGCACCTCGACCACTTCTTGGCCCAGGCGCCGGCGAGTTAGGAGGACACCATGCCAATCACTGCAACTATCGACACCCCGACTGCTGAGGTCGAGGAGACCTACGCCAAGGCTGAAGCCCACTTCGGCCAGGTACCCAACTTCGTCAAGGTGCTGGGTAACAACCCGGCGTTCTGCAAGTCACTGACCGACTTCATGATCCAAGCTCTGGGCGAGGGAAGGATTCCGTGGGCTTTCAAGGAGCTCATCATCCTGAAGACGCTACGCGCGACCGGCGCTTACTACAGCTATGGCGCACATGAGAAGCTGGCTCTGGAGCTCGGCAACTCCCCCGAAAAGATCGGCGACACCAACCATTCGCTGTGGCGCAACAGCCCCCACTTCACCGACGGGGAGCGGGCAGTCTTTGCGTTGATCGAACAGACGGCGGTTGATCCAAACGACGTCGGCGATGAGATCTGGGATCCGCTCCATGTCAACTATGACAACGGTCAGCTGCTCGAGATCGCTTCCGTTATCAACACGTTCATCAACATCGGCAGGATGGGAGACACATTGGGGGTCAGCGACCCCACATTGTTCTCAAAGCCTGTCGCTTAAAGGCGTTTCCGGACCCGGTGGAAGGTTCTGCCGGGTCCCGGCGCGTTCTGAGTGGTTCTGTGAGGCCCCTTGGCGGTAGTCTCCCGAGTTACCAGTGGCTTGCCGCTGGTCCTAGGACGAAAGAAGAGGGATCCATGAAAAGGACTCTGAAGATATTGGCTTTGGCAGCTGCCTTTGCCATGGTCGCCGCAGCGTGCGGTGACTCAAGCAGTGACACAACTACCGCAGCCACCGACGCGCCACCGGCCACCGATGCTGCACCTTTTGCAGGTCTGTCGGTCACGGCGCCCGATTGTGACTACGGCGGTTCGATCTCGAAGATCGAAGCGACGGCTGAGTACGAGGTCGTGTTCACGATGTGCACGCCGGTGCCGGCCTTCAAGGCCATCGCGGCGTTCACACCCTTCGGCATCCAGCCCGAAGAGCACCTCGCGGCAACCGGCGGTGCGCCACTCGACAACCCCATCGGCACGGGCCCCTGGGCGCTCGATACGTGGCAGAGAGGTGACAGCATCACCTTCAGCCGCTTCGACGACTACTGGGGCACTCCCGCGGATTACTCCACGCTTGTGTTCCGGTGGGCGACAGAAGGCGCTCAGCGTCTCCTGGAGCTGCAGTCGGGCAACGTAGACCAGATCACAAACCTGAGCCCTGACGACTTCGACACGGTGAAGGCTGACGGCGATCTGACGTTCATCCCGGTAGCGAACCCGAACACGCTGTATCTGGCGATGGTCGACCAGCTCGACCCGTTCGGCGACTCTCCTGGAGAGATGACGGAATTCGCTGATGTCAAGGTGCGCCAGGCGATCGCCATGGGCATCGACCGTCAGCGGATCGTCGACAACTTCTACCCAGAAGGGTCAGAGGTTGCCTCGCACTTCACACCGTGCTCGATCGATCTCGCTTGTGGCGGAGATGCCTGGTACGACTTCGACCCGGCCGCAGCCAAGGCGATGCTGGCCGACGCCGGCTTCCCGGATGGATTTGAGACATCGATCTTCTACAGGGACGTGTTCCGCGGCTACTTGCCCGAGCCCGGCCTGGTGGCAGTCGAGTTCCAGACCCAGCTCGAGGAGAACCTCGGCATTACGGCCGATGTCGTTGTGATGGAGTCAGGTGAGTTCATCGACGAGTCGACCAATGGTCGCCTCGACGGTCTGTACTTGCTCGGTTGGGGCGCGGACTATCCGCACGTCACCAACTTCCTGGACTTCCACTTCGGCAAAACCAACCCGCAGTTCGGTAACCCCCACCCCGAGATCTACGAGGTCTTGGACGAGGCGAAGACCATCGCTGACGAAGCGACGGCCGGACCCCTCTACGTGACTGCCAACAACGCCATCCGCGATCTGGTGCCGATGGTGCCAATCGCTCACGGCGCCTCGGCGTCTGCGACGCTGGCAACCGTGGAGAATGGGCACTTCCGACCCTTCGGAGCACCGCTGTTCCATAAGGCATCGCCAGACGACGACACCTTCGTCTTCCTGCAGAACGCTGAGCCCATCAGCCTCTACTGCACGGATGAGACGGACGGTGAGTCGCTGGCTCCTTGCCAGCAAGTGGTTGAGCCGCTCTTGGGCTACGCCATCGATTCCGGAAACGTCGAGCCCCGCTTGGCGACGGATTGCACCGGCAACGAAGATGCTTCGGTGTGGACATGCTCGCTCCGTGAGGGAGTCACGTTCCACGACGGATCGACCTTCGACGCCAACGATGTCGTCGCCTCTTGGAGTGCAGGCATCGATGCAGCAGATCCGCTGCACGTAGGAAACACGGGGGCCTTCGAGTACTACAGCTACTTGTGGGGCAACCTGATCAACGCTCCGGAGTAAATCCCGGCTAGCCAAGACAGCAGTGAGGCGCACCCATTAGGGTGCGCCTCACTCGCGCATGCTTCAATTCATAGGACGACGCCTGCTGTTCGCCATCCCGGTCCTGATTGGGATCCTGGTGGTCACATTCTTCCTTGCCCGCGCCATCCCCGGTGATCCCTGCAAGTCGATCCTCGGCGAGAAGGCCACCGCCGAGGCCTGCGAACGCTTCGCCGAGAACAAGGGACTCAACGAACCCCTGCCCATCCAGTTCGGCATCTACATGGGCGACGTCATCCAGGGCGACTTTGGCGAGTCCATTCGGTTCTCGAGGCCGGTGTCGCAGATGCTGATCGAACGGATGCCGATGACCATCGAGCTCGGGATGACAGCGCTGATCATCGCCCTCCTCATCGGCATCCCACTCGGGATCCTTGCCGCTATGAAGCAC
>Ga0224508_10003003_pt1 | contig 14082 bp, 10 predicted proteins | sample SF_Jan12_sed_USG_4_FD_170157 | JGI IMG/M metagenome (GOLD analysis project Ga0224508, IMG submission 170157) | Sediment microbial communities from San Francisco Bay, California, United States - SF_Jan12_sed_USGS_21 | ecosystem: Environmental > Aquatic > Marine > Sediment | place: USA... | reverse complement strand
CCGCCTCGCGATCGAGCTGGCCTGCGACCAGCTGGCCGAAATCGTCCTTGTGTCCGATCGGCACATAAGCACCCTCGCCCTCCTCGACCGCGAGGCAGACGCCGACCAGCTCGGCTTCCATGACATCCAGCGACGTGGTCTCGGTGTCGATGGCGAGAATGCCCTTGGCCTTCGCGCGCGCCAGCCACGCATCGAGCACGGCAAGCTCGGTGATCGTAACATAAGCCTCGCCGTTCTTCTTGGACTCGGGCAAGTCAACGCCGGCCGGCGCTCCGGTCAACGCCTCCAGGCGCTTGCTGAGCGTGTTGAAGTTGTAGGCGCGGGCGAACTCCAGAAGCTTTGCGTAGTCGACGTCGACCGTCTCGATCTCGTCCAGGCGCTTGGGCAGCGGTGCTTCTTCGCAAAGGCCGACCAGCGCATAGGAGAGACGCGCCATCTCGGCATTCTCGACGAGACGCTCTCGACGCTTGGGCTGCTTGATGGTCTCCGCACCCGCGAGCAGGCCTTCGAGATCGCCGAATTGGTCGAGCAGCTGGGCGGCGGTCTTGACGCCGATCCCCGGCACCCCCGGCACGTTGTCCGAACTGTCGCCGGCGAGCGCCAGCACATCCCTGACCTTCTCCGGGCCGACGCCGAATTTCTCCAGCACCTCGTCCCGCCCGATCTCCTTCGACTTCATCGGATCGAACATCTCGATACCGTTGCCGATCAGCTGCATCAGGTCCTTGTCCGAGGAGACGATGGTCACGGGCCGCCCGTCGGCTGCCGCCTGGCGGGCGTAAGTCGCAATGATATCGTCGGCCTCGTAGCCCTCGAGCTCGACCACCGGCACGCCGAACGCCGTGGCGGCGTCCCTGACCAAGGGGAATTGCGGGATCAGCTCTTCGGGCCTTTCGTCGCGGTTCGCCTTGTACTCGGCGTACATCTCGTTCCTGAAACTGTGCGAGCCCTTGTCGAACACCACGATCATCTGCTCGCCCGGTCGGTCCTGGGCGAGCTTGAACAGCATGTTGCAAAAGCCGAACACGGCGCCCACCGGCGTGCCGATCTTGTCGGTCAAGGACGGCAGGGCAAAAAACGCGCGAAATATGTAGCCCGAGCCGTCGATCAGGAGGAGGCGGGGCTTTTCGGACGCGGCGGACGCCGCAAGCGCTGGTTCGGCCATGGGGACACCGGATGTGAAATGGCGAAGAGGCGGTAGCATAGTCCAGTGACGATGCCCTCGCCAGTGCGCCTCTTGCCGCCGCCGACGGTCAGAAAGAGGGCACGCGACCGTGGATCTGATGAAAGCGCTCGCCGAACACCCTGATGATCTCTTGAAACTCTTTCTCGGTGATGTCGCCGCGCAGGCCCGCGCTCTTGTTGTCCTGCCGCCAGGACTGGATCGCCGCCCTGGTCATGTCGCCGATCGTACCGTCGATCGGGCCGGGGTTGCGGTTATCGACGGTGAGCGCCATTTGCATCCAGCGAATCTTGCTGACGCTCAGTTCGAACTTCGGAGGCTCTGGCTGCGGCGGCTTCGGTTTGGGTTTCGATTTGGGTTTCGGTCTCGGCTTGTCGAGCACGCAGATGTCGTATCTCGGCGCGGAAACGTCGACCTTTTTGACGTCCAGGCCCTGGATCTCAAGTCCGCCGATGGTCAAATCGAGGTCCAGGCTGCGGTGCAGCCAGTCGGCAAGAAGCGGATTCTGCCTATATGCAAACACCGTTTCGGGTGGACATCGAGCGATCGTGATGCCCGGAAGTTCGGGCGTGCACGACAGTGGCGGCTTTCGTCCCGTGACCGTCGGCGGGCAGCCGAAATAGGCGCGCAGCCCTTCCGAGATGACCAGCGGCCCCGGCATCCAACGGGAAAGGCCGATATAGGAAGGCAACGGTGCGTGCAGCTCGTTACAGACGAACAGGTTGAAGGCGCTCCGCGAAGCGATATCGCGCGCACGATCCTCCGGCGTGACAACGTCGGCCGCCTCGACTTGATGATCGCCCGTCGCCGGCGCTGACGGCGAGGGCGGGGGCGCACGATCGCAGTCGAGAAGGCAGATGACGGCGTCCTGCGCGCTCGATCGGCCAAGCCGCCAGGCGATCGGCATGAAGATCTTCCCGACCGGACCAAGCTCGACCGAAGAGCGATCCTCCGCCCAGGCGCAGGACGTCGCGGTATCGCCCCTGACCCGCCGCACCAGGGCCGAGGCGTAAGGTGAGATCTCGTCGGCCATCCAGCGACAGGCCTGAGCGCGCAGGTCGGACGCAAAGGCGGCGCTTGCCGTCCCTCCCGGTGATCGGGCGAGTTCCGTGCTGGAGGTCAGATGCTTGGCGCAGAGATCGGAGCCCTGGTCCTCCTGGCAGCGCTCGGCGCAAGCCTTTCCGTCCGGATCGAGCACGCAGGGGTGACAGCCATCGGCGCTCGGGTCGTCCCGGCAGCGCGCAGCCGGGCCTTTCGGCCTGGTCTCGTTGGCCCCGCCACCGCCCTGCTGGTCGCCGCCCGCATCCGGCGCAGCCTTGTCCTCATCGTCGCCCGGATCAGGGGGGCGGTTGCGCCGCACGATCACATCAGTATTCTCAGGGCTCAGGTCCCGACGATCGACGCTCGCCAGCCGGCGGCTTCTTGGACCGACCGCACGCACATTTTGCAGCCGCCCCCACTGAAAGCGGGCTGCGCGCTTGATACGATCGTCGAGATAGTCTTCGATCTCGCCGAGATCGATCAGACCATCGTCATCGCCGAACGGCTCCCGGTCCGCTTCGGCCTCGACGATGCCCTTTAGGAGAAACTTGGTAAAAAGCGGCTCGTGAATTCCCTCCAGCACCTCATCGAAGCGATCGCAGTGCGACGGCTGCACCGGGGTGGTCGCGGCAAGCTCGAGATTTGCCGTGTGGTTCCAGTGATCCTGCGCGATCTGCAGGTAGTTCCGGCGAACGCCGAGAAGGGCGTCATTGATCAGACGTGGGTCTTCGCTGGCGCAAGGCATCGGCCGCGGCGCAAAGCCGGTATCGAGCAGCAAAACCACCAAATCCGGCCCCGCCAACGCCAGCCTTTCATGCAGCTTCTCGACCGAAAACGCCACGACGTCGCCAGGGATCTTGTCGTCTGTGCGCGCGAACAGAAGCTGGCGTTCCAGGCCTTCGACCCGGCCATCGCCGATATAGTAGACGACGAGACGGGTTTGCTCCTCGCGGGTGATCTGCCAGAGCAAGGGCGGGAAAGGATTGAAGGGTTCGATCGTCCCCGGACAACCGAAAATGTCGCAGACCACCTCGATGGTCGGACGGTCGAACAGCATGATGTGCTCGATATGCATCTGCCGATCGAACATCTTGAACAGAGCGTCGACATCGGCTTTGGCCGCGTCGGTTTCCGAATTGAGCCGGTTGTCGATGATGATGCCGATGTCGAAGGAATTCTGGTTCGCGCCATCATCGGCTCGTGCATGCAGCAGGCTCAGCCAAAACGCTGCCATCAACGAGACGACCAGGGCGATCAGGCGACGGCCCACGGGCCTCGGCGAAGAGCCCGTTCGCGCCTGCCATGACCCCTCGCGGGGTGGCGACGAGATCCTTGGGCGATATCCCTTCGGTTCGCCCTGGCGCGCGGAAGGATTCGGCATTGCCTCGAAATCAACGTGCTAATCGCCCCTTCTCGAGGGGGCTCGGATTCGGCCTTTATCCATGAACCGAGCCTGAAGGAAAACCCCCTCATTCCTTGTGGAATTGTGGAATTCATAGAAATCAGCTGGCGCGATGCGTAGCGATGCGCGCATTTCCCGGCTTCGCAGCGCCGAACGCACGGCGTATCATCACCGCCACGGCGCAACCCGATCGAACGGCCGCCAGGCCGGAAGTCGTTCGACGCAGCATGGGTGTGCGCCGGCAGCCTGTGAGATCACCACCGGAGAAAAGAGGTGAAGGACTGGCTCACCGCTCTGGAAGCCGCAATCGAGGCCGGTCGCCCGGCGACCCTGGTGACCATCGCCGACGCCAAGGGCTCCTCGCCGCGGGAGGCCGGCGTCAAGATGCTGGTGACCGGAGCCGACAGCGCCGGCACCATCGGCGGCGGCAATCTCGAACATGAGGCGATCCGGATTTCTCGCGCGATGTTGGCAGATGGCAAGCAAACCGCAGAACTTCGTCGCTTTGCCCTCGGTCCGGCGCTCGGCCAGTGTTGCGGCGGCAACAACCAGCTGTTGTTCGAACCGGTGGCGGCGGCGCCACCGGCTGATTGGATCGAGCCGCTGCGCGCCTTTGCGCGCGCCAAGGCGCCGTCCGTCCTGGTCAGTCCGATCGCTGGCGAGCCAGCCGGAAAGCTATTGGTCACGGAGGATCGGGTCGTCGGCGCCGATGCGCCGGCAGCACTCGTGGAGGCGGCGCGCGGTCTTCTCGAGAAGCCGATCAACGTCAGCACCAGGCTCTGGGGCGACACCGCCGCCGGGGATTACTTGCTCGAACAACATCCGGGGCATCGCGGCCATGTTCTGTTGATCGGCGCCGGTCATGTCGGCAAGGCGGTCGCGCAAATCCTGGGCACGCTGCCGTTCGCCGTGACCTGGGCGGACAACCGTCCGGAGCAATATCCGGACGACATCGCCGCCAACATCACCGCCCGCTGCACGCCGCATCTGGAACGCGCGATCGACGACGCGCCCGCCGATACCATCTATCTGGTCATGACCTACAGCCATGATCTCGACTACGCGCTCTGCGCGCGCGTGCTCGATCGCGCGGACTTTCGCTATCTCGGGCTGATCGGCTCGAAAACCAAACGCGCGCGCTTCGAGAAAACCATGGCCGATCTCGGTATCGATCGAACCTTGGTCGACCGGGTGGTCTGCCCGATTGGGCTACCGTCGATCGGTAGCAAGCAGCCGCCGGTAATCGCGGTGGCGGTCGCCGCCCAGATCCTGGCGCTGGAACCGCCGGGCAAGGGCGTTTACTGAGAGGACGCGCTCCCTTCGTCCGCGGTCTCGCCGCCCTCGACCGCGCCGACCACGGCGGACCTCAGACGTTCGATCACATCGAAGGCGGAATAGGCCTCCCGATCGTTCTCGGGCTTCTCGCCCTCGAAGACGATGATGTCCAGATAGGTGACGTAGCTGTAGTCCGCCCGACCGCCGCCGAAGCCGGTCGAGACGCCGAGGCCGAAATTGCCGCTGCCGCCGCCGACACCGATGCCAAAACCGGGCGAAACGCCGCGCACCGAACCGATGATCGGCTCGATCTCCTTGGAGATTACCTTGAAATAGTCGTTGCCGGTCGCGAGCGTCAGTTCGGCCGCACGGTAGAGGGCGTAGTCCTCGACCGTCTCGCGCGGCGTTGCGCTGTTACCTTCGAACTTCACCCGATAACGATCGGATTCGAGCTGCTGATCGGTGTAGCCACCGTCCTCTGCCGCGACCTGATAGGGCGTCGGCGAGGCCGAGCAGGCGGCAAGGCCAAGGGTGATGCATGCGGCGGATAGAATTCGGAAAACCATCACGTCAACGATCCCGTAGTCATGAGCTGGTAGGGGGTCGTCACTCGTCGTCCTGGCGAATCAGCGGCTGGAGTTGCTGTAGGACGTCGAGCGCGTCGTAGGCGTTGGCATCGTCCGCCGGCTTCTCGCCTTCGGCCATCACGATGTCGGCGATGCTGGCATATTCGCTGATCGGATAGGCGTTCGACGAATAGTAGCTCGGCCGATAATAGCGCCGGTAGCCGTGTCGGTAGGGATAGCCGAAATCGTCGACATAGCCGTGGCTGTAATAGCGGGTTGAGCGCTCGACGTCTTGATCGACCACGGTGAAGTAGTCGTAGCCTTTTTGCACCGTGAGCTCGGCGGCGCGATACAGCAGGTAGTTCTGCACCGTCTCGCGCGGCGTCGACGGGTTGCCGGCAAAGGTCACGCGGTATCGGCTCTCTTCGATCTGCTGCTCGTGGTAGCCATATCGGCCTTCGCTCGGCTGATAGGGCGTCTCGGTGGCGCAAGCCCCGAGCAGAACCATGAGCGGGGCTGCGAGAAGCCAATGCCGGCTCCTAACGATCAATGACACCATGGTCGACATGCCTTTCAGTGTACTAAGGCCTGAATATGGCGATACATCGCCGTCAAACCAAGTCAATATCGAAAAACTCGGCAATATTCGCCATGTCCGATTGTGATTATTTACATAAGACACTTTGTAGTTGCTTTGTCTTGTCGTCGCCCTTCATTCGCGCCGATCAACCAGAAGCGCGCGCATACGATAGACCAGGTCCAGCGCTTCCTTCGGCGTCAGCTCATCGGGGGCGACCTCTCTCAACAGATCCAGGGCCGGGCTCGATGGCGCAACCTCCTCGTCCTTGGCGCCCGCCGGACCACGCGCGCGAGAAACCGCCGCCTGGAACAGTGGCAGGTCGTCGGCAAGCGCTGCGGGCGCCGCTTTGGCCTCGCCTTGCTCCAACCGGCGCAGCACCGCCTCCGCCCGATCCAGCACCGCCGGCGGCAGGCCGGCGAGGCGGGCGACATGGATGCCGTAGGAGCGATCGGCAGCGCCCTCGCCGACCTCATGCAAGAACACCACGTCACCCTGCCACTCCTTGACCTTCATGGTGCGGCAGGCGAGGCGCTCCAGCTTGGCGGCAAGGGCGGTGAGCTCGTGATAATGGGTCGCAAACAGGCCGCGACAGCGACAGGCCTCATGCAGATACTCGACCACCGCCCAGGCGATCGACAGGCCGTCATAGGTCGCAGTACCCCGGCCGATCTCATCGAGAATCACCAGGCTCTTGGGCGTCGCCTGATTCAAGATCGCCGCGGTCTCGACCATCTCGACCATGAAGGTCGAGCGCCCGCGCGCAAGCTCGTCGGCAGCACCCACGCGCGAAAACAGCCGATCGACCGTGCCGATGTCGGCGCGTTCCGCCGGCACGAAGCCGCCCGCCTGCGCGAGCACGGCGATCAGCGCGTTTTGCCGCAAAAACGTGCTCTTGCCCGCCATGTTCGGTCCGGTCAGGAGCCAGAGGCGCTGGGTCTCGGTCAGATCGGAGTCGTTGGCGATAAAGGGCGCCTGCTCGCGCGCAAGCGCCTGCTCCACCACCGGATGTCGCCCGCCGACGATCAGGAAGCCGTCGCCGTCGTCGATCGATGGACGCACATAGCGCTGCTCGTCCGCAAGCTCGGCAAAGCCGGCGGCGACGTCGAGGCGGGCGAGCGCCTTCGCGGTCTTCGCCACCCCGTCCGCGGCCGCCAGCACTGCACCGACAAGGCCCTCGAATAGCTCGAGTTCCAAGGCGAGCGCCAGCTCCGCGGCGCGAGCAATCTGGGTCTCGAGCTCGGCCAGTTCCTCGGTCGAATAGCGGGTGGCGTTGGCCATGCTCTGGCGCTGCACGAAGCTCGCCGGCACCTTGTCCCGATGGGTCGCCGTGACCTCGATGAAATAGCCGAGCATGTTGTTGTGGCGGATTTTCAGCGACGGGATCCCGGTCTCGGATTGGATCCTACCCTGCAGCTCGGCGATGTGGCGCTTGGTCTGGTCGCGGAGCCCGCGATGTCGATCGAGCTGCTCCTGGAACCCCTCGCGAATGAACCCGCCATCGCGCGCGAGAAAGGGTGGATCGTCCACCAGCGCCTCGCCGAGGTGATGGGCGAGCTCGGCGTGATCCGCCATCGCCCGGCCGGTGGCGTCGAGCGGCGGATCGGCCGCCTCCAGCCGGATCTTGATCGCCGCGGCCGCCGCCAGGCCCTGGCGGATCGCCGCGAGGTCGCGCGGACCGCCGCGCCCGAGGGAAAGCCTGGAAAGGGCGCGCTCCAGATCCGGGCACCCCTTGAAGCTCGCTCTCAGATCCGAGCGCAGCGCCGGATCGTCGACCAGGGCTTGCACGGCATCGAGACGGCGCTTGATCGGCCCCGCTTCGGCGAGCGGTGTGGCCAGGCGCGCCGCCAAAAGCCGGCCGCCGGCGCCGGTCACGGTGCGATCGACCGCGGCCAGGAGACTGCCTTGGCGCTCGCCGTTCAGGGCGGACAAAAGCTCGAGATTGCGGCGGGTCGCGGCGTCGATCACCATATGGCTGCCGGGCATGATCCGCCTGGGCGGCGAGAGGCGCGGAAGACGGCCCTTCTGGGTCAGCTCGACATAGCTTATCAGCGCACCGCAGGCGCCGAGCTCCGCGCGGGTGAACTGGCCAAAGCCGTCGAGCGCCTTGACGTCGAAGCTCTGCTGCAGCCGCCGCTCGCCGGTCTCCGAGGCGAAATCGCGATCCGGCAACGGGCTCAAACGGTCATCCCAGTCTTGAAGTCTTTCGCGGAAGGCCTCGTCGCCGAACAGTGCATCCGCAAGCAGAAGCTCGCCGGGCTCGATGCGCGCGAGCGCCGGGCCGAGGCCGCCGTTCATGATCGGCTCGGTCAGGAACTCGCCGGTGGACATGTCGAGCCAGGCCAGACCCAGCGCCTTCTGGCTGAAGGCGATTGCGGCCAGAAAGTTATGGCGCCTCGCCTCGAGGAGGCTGTCCTCGGTAAGCGTGCCCGGCGTCACCAGGCGGATGACCTCGCGCCTGACCACCGATTTCGGCCCGCGCTTCTTGGCTTCCGCCGGGTCCTCGGTCTGCTCGCAGATCGCGACCTTGAAGCCCTTCTTGATCAGCCGCTCCAGATAGCCATCGCTGCTGTGCACCGGCACGCCGCACATCGGGATGTCCTCGTCCCCATGGCGACCGCGCTTGGTGAGCGCGATGTCGAGCGCAGGCGCTGCGCGCTTGGCGTCCTCGAAGAACAGCTCATAGAAATCGCCCATCCGGAAGAACAGCAGGCATTCCGGATGCAGGGCCTTCAGGGTCTGGTACTGGGCGATCATCGGCGTCGCCCGGTGACCGCTCGCCACCTGTCTTTCCCTCTCGTTGCGGACTTTGGAAAGCGCTCTATATCACGGCTTTGCAGCCATGCACGAGGGGAACGAAGGGGGACGGCGTTGAATGCTGTCGGGAGCGGCCGAATGTGGCGGCGAAGGCTTCATCGCTCCTCGATCGACACATCTGGACATTCACCCGGCACGGCGTGAGGATGAGGCCTGCAAAGTGAGAGCCGGAGGAGCATGGAACGCATCGTGGTCATCGGCGCCGGTCAGGCCGCGTCATCCCTGATGGTGAAGCTCCGAAGCCAGGGCTTCGAGGGCGAGATTCTGTTGATCGGCGAGGAGCCGCATCTACCCTATCAGCGCCCGCCCTTGTCCAAAAAATATCTCGCCGGCGAGATGCCAGCCGAGCGGCTGCTGCTTCGCCAGGCCGGCTGGTATGAGAAGAACCGGATCGACGCCAAGCTCGGGGCGGCTGCCGCGCGCATCGATCCCGAGGCCAAGCAAGTGGCGCTTTTTGATGGCGAGACCGTCGCTTATGACCAGCTTGCTCTGACCACCGGTGCTCGCCCACGACGCTTGCCGCCTGCGATCGGCGGTGATCTTCCGAATGTGTTCACGATGCGCGATCTCGCCGATGCGGACGCGCTTTCGGCGGTCATGACGCCTGGGCGCCGGGTGCTGGTGATCGGCGGCGGCTATATCGGCCTCGAAGCGGCGGCGGAGGCGGCCAAGAAGGGGCTGGAGGTCACGTTGATCGAGGCGGCCGAGCGCATTTTGCAGCGCGTCGCCGCCGTGGAAACCGCCGATTATTTTCGTGACTTGCACCGCGCGCGCGGCGTGACCGTTGTGGAAGGCGTCGGCATCGAGCGTTTGGCCAGGGGCGATGGCGACCTGTTGACGGCAACGCTTGGCGACGGCTCGGTGCTCGACGTCGATCTCGTGATCGTCGGCATCGGTATCCAGCCCAACAGCGAGCTTGCCGCCGAGGCCGGCATCGAGATCGAGCTCGGCGGCATTCGGGTCGACGCATTCGGGCGCACCTCGGATCCCGCGATCTTCGCAGCCGGCGATTGCGCTTGTCTCGACTGGAAAGGGCGGCCGATCCGGCTGGAGTCGGTGCAGAATGCGCAGGACCAGGCGGCGAATGTCGCTCTGAACATGCTGGGGGAGGCGACGGCCTACAAGCCGGAGCCCTGGTTCTGGTCGGATCAATATGACGTCAAGCTGCAGATCGCCGGGCTTAATCTCGGCTATGATCAGGTGATCAAAAGGGATGGTCCGAAGCCCTGTGCCGCCGCGCACTTCTATTTCGCGGGCGACGAGCTTTTGGCGGTCGATGCGATGAACGATCCGGTGTCGTACAATGTCGTGAAAAGGCTGCTGGCGGCAGGCCGATCCTTGCCGAAAGCCCTGGCCGCCGATCCGACGAGCGATCTGAAGGCGTTTTTGACATCCGGCTGAAGTCGAGGGGCTGGTGTGCGGGCCACACGCCGTGTGCGGGTCGCACGCCGTATGCGGGTCGCATTCAGCGCCCGAGCATCGGCTGCAGCACCGAGAACAGCCGGTCGACATCCGCCTCGTTGTTGTAGAGATGCGGCGTGACCCGGAGAGAGTCGCCGCGCAGGCTTACGAAAACCTGGTTCTCGGCAAGACGTTCGGGAAGGCCATCGGGCACGCCGTCCGGAAAGCGGATGCCCAAGAAATGGCCGGCGCGTCGGCTCGCGGCCATGGGGGCGAGGCCGATGCTTCTCGCGCGCTCGGCGATCTCGGCGGTTTTGGCGGCCAGCGTCTCGGCGATCGCCGGCACGGTCCATTCGTGCAGCTGCTGCAGCGCCGCAATGGCCTGCGGCATCAGCGCGAAATTGGAGCGCTCGCCGACATCGAAGCGCCTGGCCCCCGGCTGATAGTCGTCTTGGTAGTCGATCAGCCGGGCGAAATTCTCCGAACCCGCGCGAGAAATCCAGTTCTGCTCGAGCGGCGCGCCGTCCTGATGCTCGGGCGCTATGTAGAGAAATCCGAGGCTATACGGCCCCATCATCCATTTATAGCCGCCCGCGACCATGACGTCCGGGCGAATCGCGGCGACGTCGAAGGGCAGCGCGCCGATCGACTGGGTGATGTCGAGCACCAGCGCGCTTTGCACCTCTCGGCAGCGCGCGCCGACCGCTTCGAGATCGACGATGCCGCCGTCGGTCCAATGGCAGTGGGGAAGGGCGGTCACCGCGACCCGGTCGTCGAGGCGCTCCAGGATCGCTGTCGTCCAGTCGCCGTCACGCGGACGATCGACGGTGACCACCTCGGCGCCGGTCGCCTTGGCGAGCTCGCGCCAGGTGTAGACGTTGGACGGAAACTGTTCGGCCAGGACCAGGATGATGTCGCCGGCGCGCACCGGAAGATTGCGCGCGGCAACGGCGAGGCCGTAGCTCACGGCAGGCACGATCGCGATGTCGTCGGCCGCGGCGTTGATCAGCTTGGCGAACAGGCCGCGCGCCTCCTCGCTTTCCGTGAAGAAGTGCTCGGGCTTCACCGTCCAGGGGGTAACTTTCCTGCCGACCGCCCGCCTGCCCGCATCGGCGACCGCGTGCGAAAGCGGCGACATATAAGCGCAGTTCAGATAGGCGACGTCGTCCGGAATCTCGAAAAGATGACGCTGACAGGGGATCATGTCGGCAAGGGCTCCGCGCAGGCCGGGCGAGGCTGGTCGCGTGCGGGGGCTGGACCCGGCAAGAAAATTCGCCGACACCATCTATCACCAATCCGTCAGCCGGTCACCAATTTCGGTTGCCGCCGGCTGGCTGCTGACACTGTTCAAAAGGTGCCTTCGCCATGCCCGATGCCCCCGTCGTCATCTTCGATCTCGGCGCCGTTCTGATCGATTGGAATCCGCGGCATCTCTATCGAAAGCTGTTCGACGACGAGGCCGAGATGGAGGCGTTCCTCTCCGACATCTGCGCGCCCGCCTGGAATGTGGAGCAGGATCGAGGGCGGAGCTGGCAAGAGGCCGTGGACATTCTGTCTGCCGCCCATCCCGAGCATCGGGACCTGATCCATGCCTACAAGGATCGCTGGGAGGAGATGCTGAAGGGTCCGATCGATGGCAGTGTCGACATTCTGGAGCGGTTGGACGGTGAGGGTTACGAGCTGCATGCGCTGACCAACTGGTCCGCGGAAACATTTCCGATCGCACGCGCGCGCTTTGACTTTCTCGAGCGGTTTCGCACCATCCTGGTGTCCGGCGAAGAGGGGCTTGTCAAGCCGGATGCCGGGATTTTCCAGCTCATGCTGGAAAGGATCGGCCATCCGGCCGAACGCTGCCTCCTGATCGACGACAGCGCCAAGAACATCGAGGGCGCGCGCGCTCAGGGCTTTGACGCTATCCATTTCTCGAGCCCGGACCAGCTTCAAGCCGAGCTCGCCGAACGTTCGATCTGACCCCGGCCGGATCGGGCCATGACGTCGCCCGATCCGGAAGCCGATCGATCAACCGCCGGTGCCGCCACCCGTGCCACCACCCGTGCCGCCGCCGGCGGCGCCGCCGAGGCTGTCGGAAACGGTGGTGAAGGTCGTGACCAGATTGTCGCCGAGCGTGCCGAGAATGGTGATGATGGCAACCGAGACCAGGGCTGCGATCAGGCCATACTCGATGGCGGTGGCGCCTTCTTCGTCGCGGATCAGGTTCTTGATGAGGGTCATGGTCTGTTTCCTTGAGGTGTTGTTTGTTGCTGATATGACCATCATCGCCGCTTTGTCTTAAGAGTTTCCTAAAATTGCAAAAAAATTCTCATGACTATGTCGGTAAATTTGTTTTAAATCTTTGTTCAGGTTAGATTTGACCATACAGGCTGCCGATTCTGTAATCGCATCCTTATTGCTTATTCCGGAATGCGTTCTACTTCGAATAGGACAGTTCCGCTGAGGAGGGCATCAATGATTGAGCCTTCAACGCGTCAATCGCTCGGGCGCTACGCCCTTTGCCTTGTTCTGGGGGTCGCTCTGGCGTCCGGCATGTCGGCAGCCTTGGCCAACGCGGTCGATGAGCTTAGCGACGCCGACCGGACGGCGATCCGCCAGGCAATTCGGGGCCAGATCGAAGCCTTCAAGGCCGACGATGCGGATCTCGCCTTCAGCTTCGCCACCCCGATGATCCGACATCGCTTCGGCAATGCCTCGCGCTTTGTCGCCATGGTGAAGCGGGGCTATCGGCCGGTCTATCGGCCGCGTCAGATCGAATTCACCGACCTGCTCGACGTGCGCGGCAAGCCCACGCAGCGGCTGGTGGTGATCGGCCCTGACAATGGCGTGTTCAGCGCCTATTACCTGATGGAACGACAGCCGGACGGTAGCTGGCGGATCAGCGGCTGCATCATTCGGCCGATCGGCGATCGCTCGACCTGACCCGCGCTCACGCCGCCTTTTCCGGGGCGGTGGCGAGGTCGGTCCTTAGGCGCGCGGCCAGACGATCGAGCCCGGGCTCCATCGCGAACCGCTCAACGACTATTCGTCTCGCGTTTTCGCCCATGGACAGGCGGCGTTCGGGATCACGCACCAGCGCCTCGATCGCGGTGGCCAAGGCCGCGGGGTCTTCAGGCGGGACGAGGCGGCCGTTCTCGCCGTCGACGATCAGTTCGGGCACGGCCGAAACCGCCGTTGTCACCGCCGCCAGCTCCTGGGCGCCGGCCTCCATCAAAACGTTGGGCAAACCGTCGCGATCACCGTCGGCGGCGATCCGGCTGGCGAGCACGAACAGGTCCGCCTGTCGGTAGGCGGCGATCACCTCGTCTTGTGCTTTAGCACCGTGCCAGGTGATCCGATCGGCAAGGCCGAGCCGCAGCGCCTGGCGTTTCAGCCTCTCCGTTTCGGTTCCCTTGCCGATATGGACGTAGCGCCAGTTGAGATCGGCGGGCAGGCGGCTCAGCGCCTCCAAGAGCGTATCGACGCCCTTTTTCGCCACCAGCCTGGCCACGCCGAGCAGCTGGACCGGCCGGTCGGCAGCGCTGCCGTCAGGTCCCAATCCGCGATCGGGATCGGGAAATCTCGCGGCATCCAGCCCATGATAGGTCAGGAAAACATCGGCGCCGGGCGAAAGGCCGGACAAATGCCGTTGATTGGCGCGGGTGCAGGTGGTCAGCCAGCGGCAGTCCTGGAGTTTTTCTCTGAGTTCCCAGTCCGGCGAGGTCCAGATGTCCTTGGCGTGCGCGGAGATGGAGAATGGCAAGCCCTTGAGGAGGGCGGCATAGCGGGCGACGGACGCGGGCGTGTGCAGGTAGTGAACGTAGATGTG
>Ga0224508_10003002_pt1 | contig 14088 bp, 10 predicted proteins | sample SF_Jan12_sed_USG_4_FD_170157 | JGI IMG/M metagenome (GOLD analysis project Ga0224508, IMG submission 170157) | Sediment microbial communities from San Francisco Bay, California, United States - SF_Jan12_sed_USGS_21 | ecosystem: Environmental > Aquatic > Marine > Sediment | place: USA... | reverse complement strand
TTGCAGGATCGATGAGCAGATTGACGTACTCCACGGTCGGCCGGACCTTCATCCAGCGATTCAAAGCGGAGAGTTCCATATAGGCCGGCATCGCGATAGTCGTCTCAAACACAGCCGCGACCTGTATTTCGCCACTTGGCCGCCTGCCTTCGAGCACTTCGACCCTGACGCTGTCCCCAACGCCCACACCGAGTTTGCGCGCGAGATAGTTACCAAGTACAAGTCCAGCCTCCGGTACGGCGATCGCCGTGCCCGACGCTTCGTCATAAATCGGTTGCAGCCGGTTGTCCCGCCCGATGCCAATGATCCCGCCACGATGCTTTTTGGTACCGACAGAAAAGTCCGCCCCCATCGCTCGCCATGGCTCTGCTGTCAGGACCCCCGGCAGCTGCTCGAACTCCCGCACGACTGTCATTGACTGCGGCTCCGCGAGGCCGATACTCATTGTCTGATGCTGTGAATCGAAAAAATAATTCAGCGCAATGTAGTCGATAGTATCGTTCCACTGCAGCGCCATAATCAACAAGCCGACCGATGCGGCAATGCCCACGCAGGTGAACCCGGCGCGCACCGGCCAGCGGCCGATCTGACGCAGCGCGATGCGAGTCGGTTGGTCAAGCCATTGGCCTATCCCTGTTTTGCCGAAGCGACTGCGGCGATACACGGTCGGCGCGGGTGGGCGCATCGACTCTGCAGGCGGCAGTTTCACAACCTTTCGCACGGCCCCCAACGCGCCTGCAAGTGTCGCCATTAAACTAACCGCGCCGGCCACAAGGAAGCCCGCCGTGCTCGGCCGGTAAATGAGCAAGGGAAAGCGAAACATGTCCGCATAAAGCTCTGTGTTGTTACGGCCGAAAATACCACCCAGAATCCACCCAATGACGCTGCCGATGACGGCAATAGCGATCACAAATTTAGTGTAGTGCCAGGCGACCTCGAGGTTGCTATACCCGAACGCTTTCAACAATCCAATCTCACTGCGTTCGGTCGCAATCAGTCGCGCGAGTACCATGTAACTGAGGAACGCCGCGACACTCAGGAAAATCACAGGGAGTATCGACGACATAGTCCGAATCTGTTTGAGTTCGTTCATTACGAACCAGTGCGAGATCTGATCCGCACGCGGAATCGCACTGACGCCACCATAGCGCTCGATTAAGGTGTCGATTTGTTCGATGACTGGCTCCGGTGACACACCTCGCAGCAGCGTCACCGACACGTCGTTAAATGCGTTTTCAAGGTCGAAAGCCGCCTCCAGCGCTTCCTCGCCCATCCAGATAACACCAAATCGTTTGTCGTCCGGAAGCAGTGCCCCCGGTCCGAGCGCATAAATAAATTCTGGTGATAACGCTGTACCAACTACCGTCAGCGTGCGTTTTCGACCATTGATTATTGCGGCAAACTGATCGCCCGGCTGGAGTGCATGGGCTTCTGCAAATGGTTCATTGACGATGACTTCATCGTGACGGTCCGGCTGGATCCAGCGACCGCTGCGAAGCGCGAGTTGATTCAATTTCGGTTGGCCGTCTTCGGGAATCGATGTGAGACGACCGATAGCAGGCTCGGCAAAACCCTCGATATCGAGTGTCGCGAAACGCACGATGCGCGTTTGAACAAACTGAACGCCTGGAATCTCGGCAATGCGACGGCCAATGCGGTCGGGCGCGCGCGTTGCGCCTGCGAATACTTCGGCAAAGCGATACCGTTCGTAGTACGCCGCTGTTGTTTCGCTGAGCGCCTCGAAGGTCGACATTGACATGACGAGGACAGCGACGCCCGAGGCAATGACCATGGCCACCGCAAGTACCTGACCGCGCAATCGCCACAGTTCCCTTCCAAGTTTTCGATTCAGCGCACGCATCTCCTTACCAGGAGAGCTCACGTGCAGATCTGCGCTTTTCGTTCAGCTCGACGGAGGCAATCTGGCCATCGGCGATCTGCACGACCCGGTCCGCCATACCACCAACGATCGTGTTGTGAGTGATGACCGCTGTACTCGTACCGAGTTCACGATTTACTCGCTCGATTGCCTCGAGTACCAGGATTCCGGTCTTGCTATCCAGCGCGCCGGTTGGCTCGTCGCAAAGCAGGATCTCCGGCTGTTTCGCGATGGCGCGAGCAATTGCGACGCGCTGCTGCTCACCCCCGGAAAGCTGCGCGGGAAAGTGATCCATTCGGTCTTCGAGCCCTACCAGTTTCAACGCCTCTTCGGGTGCCATCGACGAATCGGCGATCTCGGTGACAAGCGCGACATTTTCCCGGGCGGTAAGGCTTGGTATCAAATTGTAAAACTGGAAAACGAAGCCGACGTGCTCACGGCGAAACCTTGTGAGTTCGCTCTCCTCCGCGTTCGTCAAGTCATGGTCTCTAAACCGCAGTTCTCCATCGGTTGGCGTATCGAGACCACCAAGAATGTTGAGCAGCGTTGATTTGCCGCTTCCTGAAGGCCCCAACAGGACCACCAACTCACCGGGACGCAGCTCAAAATCCGCACCTCGCAGGGCGTGAATTTCTACGTCGCCCGTCCGGTAAATCTTGGTGAGCCGGCGGCCAACGAGGCTTTGATCTTCTCGTTCATCGAGGACTTCTGCCGGATCTGCCATTGCGAAAATTGCTCCAGGTTTTATCCGCGTCCAAACTAGGGCGCCAATTTCAGTTCATCAAGTCGTATTCGTACTTAGTGGGGTAATGAGTGCGAGAAGATTGTCGAACCGGCACCAATTGTGCTTTGTCAGGCACCAAGATCCATGACATTGACGATATTGCATCAATGCCGCCAGACAGACCAAGTCGGTCAATCGCTGGTGTGAACAGGTGTCGACGCAGGTCGACCTATCTCATGCGCCTGTGGGAAGACTTTGGCCAAATTATCCAAAAAAGAAGGGCCACACCGATTCCGATAAGAATGATAGGTGCCAATGGTAATTGCACGCCGATCCACTGCCACAACCCGGCAATAGCGAATCCGAGCCCAACCAGTACCCAAAAACCTTCCACGCGCACGCCGTTTGCTTTGCGAATCGCCTGCATGCTCAGCGTGATGGCTGCCACCCCCAGTAAACCAATACCCAGACCGACATTGGCAAGCCAGGCGATACCCACCCAGATAAAAAACAAGGCCCATCCTATCGCGTCGTATTTGCTGGCGCGATTATGTCGCTCCATGTAAGTGGTCATCTTGTCGAAGTCTGGCCGACCGTCAGGACCGCAACACCACTTCATCATATCTCGCATCATAAAAGAGACTCCTTTACCTGGAGCACTGCATTAGCGCATCCATCGAGCACAAGCTGTTCATCGTGAGGTACGCACCGCGGAGAAACTGTAAACAAGCACATGTCATCGTGCTTCCTCGGATGATCCGACTTCGCCCACTTCGTTCGCATTGACTCGAGCCAGGTTTTCGAGTTTGACCGTCAACGGAAATTGGAACTTCAAACTCGCATTTGTGATGCCAACCAATTGCATGCCCAGAACGACTTCACAAGCTGTGCCCTTCAAAGTCTGCTCAACTGTATATCTTGCAGATTCGCAACCCATGACAAGCGCCGCGTCATAGTTTTGTGCACGCTTCAACAAACGGTTGCGCTGTCCTTTCGTCCAAAGACACGTTGCGGCGCACGGCACGTAACTTGTGAATACATCGGTGCTTACGCCGCGCTGCTCGAGAGACGCGCGAATTTCGTTAAGATGATCTTCATATGCGCCTGTTTTGATACCGTGCTTGAAGAACTCTATGAAGGGCGCACTCCTGTCCGTCGCAAGACTGACGGGAGGACAGACGGGACAGGAAACAATCAAGACCGATTTGTATTCTTCAAGCTCACTTGAAACGTCAAGCGATTCCAGATGAAGAGGCATGGCACGACTCCTTGCGGTTACACCGCGATTCATAGAGCTTATGCGCCGAAATGGAAGCCGCGTCCATTAGAGGAAATACCTAACAGGTGACGCCTGCAAGGGGCGAAACCTGCTTTTTGGATGAATGCAGGTCGGGGTGTGGAACGCGAAAAGGCAGTTCTCGGCAATTAGCCGCTAGCCACCATCCGCGAGGTAAACCCGTTCGTCCCGGAATGTGACCAGTCACGATCTTGTCCCTTGTGAGTGTGACTAACCGATTCGTACTGGACGTAGTCATGAAAGACGTTTGACGGCAATCCACTAATCGTGATTCGTCTTCCATTTAATCCGGCCAGCGGCTTCATCTCAACCTCGGATGCAGGTGTGGAAAACGTAATCAATTCGTTTGTGCGTGTTACGTTCAAGGGCACGCGCTCGACCGACCGGGATAGGCGCAGAAAACCTCCAAAGGCCAGCGGCATGATGGCATCGAATGCTTTCGATTGTGCATCGTCCAGGCGCTCATCGACATAGATCCGGGTCCATTTGCCCATCTCGAAAGTCGCCAGGAATCGAATACCGGCTAGTTCTGCACCATCGACCTGGCCTTCGGTGATTTCGATGAGTCGATTGCCATCGCAGCGCAGCTCTGTCGGTCGACCAAAATTACACGGACACGGTATTTCGCAGCTGCAGCACTCTGCTATGTTTGCCACCAACGACCATTCGGAAGCTGCTTGGGCATCACGGGCGCTGCCCATTATTGCAGGTGCGATTGCGACCGCTCCTAAAACAGTATTGAAATCGCGTCTCTTCATGATCTGTCCCTCAGGCTAAATAAAATCCAGCAGAAGTATATAAATATATGATGGGCAAGCACCATTAGAGGTGCAAGGCAAGGCCAGATCAGTTCCCGTCTGTCAGCGAAGACGCGATTTCTCGCGCGGCGAATTCTCCCCCCTGCAGGTCTGCGCCAGGCGCGTCCGGGTCCTGTGGTGCTTTGGCCATGATCTCTTCCGCCCAGTCCTCCGCGTTATCCTCTGGCCTGTATCCGAGCCGTTCCGCGCTGCTGTTGTCCCACCAGCTACGGGTATTGGCGGACACACCGTAAACAATCTCATAATGCAGATCAGGATGGTCCAGTCCTATTCCGATAAGTTGCGCAATATCGCGATGGCTGATCCATATACTAAGGAGTCGCTCGTTCGTCGGCTCCGGAGAGTTATTGCCAATACGCACCGCCATCACCTTGAGGCCGTACTTTTCCGCGTACATGGCGCCAATCGCCTCGCTGATTGCCTTGCTTAAGCCGTAGCGGCCGTCCGGGAGTACTTTAACGTCCACACCAATTGTCTGACTGCGCGGATAAAAGCCTACCGCGTGGACGCTACTCGCACAGACGACCCGCCCGGCTCCGGCCAGCCGAGCCGACTCAAACACGTTATGGGTCCCGTCAATATTGGCGGCGAGGTTTTCCTCCCAGGAATCCACACCGACGATGCCGCCAAGGTGTACCACTGCATCCATGCTCACAGTTACATTTTTTATGGCCTCAAAATCGCGCAGATCCGCTTTGATGAATTCTTCACCGTCATCGAGACCTTCGGGCGTATTGATATCTGTGAGCCGCAACGTGTACCGATCCCTGAATCTCTTCCTCAAGACGGTACCAATATCGCCAGCCGCGCCAGTGATCAAAACTTTTTTCATGCTGTTCACTTCTGAATCCTCGTGCTCACTTCGATACATTTCACTTGAATTCGACACAGGTTGATTTTCATGACTTACGATAAGGAAGTTGCTCTGGAACGCAAATGCTATTTGTACCGAGAAATCGGCAAACTCGACTGGAAAGGCCGAAAAGAGCATATTCGCAAAACATGTCGGGCTGACACTCCAGACGGAACAGAACCATGAACGAACTCACCGGAATCAATCTCGCAATGCAGACGCCAATGCATGCCGATGGCAGCATCGACTTTGCGCGCTGGAAAGAGTTAATCGATGTCTATATTGATGCTGGCGTCCACGGGCTGGTGCTCGGCTCAGGCACCGGACAGCATCCCTACCTGACCCGGGAGGAATGCGACCGGCTTTACGAACTTGGAGCCAGGCGCATCGATGGGCGTTGCAAACTGATTTGCCAGACCTCGGCGCTGGTGCAGGACGAAGTGATCGCACGCTCAAAACATGCGCAAGAACTGGGCGCCGATGCAATTATGATTTTGCCGCCATACCTGGAAGGCCCTGATGATGATGACGGACTGTTTGCGTTTTACGAGGCAATCGATGCCGCGATTGAAACCGACATTATCGGTTACAACATCCCGCAGGCTACCGGCGTCTCAGTCTCGGCTGAACTGTTCGGGCGCCTTTGCCAGCTCGAAAATTTCAACTACATCAAAGACAGTGCCGGAGATCTTACGACCCACCAGGAGTATCTCGCCACCGGATACAAGGTGCTGAATGGTTGCGATCCCAATACCGTGTTTGCTTTTATTGCCGGAGCGCCGGGCTGCATCTGGGGCGCCGCCAATTACATGCCGCGGGAAAGCGTGCAGCTTTATGACCTGGTCGAGAGTGGCGATATCACCGGCGCCATGGAACTATGGTCACGCATGATCCCGTCGCTGCTTTTCATCTGGCGCGGCAACTACATCCCCAAAGTCAAAGCCGCTTGTCGACAACGCGGCTTCGATGGCGGCGGCGTGCGAGCGCCGCTGCGTAACCTGTCATCCGATGAGGATCGCGCCCTCGCGTCCTGCCTCGAACCACTGGGTTAAACGATTATCGCAGGAGCGCCTCACCCTCGCTGGAACTGCTGCGCCGGGCAAGATTTCGAACAAGGAGCTGTTCCCGTGCGGCTCGATGCGCCTCATCGATGGCCGAATCAGTATGCGTCGAGGCTGCAGCGTCCGAGTTGGCGATGGATATCCGGCCGAATCGTCGGCTGCCAATGACACACGGCCGATCGTCCGAAGCGAACAGCGCCCATTCGATGGGGTCGTTTAGAGTGTCGTAGCTGTAGGCGTACCCGTGCGGCCAGCGATTCACTGTGATTGCTTCGATGTCTCGCGCGGGATCGAAACCGCCACCCTCAAGGGTACGACCCAGTTGATCCCGGATTTTGCGCTCGAAGGTCTCGAAAGACGTCGCCAACAGTTCCGCTCGCCCCATGCGATGCTGCTCTTTCTTCGGGTACCCGGGAGCGCAAGGGCTCCTGCTCATTCGCAAAATCATCGGCTCATCAGGTGATCTTGACGCCTTGTAATCGCCGTATTCCACGGATCGTCCCAGGCGCACGCCCGTGTGGTACATCCCCGGTGAGGTCGCGGCTGAAATTCCAAGGTTAGTGAACGCAGTCCAATTGCGAATAAGCACGCTGGTGTAGACGTTGGCCATCTTGACACCATACATAAGCGCTTCGTTTTGTTCATCGGACATGCCGGGAACGAGATGGGGAATGATTCCGTTGTAACACGCCATTACACAGTGGTCGGCCCGAACATTCTCGGCCTTACCGTCGCGCACGTACGTGATCTCTACCTCGCGTGCCACGTCGGGATCGCCGAGGTGCCGCGCGGACACGACGGTGCTGTTGAGACGAATTCGCGCGTCAGAGCCATCACGGTCGATCCGGTCGTACCTGAGGCGTGACAGCATCGAGTCGTCAAGTGTTGTTCCAGGAAGCGCATCGGGAATCATGGCGCGAACCAGGAGCCTGGCGACGGTTGCATTGCCGTCAGGAAAGTAGAGGTCATCTCCATGGTTCCATTCGCTTTCGCGACCGTGTTGTCCGCCGCCGACGTGAGAAAGCGGCCCGACTTTGGGTAGCGGTTCGAGGTTCATTCCCTGGAAACCGGGATAGCCCTGCGCCCATCCATAGAGTGCCGGATACGCATCGATACCCACACAGAAGCTGCCCTTTGGGCGATCATCGAAGAACGGGACCACGCCCGGATCGACTTTGGCGAGATTCAGGAGGAAATCCCGGTAACTGATGCGAGCCAAACGGTCTTTCTTTTCCGCATCCGACAAGCCAGGCATGTAGTCCGGGTTCGCATTGTCATCGTAGAGCCGCGCAAGATCCCTGCGCACATTCGGTGAAAGCGGTGTCTTTGCAAGCCAGTCGGCCCATCCGTTGATACCGGATCCCGCACGAGCACCTCGCCCTTTGACCAGCCGATCCTCGCCGAAAACTTCTTTTGCGAAAAACGTAGAATTCCCGAGGCCCAGCGATCGATAAAACTGACGGCCCGGCTCGCTAGCCGCAATCGCGCTGTCCACATCGATGCCGATTGCGGCAAGGAGAGTCCTCGACACCGTGCTGAACTGGCGCACGGATTCGAGGTACGAGGTGCCGCCGTTCAACATCAGTGTACGGCCCTGGTAGGTCATTTCATTACGCTTGGCGTGGCCGCCAAAATCATCGTGATTGTCCAGAACCAGTACGCGCGCACCGCGACCAGCCGAGGTCAGGAAAAAATAGGCTGCAGAAAGTCCACTTAAGCCCCCGCCGACCACGACGAGGTCGTAATGCTCGCCGGTATTCGCAGCATCGGCCCAGACCTTGCCGTCGCGACGCGCATGCGCAGCCTCGAATGATCCCGGGTGACTGCCACGCATGCCAGTCCGGGCGGGCGGGTAGTAGTCCGCTGCGTCGACGGCATGTTCCTGCGCCGCAAGCCAGCCGGGCGCGATGAGTGAGCTCCCCACGGCGACCCCTACGCCATTGACGAAGTCGCGCCGGGTAATATCCCGATGCATCCCAAGATCGCGATCACTACTCATGGACTGTCTCCCGATGCCGTGTCTATGAAACTGCGCCAGTCCGGAATCCAAGTCAAGTCAGCCTGCACGCAACGAAGATATTCGGCACAAAAAAGTTAGCGTTGATCGCGGAACCCACGCCTGGTGGAGCAAAACAATCTCTGGCTCGGTGATTCAATATTGCTAGTATTGCTAAAAGAAGAATCCTGGGGGGAGCCGCTTGTGGGAGCGGCATTGACGTACATAGATGCACTGATATCGCGGAGGCAGGATGCCCTGAAGCGATGAGCCGCGACTCCTTAAGATCAGGTAGCTCCCTTCGGCGACCGGCGATAGCATATAGATAAAGTTTGCAGGACGAAGTGGTGATTGGCCGCGAGCGGTATATCGCGCGTCCAGTCAGGACCATAAGAACCCATTTTGTGACCTGAACCGCGATCGAATTTCGATTCACGCGCGCCTTTGCCCACTCCACTTTGATATATCAGAAGCCTGGAACAAGTGCTTTTAGCCTGCGTATAATTTCTCCAGATATTCCGCGTGCGGGTAAAAAGTTTTCGCTTGCTTTTCATTCCATTCACGAGCGCGTCGTTGATGGCGCGCGGGTAGTCGCAACGGACCCTTGCTTGGTTCGGGGAAACGACCCATGCCGGCCAGCATGCAATACCAGGATAGAGGTGGGTAGGCCGGTTGATCAGTATTCTGGCGCAACACGCGGTCCATATTCTCGTTGCGATCCCATGTATCCAGCACGCTGGCCAGCTGTGCAGACATGTTGGGGTTGTCACGGTTGTCGCGCCAGTATGCTGTGTCGTCACGTGAATTCAGTTTGTAATGCAATTGCAGGTAGTCGAGAATTACGTCGATATACTGACTCACCTGGCTGTTGAAAGCCTCTCGATACCGATCCGTGTATTCACCATGTTCAAAACATGCGGTAAATCCTTCAATAGTGCTTTGCAGTACATTGATCATTAGGGCTTCGAGCGGCTCCAGAAAGCCCTGTGACAGACCGATGGCCACGCAGTTGTTCTTCCAGTGATTTTCCAGTCTGCCAGGGCTCCAGCGCAAATGCAGAGCGTTGACACCCTCGGCATCCTTACCAAGATATTCACGAAACTCCGTCTCAGCTTCTTCCTTGCTGATGTAATCCGAGCTGTACACGTAACCGTTACCAATACGGTGACTCAAGGGGATATGCCATACCCAACCGTACTTCATGGCTCTTGATATCGTTTCAGACATGATCTCGCCGCGGTTTTTTATCGGCGTGGGAATCGCTATTGCGCTGTCATTAAACATATAGGCCTTGGTCGATTTGAGTTTCTCACCCATGGCCTGGCGAATCAGCAGACCCTTAAAACCGGAACAATCCACAAACAGGTCCGCCTTGATCTTGTCATGGTTTTCGGTCTGGACGTGCGAGATGTCTCCATGCTGGTTGACTTTAACGTCGGTAATGGTGTCCTGGATTAGCGTGACCCCTCTTTGCGTGGCCTTTCCTTTCAGGAATTCCCCCATCAGGGCTGCATCGAAGTGATAGCCATACACGCTTTCGGTGCCTGGTTCGTGTTTGGAAATAGGAGAACGTAGCTGGCGGGCCAGTGACGTGGTGAGAAAATAGTCATCCGGGTGTGCCGGAATATCATGGCCGTTACGGCGCTGTCTGCAGTTGTCCCAGAAGTACTGGACATACTTTTCATCGTGCTTCGACCAAAACGGGTGGAAGTAGGTTTCGTAGCCTTCGACCGTTGACCATTCCGGGAAACTGATCCCACATTTATAAGTTGCATTACACGGCGGCATCCATTCACTTTCCGGGATGTCCAGTCGTGTATAAAACTCGCGTAGCCGCGGCGTTGTGCCTTCGCCGACACCTACTGTCCCTATCGTCGGCGATTCAATCAGGCAAATATCGACCCCTTTATCACCCCAGGCATCCTGCAAATGCAAGGCAGCCATCCAGCCAGCTGAACCACCACCAACGATTAATATCTTGTCAGGCATGGATGCCATGTTAATTGACTCGCGCTTAGCATTTCGGCAACTCCAAATTGTAGCCGAAGGTGAGGCATTACCTGTACATGATCGCTAATTAACGGGACAGAATTTTCCGCAAATGCGCAAGCACGTCCACATGCTGCTGCAACATCCAGTCAATTTGCAGTCGTGACAGAACGGTTGCACCAGGCAGTGCCGAATACTAACGAATGAGCAAGAGTTCTTGTTGCTGTGGGGATAATCTCTCGACCCCGTTTTCAGTGGCAATCACTTGCTCATGATTCCAAAAGATCAAATATTCGCCTTCGTCGGTACTCGACGGCATGTAAGAAAAGTACTCCAGGACGAAATGGTGATTGGACGCGAGTGGTATATCGCGCGTCCAGTCCGGACCATAGGAACCCATTCTGGGCCCTAATCCGTGATCGAAACGCGTCTCACGCGCTCCCTTGCCTACGCCGTGCATGTCGAAAACGACCTGGGTATTCTCCGGGTCGAAGCCTCCTGGATAGACGTGAGATCCGCTGTCCCAGCATGCTTCCCAGCCGAAATCGAATTGGTAGACGCCCAACGTCGGCTTCAGGAAACAAAGGCTTTCAAACAGGTTTGTTTGCGGAATGGTCAATAGCGGGTCCATTACAATGATGCCCACGTCCGCAAGCTTCTGCTTGTAGCTTTTCATAATTTCCCGCGGGGTAAGGCCGGGCCGGACGGTCTCCGTCAGGATCTTGTCGATCATTAAATGTTCCGCCCACAGCTTTTTGATGTCGGCGGGTGGTTCAGACTCTCCGTCACGGAGCACATAGGCGAACCGTCCCTGGGATGGTGCGGCAAGGATGTCGCCTCCCTGAACCACGGTATCGTCCCAGCCCAATCGTTCGGTCTGCATCCGGCGAATGACGGTGACTCCTACATCACGGGTCTTGGTCACACCCGGTTCGATGCTTGCGAAAACTTTGTTTACGGTTTCGAGGTCATCGGCGCGCATTTTCCTGAGCAGATCGACCTCGCTCGGCACCGGACTAACGTTGAAGTCCATGATCAGATACTCAGACGAAACCAGCCTCTTCGCATAGGTTTCGCCGAGCTCCCTGGTTAGCAGTCGGTAATCGACATGCGAGATACCGTCGTCCGTCTTCGCAAAAGTCGCAAACGGTGCCAGGTGTTCCCGATAATTCACCGCGATACGCTCAGGGTCGCGGGCTTCGACGAACTCCCTTAAGCCGTTGAACCTGTAGTCATACTCGGTCATCGGGCTCGACAGGGGCTCTATTACGAGGACCGGGTCGCCGATGATGTCATAGGCGCCGAGCGCAGGAATCGGATCCACGTAGTCAGACCGTTTCACCTCGTACACTGACGTTTGCCAGCGGCGCCCAATTATCGCTCGCTCGATCCGATCGCCACCACGGTCCGTGAAAATGAAGACGCCCGACGTACTACCGAGGTCCTCGGCACCGAAAGAATCGGCGATCGGCTCTCGCATCACATGGATCCACATGTCGACGCCACGGTCGCGCATGATCTTCGGTACAATTAGGTCGAACTTGTCCCGACGAATCTGGTTGTTTTCTTCGGCATAACGCGAAGAGCGTACGCTCTCCTCCTGAGTCCTGGCCACGCCGGGAAACGCAGTTACAACACCCAACAACAGCAACTGGCACAACGAGCTGAAGCAAATCGTGCGGGAAGTTTTCCGAGTGCTCTGCATTTGCGTCATACTCTTTCTCCTCCACTGTGTCAGTGTCTGGGCGCTTCTTCAGCACCGTATTATTCTAGTGCCCCTGCACCGGCCACCGATGCCACTATCTTGACGTAAACGTGTTCGTACTCGAGTTCAGCGTCTCTTCTATCGTAGGAGTTTCAGCATACAAAACACTATTGCAATGCTAGCCCGAAAGGGCTATACATCAACTCATATACGTACTCTTACGTACTGACGTGCACTGCGGTCAACTCACCTCGGGGGAGGGTATTATGCAATCGTCATCCAGGTATCTCGTTTCATCTGTATCCGCTGCTGTTGCCGCGGCCCTCAATCCGGGGCTCACCGCCGTCGCACAGGATAGCGACGATAACGTACTTGACGAAGTCATCGTCACGGCCACGAAACGCGCCGTATCAGTGCAGGACATTCCCGCAAGCGTCCAGGCAATCACGCAGGAATCCCTGGTCTCCATGGGCGCCAAGGACATGGAGGACTTCTCGCGTTTTGTGCCCTCGGTGAACGTCGTCAAATACGGTAGCGGCACGAGCAGCGTCGTATTCCGTGGCGCGACCACCGGTACTGGCGGCGCCCAGCAGACATCGTCGGTTTATCTTGATCAGATCTCTGTAACCCAAACCGGCTCACAACCTTCGATTCGCGCCGTGGACATTGACCGCGTCGAAGCGCTGTCCGGGCCACAGGGCACCTTGTATGGCTCTGACGCCCAGGCCGGTACCTTGCGTATCCTTACCAATCAGCCGGTCATGAACCATTTCGAGGCAATTTTTGACGGCGAAGTTCGTGACGGCAGTGAGAGTGACTCGAGTTATCGAGGTTCGCTGGTATTTAATCTACCATTGGTCGAGGACAAGCTCGCCTTGCGCATAGCCGCATATAAGGACCGTGATGGCGGCTTCATCGATAATGTCTTCGGGCACACCAACGACACGTACACCGCCGATCGCTCCGATCCGGCAAACAACAACGCCCTGGCGCAATTTGGCACCCTGGACAACGCCGCTTCCGTTGAGAAAAACTGGAATGAGGATGAAGTCGTGGGCGGCCGCCTGCATCTGCTTTGGGACATGAACGAAGACTGGTCGGCAACGTTTTCGTATCACCATCAAGAATCCGATGCCGGTGGGGGAAATGAGTACGACCCCTTTGTGGGCGATCTCCAGGTCGTTAAGTTCACCAACGAGTGGCGTGAAGAAGAGTTTAGTATGGGCTCCCTGCAAGTCGAGGGCGATCTGGGGTTTGCGCAACTCATCGGGGCGGTTTCCTACTGGGAGCGCGAAGCTTACGATATGCGGGATTCCACCGCTTACGTCATGTATTGGGCGGCGCTGTATTGTAACGATTACGCACACACATACTACGGGCCAAGCTATTTTCCATACTATTTTACGAACCCGGATACCGGCAATAATGTCTGGTGGGCGCCTTATTGCTTAGCACCGACCGTCGACGGCGATTTCATCAGTTCTTATATCGAACCTACCAGGGACGACAAACTGTCGGTGGAAGTTCGCCTGCAGGGCGGCGGGGATACCCTGGAATGGCTCATAGGTGGCTACTACGAAGACAGCTTTGATTCGTATGATAACCAGTTTGGTATGCCAACAAACGGTGGCAGGGTAACAAGCACGGCCGATAGCACCTTTGACAACTCCATCGCACTGCAATGGTACGAGTTTTACTACGGGGGGGATTATACCGGGACGACCAACTCTTGGGATTCATCACAGGATAGGGACTGGACCCAAAAA
>Ga0224508_10003001_pt1 | contig 14092 bp, 13 predicted proteins | sample SF_Jan12_sed_USG_4_FD_170157 | JGI IMG/M metagenome (GOLD analysis project Ga0224508, IMG submission 170157) | Sediment microbial communities from San Francisco Bay, California, United States - SF_Jan12_sed_USGS_21 | ecosystem: Environmental > Aquatic > Marine > Sediment | place: USA... | reverse complement strand
GCGACGGCCCGACTGCCACTCAAGCCACCCCGACGGCCGCCACTCTCCCCAGGGCCAGCATGCCCAGCATCCACGCTACCCAAACCGTGATTCCCGGTGGGCCGACAGCGGAGTGGCCGTAGGGCATAGCCGAGAACCAGGCAGCCGTCTGGTGGAGAAGTCGGATTGAGCCGGTCGCGACGGCCGCGGAGACATTCGCGAGCGGTCCCGGCAGCGTCAGGGTCCCGAACAAGCTTCCGAGAGACGTCGCCACGAGCGGAGCGCCCGCCAGATGAGACAGGGCCGCGACCGGCGTAACCTGGCCAAAGTGCCATGCCGTGAATGGTGCAGTGCTCAGAAGAGCGCACAGGCTGATGATCAGACCGCGCCCGACACCTCGCAGGCGCCGTTCCCACTTCGCTCCACCCGTCTCGGACATCGCGAGTCGGGTCAGCCGGGCGCCGACCAGCACCCCCGCAAAGCCAGCGAAGGACAACTGAAAACCGATGTCCGACAGGCTGAACGGATCATGAATCAACGTCGCGAGCGCTGCTGCTCCCAGCAGATCACCGGCTCGTGCCGGCCAGCCTCGCGTGCGGGCCCACACGAGGCCCGCAAAGATGAGCAGCGCCCTTCTGGCGGCCACAGGAGCGCCGATCATCCATACATACGCGGTTATCAGGACCAGCGCGATCACGCGCCGACGCGGAATGACAGTGCACCCCAGGAGCCAAACGAGGCCAGCTGCGAGAAGCCCTACATGCATGCCGGAAATGGCGAGGAAATGAGCGAGGCCGGCGGCTGCGAAACGTCGGCGCACCTCCGGATCCAGATCGTCACGCTCAGCGAGGATGAGGGCGAGGCCGGTGGGTGCGACGTCGGCGGGCAAGAGGCGTGTGAGCCGATCCGCCAGGATCGCCCGGGAGCGAACCGCCGGAGACGTGCGGCCACGACCCATATCGTCGCTCACGACGCCGACGATCAGACCCTGGTCGTCTATCCGCCTGGGCCAACGAGCATCCCGCCTTCGTCGCACCCACTCTCCCCGTATCCGCACTCGCATCCCCGAACCAACGGCAGCGTTCGGGCGGGTGAGACGAACTACCAGGGCCTCGACGTGACAGACCCGGTCACCGGTTCGGATTGCGGCGTCAGACAGTCGGAGTATCTGGCGTGCGTTACGTTCGAGCGCGATCCGATTAGCTACGACACCTTCCGCTTCGACTCTGTCACCGGTAGCCAGAGCCGTCACGCACGCCTGTCGCGTGGTCCGGCCGGCAGTTGCCGCGTTACAGAGGCCGCATAGCAGCCCGATCGACAGACAGATCCGTTGCGGCGACAGGGGAAGTCGTCTCGCACCGCGTCGCCCGCCAACCTGCGCTGCCAAACCCAGGAGCGGTACGGCTACGGACGCCAGCGCGAAAGCGGTGGACGGCACAACGAAGCCGGCCACGGTTCCCACCGCATAGGCGATGGAAAGCGTGAGCATGGGACCGGGTTGAAGAAGAGTGCGTGGGGCGCGCCGCGGGAGCGCGGCGCTCAGCTTCCGTCAGGGGCGTCGCCGGGATCCCTCAGGGGTTCACCCCCGAGGGCCTCGCGGTACCGCCTGAGCATCCGGCGGCTTCGAAGATCGGATTTCAAACTGGCCAGCATCAGCGTCAGCATTCCGGCGAGAAACGCCGCGAACACGACGGCCGGCAACGACACCCCACGGAGCCGGAACAACCCGAGGTGCAGGGTCACGTGCTGGCCACCGTTGAGCCAGGCGAAGCCGGCGGCGAGAAGGGTGAGGACGAGACCGCCCAGGATTCGACCGCTCACGCCGAGCGCTCACCCCGGAACGTAGCTCCCGTAGTAGAGAGCAGGCGCACATTTGCGTACGTCCCGATTTGCTCTGGTCCGCCCGGGAACGCCACCACCTTGTTTGACTCGGTGCGGCCCAGGACGTCCCCGTCGCTGCGGGCCACTCGCTCAATGAGCACTTCACGTACAGCGCCGACCTCCGACTCCTGGATTTCCCGCTGGATGCCACGATGGAGCGAGATCAAGGTCTCGAGTCTCCTGCCTGACGTCTCCGCATCTATGAACTCCTCCGCCGGAAACCGGGTCGCCGGAGTCCCGTCTCTGAGGGAATACCTGTACATGTAAGCGTCGTCGAATCTCACTCGTCGCATCAGCTCGAGCGTCGCTTCAAAGTCAGATTCCCGCTCGCCGGGGAAACCCACGATGACGTCCGTGCTCAGTGCGATCGTGGGAACGAGGTCCCGCACGCGCTTCACCGTCTCGAGGAATTCCTGCACCGTGTACCGCCGGACCATCCGTTTCAGAATCCGATCCGACCCGGACTGGACAGGGAGATGGAGTTGGGCACAAACAGCCGGCTCAACCGCCATGACCTCGATCAACGAATCATCTACGTCGTTGGGGTGGGGCGAGGTGAATCGCACCCGGCGGATACCGTCTACGCGGGCAACCTGGCGCAGTAGATCCGCGAACCCGACGCTACCGTGCCGATACGAGTTCACGGTCTGGCCCAGTAGCGAAACCTCGGTATAACCTTCCCGGACCGCATCCCTGACCTCAGCTACGACCGCCCGTGGATCCCTGTTCTTCTCCGGTCCTCGTACATACGGCACGATGCAGAAGGTACAGCGATGATTACATCCCCTCTGCACGGTCACCCATGCCGCCACGCCTTCTCTGCGGACCGCGGCGAGTCCCTCGTAGTTCTCATCGGCGTCGAAGGCCAGCAGAGCCTGTCCGCGCGTCAGGTCGCCGAATCTGATGTCGTCAACGAGACGGCCGAGGCCGCGGTAGGCGTCCGGCCCGGCAATCAGGTCCACGCCCGGCGCAGTCCCGAGAAGCCCGTCGCCGAGTCGCTGTGCCATGCAGCCGGTGACCGCGAGTACGAGGTGCGGATTGTGTTCTCTATGTTGCTGTAACTGGCCGATCCGGCCCATCACGCGCCGCTCTGCGTTCTCCCGAATCGCGCAAGTGTTTACGACGATGACATCCGCCATCTCAGGACTGTCGACCGTCACGTACCCCTGATCGGCCAGCGACCCTGCCATGATCTCCGAGTCGCCGATGTTCATCTGGCACCCGTAGGTCTCGATGAAGGCCCGCCGCGTCACCGGGAGAATGGGCTTCACACGCGCCGCGGTGTCCGCCCGTTGGCCATTTCGGTTCAGTTGAATGAGTCGTTGCGGCATCTCGGTATCCTGAGTATTCCGTTTCCTCAACCAGCCGTCATCCCCGCGCGACCGGAACGTACAATGTGCGCTGCGGACTCGGCCACCCGGTGGGGACCCGGCGGGTTTGCCGCCGTTCGGACCAGATTGTAGCATGGCCCATGCTCAGGTCCGAGAAATTCCGACATGGTGGGCTCGAGTTTCCGGTCCATATCAGGGGGCGGGCCTCTGACACGCTGTTGTTCCTACCCGGGATGGGCGTGCATCCGCGACACTACGCCGACGGGCTCGACCGCCTTGCCCGACGTCTGACGGTGGTGTGCCCGGACTTGTCTTTCGGTTCGAATCGGGTGCTACCCGGAGACATCGACGGCTACCTGGCGTGTATCGAAGGAGTGGCCGACCGGTTTGCCCCGGCCGCTCCTCGCGCCGGACACTCCCTGGGCGGACTCCTGGCAATGCTCGGCGACCCACTCGCGATCGGACTGTCCCCGATGATCCCGCTGCCGCTCACCTGGTTCGGACAGGTCTGGCGGGCCGTGCGCCTCCAGCTCCGCGAATTCGCCGGCGTAGAGGGACACAGGGGCGCCCGCTGGGCGATCGCGATGTTGGCCAACTACGTGGGCATGGCTGTTACGGCACCGACCAAGCTGTTTCCGGCCGTCTCCTGTGCGCACCGCACGTTTGACGAGCCGTTTCGACCACGGGCCGCGGGGGTTCAACTGGTTCTCGGACACTACGACCAGTTGTACCGTCGGTCGGAATATCGCCAGTTCGCGGCGGTGTCCGGATTGCCCGAGGACTCGATCAGGTGGCTGCCGAGGGGACACGATTGGCCAGCCACCCATCCAGAGCTTCTCGAGCGGGAAATCCTCTCAGCGCTCGACTCGCGCCAGGCAGCGAGCGCCGAGGCGCGCTAGCGCTGAAACAGTGCGAGCGAAAGAGACAGGCGCTTGAAGGACTCCTCCACGCCTGATTCTGCAAGATCTCCCCGGGAACCGAACTCGAAGGCAACGTCCAGTTTGGCTTGCTCCGCACCCACCCGGAGACCGAATCCCACGGTGATCGCGGTTTCCGTGGGCTGCGTGGTGCCAGGAGCATGAAACGGCAGATCGGTGCGTCGCAGGCCGAAGCGCAGCGGCACGTTCGCTCCCAGCAACCGGGCCCCCGTCAGTTCCGCTCCCAGTCCGAACCATACCACGTCCGACGCCACAAATTCGGCCGACGATCCCTCCGTTCCGGACCACCCCGTCCAACCCGCGGCTCCGCTCACCAGAATCCTGGGAGTAACCCGGGCGCTCGCCCCCGCTTCGAAGGCGGTGGGCATCTGGAAGCTGGTGGACTGCACCAGGACATCCAGGGAGTCTCGCTCTGCGGTCAGGTCCCCCTGCAGGCTCACGTCAGCCGACAGGCGGATCCGATCGGTCACGTCCGTTGCGGCGCCCACGCGCACGCGCGAACCCGCGTACGACCATGACGTCGTGGCTGCGGAAGCCGCGATACGATTCTGGAAGTCTGCAGTGTCCGCCTCAAAGTCTCGCAGGAATAGCTGTCGGAGGTTTCCCGTAATGATGCCGTACTCGACGCCGAGACTCACGCCCGCCACTCGCCGGGTGAGAGTGAAGTTGACGGAGCTCACACCGCCATCCGAGACCCGCTGTTCGGTGAACGGAAATGTCCCGAGAGCAGATCTCAGCGTATCCGCAAACTCGATTTGCCAGTCCTGGTCGAGTTCAGATGCGAAGGCCACACCCAACGTCCAGTCGTCAAAGGGAACCGCACCTCGCAGCACGCCGAGGCGACTCCGGCCCGAATCCAGATCTTGACCGGGTCCCTTTACGCTGATGCTCTCGGGAGAGTACGTGATGCCTATCACCGGCCGGACGTAGAACCCCATGTCGGCCGGATTGCGGGCGGACAGACTGCCCCCGTCCAGCAATCCGAGACCGGTACCGCCCATCCCGGCCGCCCGCGCGTCGATCGGCAAGACGGGCGTACCAAGGCCCACCGCCGTGAACGGAGTCTGGCTCCAGACAAGCCGGGCGTCGGCTGAGAAGCAGATCACGACCAGGGCGCCCATGGCACATCTGCGCGCGGCGGAAAGTGCGTGTAGAGTCACGGGGCGCCTCATGGCACGGAGAATTCGGTGGGAGGGGTCACGAGGAAGACCAAGCGGGGTGCCGTTGCCGGGTCGCTGATGTCCCCGAACTCCCAGTAGCCAACACCTCCGCCCTCCGGAAGTGTACGAATACCGATACGGAGATCAGGCAGCGAGTCGGCAGGCGCGCTCGCCCACGCCTGAGTGAGTTGCGTAACGTTCAGATCCAGTTCCCCGCCGGTCGCGAGAACGTCGGGATCGAGCTCGATGAAGTTCCCGAAGTTCTGACCTACCGGGGTCTTTGGTCCAAACTCGAAGGGATCGGTCAGCAGGTCGAATATGCTGGCGAACAGCGTGTCCGTGGTCATAAATGGATCCGGGGGTCCGCCAAGCGACTTGAAGATCACAGACGCCCGGTTAATACGAGAGCCGCGCAATGGCACCCCATCCAATGTGTCCGGCAACTCGAAACGGATGTAGACGCGTGACGCTGGGAGCCCGCCGAGCCTGAGCTCCTCGCCCGGGGGCGGCGTCATGGGCGAAAATATGAACGTGCTCGGCTGCGGGCCTCGCACGACTTCGATGAGAGTATCCTGGCCTTCGGGCTTGACGTCGAACACCAGAGCGAGAGCCGTGAGGCTGAGATTGGATCCGTCCGCCGACGACGACACCGCGTAGCCGAGCTCCCCATCGTTTGCCAGCCAGTCCGAGAGGAGCGAATCGGAATCCACGCTGATCGGAACGAACAGGGTATCCTGCAGAGAGTCGACCCGCACCGAGCCCAGTAGATCGGCTAGGTCCCCCCCAGGCGTTGTCCATGACTCCCCGGCCCTGGCCTCCGTCCAGCTCGCCTCGCGCTCGTCAAACCCGCGAGTCAATCCGTGCATGCGCAATTCGGTGCCGGAGTCCGGCAATACGGGGCCAGCCAGACTATCTACGATCAAGCGCAAGCGAGCCGACTCGTACCGCTCGACGGCGAGCCGCACCGTGTCGACGAAGATAGAGTCGGGCAACGTTGAAAAACGGCCCAGGACCCGTGACGTCAACGCGGGCTCGGTCGCGATCAGCTGGATGCCGCTCGAAGACGGCACGGCATAACCGACAAACGTCGTGTCTTTCCACAGCGGCAGATCGCCAACCGCGATTGATAGTTCGACCGTCTCGGACGACGGCCCCGGTGGAGATGTCGGATCGACTCCGACGAGCGAATCCTCGGTGCACGATCCGGCTGCCAGCACTGTCGCCAGCACCAAAAGGACCTTCTTCATCCGGCGCCTCCGTCCGACGACGGCAGGCGGAACATCGCCGGAAGAAGATCGGAGAGACGCCATTCCACGCGGGTTCCCGACGTCCCTTCACTGACGATGAGCAGATCCGGCGCGAATTCCGCCAACGCCTGTCGGCACATCCCACAGGGAGGCGCTGGAACCGGAGAATCCGCGCACAGAAACAGCCGTTGAAATCCGGTGGCCCCGTCAACCACGGCCGATCCAAGAGCCACTCGCTCGGCACATATCGTGACGGGATACGAGGCATTCTCGATGTTGCAACCTGCGTAGCGTCGACCGTCAGTCGTCTCGAGAGCCGCGCCGACGCGGAAGCTCGAATACGGCGCATGCGCGGCGCTCCTGGCCGCAAAGGCCGCCTCGCGCAGCGGTTCCCAGGTGTCGTCCAGCTCCAGCGTCATGCTCAAGCGTCTCCGTCGAATCCGATTCTCGGTATCCGGTAGGACCACCCGGTGAGTATTTCGTAACTGATCGTGTCACACGCCGCGGCCAGTTCTTCGACCGTTATCTCTTCGTTTCCATCCCGACCCACCAAGGTCGCCACGTCACCTGCCTGTACGTTCTCGTGCCCGGTGACGTCGATCACGGTCGAGTCCATGCTAACCGCGCCTCGTATCGGTGCCGGCCGCCCATGGATCAACGCGCGCCCCCGACCTGACAGAGCGCGGGACAGTCCGTCGGCGTACCCGATTCCCAGGGTGGCGAGTCGAGCCGGGCCAGGTGTTCGGTACGTGGCTCCGTAACTAACGGTCGTCCCCGCGTCCACATCGCGCACGTCGAGTACACGCGCTCGCACCGTGGCCACGACCGCCGGCCGCCGGCCGCAGACTTCAGCACCGTACAACCACACGCCAGGCCGCACCATATCCCCAGCCAAGGCAGAATACTCCAGAGCGGCCGCACTGTTCGCCGCGTGCACCAGGCCGGGGTGTAGCCCCCGCCGCTCCAACTCCTTAACGGCGGTCTGCAGACGGCTCCATTGTTCGAGCGTCGCATCCGGGTCCGCCTCCGCCGAATGAAAGTGCGTGAATACCGAGCGCAGGCTCAGGCACCCCTGCGCAATCACCGCACCCACAGTCTCGGCCCAGCGCTCCACATCGCTCCACGGAAGACCGAACCGACCCATACCCGTATCCACTTCCAGGTGAATCGGCACCCTGGCGCCGCCTGCTCGGCCGGCGTCCCCGCAGGCGCGCAGGCCTTCGACTCCGGAAACGACAGGTTCCAGGTGATGCTCCGATAGCTCGCCCAGGTCCTGCGGAAGCGTCGGCGTGAACACGATGACGGGCCCCGCCCATCCCGTGGCCCGAACTTCGAGCCCCTCCTCAGCGGTGGCCACACCGAATCCCCTAGGGTCAAGCGCGCGAAGCGACCCGACAGCCAGGGAAGCTCCGACACCGTAGCCATTAGCCTTGACCATGGGAAGCACACCGCAGCCGGCGGGGATACGTTGGACGACGGCGTCATAATTGGCCCGCAACGCGCGGCAGTCTACTTCCATCCAGGCGCGCCGCATCGGTTCGATCAACATGTCTTTCAAGGCGCTGAGTATACCGGGCCCCTGAGCGAGGAGCAACAGATTTCCACGGATGATTCCACCCCTCCGGAGCACCTGACCCGGGCGTCCAAAAACGACGCCTCGCTCGGCCGTGCCCTGGCACTCGTACGCTTTCTTCGCGATCGCTGTCCCTGGGACGCTCGGCAGACACCCGCATCCCTTCTACCGTATCTACTCGAAGAGGCGCACGAGGTCGCGGACGCCGTGCGAACCGGCGATGACGACGATCTCAATAACGAGCTAGGAGACCTGCTGCTCAACGTGGCATTCCAGATCGTCCTGGGTGAAGAAAGAGGCACCTTCGGGGTCGATTCCGTGGTGACGGCCCTGGAAGCCAAGATGCGGGAGAGGCATCCCCACGTATACGGCGATGCCGACGAAGCCCCTGAATGGGAGGGAATGAAGGCCCGACAGCGCTCGGCCGAGACCGATGGCGACAAGGATGCGTTTGCCGGCGTCACCAGAGGCATCGAACCGCTGAGCCGGGCAATCCGGATCCAGCAGCGGGCGGCCGGCGTCGGGTTCGACTGGCCCGATGTCCAGGGTGCCTTCGAGAAACTGCAGGAGGAGATCGGCGAGTTGGAACCGGTCCTGAAACGGGCGGGCGACAGCTCGGAGAGCGACGGCGACCGCCTGGCGGAGGAAGCGGGCGACGTGCTGTTTGCGGCCGTCAACGTGTGCCGCCTGGCGGGTCTTCATCCCATGACGGCACTCGACGGGGCCACGGACAAGTTCATGGACCGCTTCAACAGGCTTATGGCTCGGGCCCGGGAGGAGGGTATCTGTGTCGAAGAGGCGTCCCTCGAGACCCTCGATCGTCTGTGGGAAGCCATAAAGTCGGAAACGGCTGCAAGGGAACGGGAGCCCTCTGCCGACGACTAACGGTTGAGCAGCTTGACCTGCTTCTGACCGCTGCGGACGGCCCTGCCGACGACGATTCCGAACACGATCGCCGTTCCGCCTCCGAGCACCGGTAGAAATGCCACGATCGGGGAAGCCGCGAGGGCCGCGCCGATTCCGGCCACCCATGGAGTGGCGGGACGTTGCGCCGAATCAACGAACCGAAGGCGCTCCTTCACGAAGTCCCGGATCCTGACGTAGCTGATACCCATCCCCGCACCTGCAGCGGCTAGGAACGCAAATTCGATCATCGTACTCCCCCTTTCGGTGAAAAGTACGAAATCCGGGATGGAAAAGTTGCAGGATTCTTCGAACCCGGGTCACGGAGTCAGCCTATTCATCATCCGGGGATACGGTATTGCCTCTCGGAGGTGGGGTAATCCGCAGATCCAGCTCACGGTCCGCTCGAGCCCCAGGCCGAACCCGCTGTGCGGAAACGTCCCGTAGCGCCGAATGTCCAGGTACCAGTCGTAGCTCTCTTCCGGCAGGCCCTCTTCACGAATCCGCTCCAGCAGCTTGTCGTGGTCATCTTCCCGCTGGCTGCCACCGATGATTTCGCCATATCCTTCGGGGGCCAGCATGTCATTGCACTTCACCGTGCGCGGGTCCGCCGCGTTCTCCTTCATGTAGAAGGCTTTCGCCTCTCGCGGATAGTCGAAGACGAATAGCGGCTTGTCCCGGCCCTCCGTCAGCCTCGCCTCATCCTCGGCGCCTAGATCGTTGCCCCAGGCGATCTCGCTTCCCTGCTTACGCAGAACATCGATCGCATCGGAGTAGCTCATGCGATCGAAGGGGGGCACGATGGCTTCGAGCCGTGAGATGTCACGGTCGAGTTCCAGAAGTTCCGCCCGGCGGCGCTCCAGAACCCGGCTCACGATCGCACACACGAATTCCTCTTGCAGCGCCATGTTCCCGTCGCTGTCGAGCCACGCCACTTCGGGCTCGACCATCCAGAATTCCGTCAGATGCCGGCGCGTCTTCGATTTTTCTGCCCGGAACGTGGGACCGAAGCAGTAGACTTTTCCGAGCGCTGCCGCCGCAGGTTCGAGATAGAGCTGACCGGTCTGCGCCAGGTATGCCACTCCGAGGTCGAAATAATCCGTTTCGAACAGGGTCCCGGCGGACTCGCCGATCGCGCCCGTCAGGATCGGCGTGTCGATCAGCGTGAAGTCCCTCTCATAGAAGAACTCGCGAATCGCGTGGATGATCTCGTCGCGCACGCGAAGGATCGCCCGCTGGCGGCCGTGTCGCAGCCAGAGATGCCGGTGATTCAGCAGAAAGTCGATGCCATGTTCTTTCGGCTGAATCGGGTAGTCGGAGGAGGCGCCTACGAGACGAACGTCGCGTGCCAACAGCTCCACGCCACCCGGCGAGCGCTCGTCCTGCTTGACCTCGCCATCGACTTCGAGGCTCGCTTCGTAGTCGAGTTTCCCCACCGCCGCCCACGCAGCGTCATCCAGATCGTTCTTCGCACAGACGACCTGTACCATTCCCGTCCCGTCGCGCACGACGAGGAAGGCAATCTTCCCACTGGAACGAAGCTTGTGAACCCACCCACGCAGGGTGACGGTCTGACCGACGAGGGTCGCGAGATTCCGAATTTCCATGTTCATGGCGCGTAGACTAGACCGCTCCGCCGGAAGCGTCAACGAGGACTCATCCGATACCGAAGCGACGTTCCCGATCGGCAAACCTCTCCGCGATCGCCCGAGCGAAGCCCCTGTTCTGTGGGAGCGACAGGTCCGGATCCTCAGCCACGAGCCGTCGGGCCTCACCCCGAGCATGCTCCAACAGCTCGCCGTCACGGGCCAGATCCGCGAAGCGGAGCCCCGGAATGCCATGCTGCGCCGCCCCGAACAGGTCTCCCTGCCCTCTCAGCCTCAGGTCCTCGATGGCGATACGGAACCCGTCGGTCGTGGATTCAAACGCCGTGAGTCGCTCCGGAGGCACCGCTCCACCATAGAAGGCAACGCACCAGCTCTGTTCGCCGCCCCGACCCACGCGGCCGCGAAGTTGGTGCAGCTGCGCGAGCCCGAACCTTTCGGCGTGTTCGACGAGCATCACCGAGGCATTCGGTACGTCGATTCCCACTTCGATCACCGTCGTGGCCACGAGCACGTCAGTGTTGCCGGCCAGAAAGCGGCGCATCACGGCGTCCTTGTCAGCCGAGGGCATCCGGCCATGTAACAGCTCGACCGAGTGATGGGGGAACCGGGCGACCAGCTCGTCCCGGCCCGCGGTTGCGGCGCCTGCATCCACCGCCTCCGACTCTTCTATGAGCGGGTAGACCACATACGCCTGTCGACCCTCCTCCAGCCGGGCTCCCAGCCAGTCCAGAGCAGCCGGACGCGCCCGATAGGGTCTGATCCCGGTAATGACCGGCCGCCGTCCAGGAGGCATCTCGTCCAGCGTGCTGATGTCCAGGTCACCGTACAGTGTGAGGGCCAGCGAGCGCGGGATGGGCGTTGCTGACATTACCAGCACATCCGGCCCTCCGACGGCCTCGGCTAGCGCCCGACGTTGATCCACGCCGAATCGGTGCTGCTCGTCGATCACGACCAGGCCAGCCCGATCCAGCTGCACGCCCTGCTGGATCAGCGCCTGCGTCCCCACCGTGGCACGCACCGACCCGTCGGCGAGTCCAGCGAGTATCCGCTTCCGATCAGTGCTCGAGCGTCTTCCCGTCAACAGGGCTAGGTCCAGTCCGAGAGCCTTGAACCAGGCCCCGAGCGTCGCGGCATGCTGCTCCGCCAGCAACTCGGTCGGTGCCATCAGCAGCGCCTGGCTGTTGTTCTCGATCGCCTTCAGCATCGCCGCCGCCGCGACCACGGTCTTTCCGCTCCCGACATCGCCGTGCAGCAGTCGGTACATGCGATCGCCGGACGTCATGTCGGTGGCGATCTCGTTCCACACCCGCCGCTGAGCGGCGGTCAACTCGAACGGCAACCCGGAGAGAAACGGTTCTGAGAGACTCGGCTGCGCGGTAAACGCGGTGCCGGTTTCCCGGCTCAGCGCCTGGCGGGCTCGGGCGTGCAGTAACTGCAGGAAGAACAGTTCCTCATAGGCAAGACGGCGGCGAGCGGGTTCGACATCGGATAGAGACCTGGGGCGGTGCAGGTTTCGGATTGCCTCGTCGAGCGGCGGAAGCGCCAAACCGTCAAGCCACTTCCGGGGGAACAGTTCCGCTTCCTTCAGTTCAGGCAACAACGTATCGAGATTGTCTTCCACGATGGTCCGTACCTGCCTGTGCCCGAGCCCTTCAGTGGCAGGGTAGACGGGAAATACGATCCCATCGGCTGGCGCCGCATCCGGATCCGCGCCGGAATCGAGAATCGTGAACTCCCGCGGCCTCAACTGCGGTCCGTGGAAGAAACCGACTGACCCGGTGACGAGCAGAAGGTCACCCCGGCTGATCTGGCGATCCAACCAGGGCTGGCCGGGCCAGGCGCACTCAATGACGCCCGAGGAGTCCCGGAGGACGGCGCGGAAGATTCGGAGCTTTTGGCGAGTCGGAATCACTCCCTTTACCACGACGTGCCCGATGACGGTGGCGTCGTCTCCCGGCTTGAGGCGGCCTGCGGGACTCACGGTCGTCGCATCCTCGTACCGGTGCGGCACGTGATACAGCAGGTCGCGCACCGTCTCGACCCCCAGCTTTGCCAGCCGCTCGGCCCGGCGCGGGCCCACGCCCTTCAAATACTGAACGGATTCGGGCAGTCTTGGGCGTGAGGACATTTCAGGCCAGGAGTCTTGCCACGTACCGATCGGCATCAAACGGTTCCAGATCGGTGGCCGACTCGCCGACACCCACGTAGCGGACAGGCAACCCGAGTTCTCGGGCCACAGCCACGGCTGTGCCCCCTCCCGCGGTGCTGTCGAACTTCGCGAGCACCAGCCCGTCGAGGTCCAGAACGGATCCGAACTCCCGAGCCTGGCTCAGCACGTTCTGCCCGGATGTCGCGTCCACGACCAGCAACCGCTCGTGCGGGGCGCCCCGTATCACTCGTCCAATCACGCGGTCAATCTTCTGGAGCTCATCCATCAGCCCGCGCTGGGTATGGAGTCGTCCCGCCGTGTCAACGACCAGATAGTCGATCCCTCGCGCCACGGCCGCCTCCGCAGCGTCGAACGCGACGGCTGCCGGGTCGCCACCGCGCGTCCCACCGACAAATCCGGCCTCGAGTCGGACGGCCCACGCTTCGAGTTGCTCCTGGGCTGCGCTGCGGAATGTGTCTGTCGCGGCGAGAAGAACCGTCTTCCCGGAATCCTGGGCGCGCCGGGCGAGCCTTGCCGCCGCCGTCGTCTTGCCCGTGCCGTTGACGCCAACGAGAAGGACTACGAAGGGGTGCCCTTCGGAGGGGACTTCGCGATTTGGCCCGGATACCTCCAGCAACTCACGGATCTTCTCCGCCAGAAGTCGGCGCAGATCCTGCTCGGTGCGTACGGTACCGCGGCGAGCACCGCGTTCGAGTTCTTCGACCAGTGCGAGCGTTGCATCCAGACCGAAGTCCGATTCCAGAAGGACACGCTCGAGCCCTTCGATCGCATCCTCATCGACACCACGCACCAGCACGGACACGTCCGTGAGGGAGACGTCCACGATCCGGCGCCACAGAGACTTCTTCCGCCCGTCCGAAGCCGGACGGAATCGGTCCGTCATGAAATCCTCGACAGGTTGAGACGGAACAGGTGTGATCAGCGCAGGCCGATGCGCCGGCGCCAGAACCACTCCGCGCACAACAATAGCGCTGCCAGCACGAACGGCCATATGGGGCGGTCTCCTCCGCGCGGCAGAGCTCCCGCGCCGACCGCTGCTCCCTGAAGAGGCTCGCCGATCGGGCGTGCGTTGAGCTCCCGCTCGGAGCCTTCGACTTCCAGCGGGCGCCCGGAGCGGAAAGGTTCTCCCGCCGCAGTCCCCCGAGCCGCGTACCGAAGGCTTCCGGGCGGGGCCGGAGGGCCCGTCACGACGCTGTCGGGGGCGGCAAGCGTATCTGACCAGATCACGGCTCCTGCCGAGTCACGCAGCGTCAACGTCAAGTCGCGCACGCCACTCGCCACACGCCACCGGACCTCGTCTCCG
>Ga0224508_10003000_pt1 | contig 14102 bp, 11 predicted proteins | sample SF_Jan12_sed_USG_4_FD_170157 | JGI IMG/M metagenome (GOLD analysis project Ga0224508, IMG submission 170157) | Sediment microbial communities from San Francisco Bay, California, United States - SF_Jan12_sed_USGS_21 | ecosystem: Environmental > Aquatic > Marine > Sediment | place: USA... | reverse complement strand
CTGTACACCCACCCATCGACCTTTCCGTACCTCGAACGGTATGCCGAATCACCTTCGGCGGCGCGCCTGTCGGGAGCCGCTCTCGAGACACTCGCGGTGGTTGCGTACAAACAGCCGGTGTCGAGGGGCCAGGTCGCCGAGATCCGCGGGGTCGACTCGGATTCGAGTTTACGAACGCTCGAGCGACGTGGCCTGGTGCGCGAGCTCGATCGACTGCCGCTGCCGGGCAACCCGGCGATCTACGGCACCACCGACGTATTCCTCGAGAAGTTGGGTTTGGGCAGCCTCGCCGACCTTCCACCCCTAGCCGATCATGTGCCGCCGGCCGCGATCGTCGAGACGCTGGAGGAGACGTTTCGTCCGACCGACGGAAGCCCCGATGGAAACGACCCGGATCAATAAGCTCATCGCCCATAGTGGGCTGGCTTCCCGCCGAACCGCCGAACACTGGATCGAGGCGGGCCGCGTCAGCGTCAACGGCCGCCCGGCGATCCAGGGCCAGCAGGTCGACCCAGACTCAGACAAAGTGACGATCGATGGGGTGCCGCTGCCGGTGCGCCCGGGCCTGGTCTACTACTTGTTGAATAAGCCGGTGGACGTGGTCTCGACTGCTGACGACCCACACGGCCGGGCCACCGTCGTAGATCTCGTACCGTCGGAACCTCGCGTCTACCCGGTGGGGCGGCTGGATCGGGACTCGGGCGGGCTGCTGGTACTCACCAACGACGGCGACTTGACGATGCGGCTCACCCATCCCCGATTCGGCGTTCCCAAGGTCTACGCCGTCCTGGTGGAGGGCCGCCCGGATGCCGCAACTCGCCAGCGGCTTCTCGGCGGAGTCGACCTGGACGACGGAACAGCCAATGCCGCTGACGTGAGGGTGATTGCTGAGAATCCGGAGTCGACGCTGCTGGAGCTGACGATGCTCGAGGGACGCAACCGTGTCGTGAGACGAATGTTGGAGGCGGAGGGACACGCCGTGCAGTATCTCTTTCGCAATCGGATCGGGCCGCTAGCCGATGCCGAGCTACGATCCGGCGCCTACCGCCTGCTGACCATCGAGGAAGTGCGGTCGCTGTACGAGGCGGCCCAAGGAGAAGAGTGACCGCTCAGCCCATCCAACCGTCCGGTCCCGTCTACGGTGCGGTGACTCCACCGGGCTCAAAGAGCATCACCAATCGGGCTTTGGTGGTTGCCGCGCTGGCAGACGGCGCCTCCACGGTGCATCGGGCTCTCCATGCCCACGACACAATGGTGATGCGGGCCGCGCTGCGGGACCTTGGTGCGGTAATCGATGATGAGGGCGCCTCGTGGTGGATTCAGGGACAGCTCCAAGCAGCGGCGACGGCCCCGCCGCGCCAGATCGACGTGGGAGCATCTGGAACGTCGGCGCGGTTCTTGACGGCGGTGGCGGCTCTGCTCCCGGGCCTGACCACCATCGACGGCACCGAGCGCATGAGGCAGCGTCCCATTCAGGACCTCGTCGACGGTCTCAGCCTCATGGGCGCTGTGGCCACATCGATTGGACCAGGCGGGTGCCCGCCTGTGACCATCGAAGGAGCCGCCCGATTGCGAGGCGGCCGGGTTTCGATCGATGCCAGCCGGTCGAGCCAATTCGTCTCGGCGCTGATGCTCATTGCCCCATTTGCCGATGAGGTGGTCACGCTCGATTTCGTTGACGGTGTGGCGATCTCGCGGCCCTACCTGCAGACCACTGCTGAAGTCATGGCCGCGTTCGGCGCCACGGCACAGATTGGAGAACGCTCGGTAATCGTGGAACCGGGCAGCTATCACAGGTCTGCGTTCGCGGTGGAGCCAGACGCCTCGGCGGCGGTGTACGCGTGGGCATCTGCCGCGGTCACCGGGGGAGCGGTGCGGGTGGAAGGCATCGACCGATCCTCGACGCAAGCCGACATCGCGGTGCTCGACATTTTCGAGCAGATGGGCTGCGTCGTCTACGACGGCCCGGCCGGTGTGACCGTCCGTGGGCCGGAGCAACTCGCCCCCGTGGAAGTGGACATGAATCACTGTCCTGACGCGGCCCTCGCCGTTGCGGTGGTGGCTCTGTTCGCGGGAGGGCCGAGCACCATTCGCAACGTTGCCAGCTTGCGAATCAAGGAGACCGACCGCCTCGAGGCGTTGGCTACCGAGCTGGAGAAACTGGGCGCAGAAGCCACCACGACAAGCGACAGTATTTCGATCACCCCCGGTGTGCCGCAGGGTGCAACGGTGGCAACCTACGACGATCATCGGATGGCGATGGCCTTCACTGTCGCTGGGCTCGCCATTCCTGATGTGCGGATCGCCGATCCTGAGTGTGTTTCGAAGACGTGGCCGGCGTTCTTCGAACAGATGGAAAGGCTCGTCGCTGGGTCGCATGTCGTGATCGCTATCGATGGCCCTGGCGGGTCGGGGAAGACCACCGTCAGCAGGGCGGTAGCCGAGCGGCTCGGCGTGTCCCATCTCGATACTGGGGCGTTCTATCGGGCGGCCACTGTTGCAGTGTTGGAAGCGGGTGTGTCCCCAGAGGACGCCGATGCGGTAGTCGACGAGGTCCTGGGGCATGAGTTCACATATCGGGCTGGGAGGATGTTCCTCGACGACCGTGACGTGAGCAACGACATTCGCTCAACCGACGTCGACCAAGCTGTCTCTGCCGTCTCAGCCGTGGGGGCGGTCCGCACCCACATGGTTGAGCGGCAGCGCCGGTGGGTGGACCAAGAAGGGTCGGTCGGGGTGGTGGAGGGACGGGACATCGGCACGGTGGTGTTTCCCGAGGCAGCCGTCAAGATCTATCTGACCGCATCGGAGCGTGTGCGGGCAGAGCGGAGAGCGGGGGAGCAGGGAGCTGAGCTGGAAACCGTTGCGGATGGGTTGCGGCGCAGGGACACCCTCGATTCGTCGCGGACCGCGTCGCCTCTTCAGATTGCCGGCGACGCAACCATCGTCGACACGTCGACGATGGCCATCGATGAGGTCGTCGGTCGGATCGTGGAAATGGCCGGCGGCGCCCAACGATTCAGTGGCTGATCATTTCCAGCGCAGTCGTGGCCGTCCAGCTTCGATCCTTCTGAAGCAGGCCGTCTTGGCCTGGCTTGGCAGCGCAGAACCCGGCTTCGACGGTGGCTTGGAGCGCACCCAGTAGGTGCCGGAGCTGGGGAGGGAGCGGAAAATACTCTCCTTCGGTGGTCACCTGAAAGAGCTCGACGCCGGCGGCTGGATCGACGCGCTCGATGACCTCGGCCACCAAATGGTCGGGGGCAGACGCACCTGCCGTGACGCCCACCGTGGTCGCGCCGTCGAGCCACTCGTCCCTCACGTCGGTCGCAGCATCGATCCGATGGGCGATGACGCCCCGCTCGTTGGCCACTCGGACGAGCGCTCGAGTATTCGAGCTCGAGTCACTTCCCACCACGAGGATCAGATCGCATAACGCAGAGAGTTGTTCCACTGCTGCTTGACGGTTCGTGGTGGCGTAGCACAGGTCGCTCTTGCGGGCCGTCTTCAGGTCCGGATAGTGGGCCTGGGCCTCGGCCAGGACTTGCTCCCATTCGAATACTCCGAGGGTTGTCTGGGCGAGCAGGGCCACTTTTGATGGATCGCGGGGAGCGAAATCGCCGAGCCCCAGCTCTGGTTCGACCAGCGTGATGGCATCGGGCGCTTCGGCGACCGTGCCGATCGCCTCATCATGGCCAGTGTGCCCAACGTAGATGATGTCGAAATCTGACTCGGCCATCTTCTTGACCTCGTGATGCACCTTGGTGACGAGCGGACACACCGCGTCGACGACGATCCCGGCTCGCTGTCCTGCGCCAGTGACCACGTCGGGCGCAGATCCATGGGCCGAGAGCATCACCGGCGCCCCCATCGGGACTTCGTCGATCGAGTCGACGAATACCACGCCGGATCGTTCGAACGCCTCGACCACCCAGCGGTTGTGGACGATGTCGTGGTAGCAGAACACGGGTGGCTCGAAGATCCTCACCATCCAGGTGAGAGCCTTGATGGCCATCTCCACCCCGGCGCAGAATCCACGCGGCTCGGCGAGTAACACCTTGTTTGGCATGAGCCAATGGTAGGACGCCCGCCGGCACAACCAACACCGCCAAGCCCATCGGAGCGCGGCCAGGAGCGCTCAACAGAGTCTCCATGCGAGCTCGAAGCCCGGTCGGCTGGTTCTCTGTCAGGGGCGCACGAAGTTGGCCCGCGCGGTGGCTGCTTTCTTCCAGAACGCGCAGCCCTGTAGGTGGTCATTGACCAGTCCCATCGCCTGCATGAAGGCATACACCGTGGTGGGACCCAGCCAGGTGAAGCTACGTTGCTTGAGGGCTCGTGCCAGGGCCTCCGATTCAGGGGTTGTCGCAGCTCGCGGTGCGGAGCCCGACGGCTCAAAACCCCAGACAAAGCTGGCAAGGCTCTGGGACTCCTGCAGGGAAAGGGTGCGTCTGGCATTGTTGACGGCCGATTCGATCTTGCCGCGGTGTCTCACGATCCGGGTGTCGCCCATGAGGCGCGCAACGTCGTCAGGGGTCATCGCTGCCACTTTCCCGGGATCGAAATCGTGGAAAGCCTCACGGAAGGCGTCTCGCTTTCTGAGAATCGTTATCCACGCCAGCCCGCTCTGAAACGATTCAAGGCACAGCTTCTCGAAGAGGGTGCGGTCATCGGCCACGGGATAGCCCCACTCTTCATCGTGGTACGGCAGGTACTCATCAGTGCTCAAGCCCCACGAGCATCGGGGTACCCCGTCTGCGCCCATCTCCACGTCCATGGAACGACCTTACAAGACGGTCCCGAGCACATGGCCGGCGGCCGCGTGGCGTCGGGTGACCCACCCCAGCCCGGCTACTCTCTTCGCCATGTCCCGCCTTCCCGTGGTTGCCGTCGTCGGCCGACCCAACATCGGAAAATCCACGCTCGTGAACCGAATCGTCGGTCGCCGCGAAGCGGTTGTCGAAGAGACGCCCGGCGTGACCCGCGATCGGCGCGAGTTCCGTGGCGAGTGGACAGGACGGTCATTTCTGCTCATCGATACGGGTGGCTGGCAGGTCACGGCCGATGAGCAGCTCACCGCCGATATCAGCTCCCAGGCCGAAGCAGCTGTGGCGGCAGCCGACGTCGTACTGTTCGTGATCGATGCCACCACACGGCCCACCGAGGACGACATCGGTATTGCTCGAATCGTCCGTGACGCCGAACACGTGGTGGTCGCCGCCAACAAGGTGGACTCGGAGAACCAGTCCGATTCGCTTGCCGAGTGGTGGAAGCTCGGGCTGGGAGAGCCGCATCCGATCTCGGCATTGCACGGGCTCGGCATGGGCGACCTACTCGATGAGGTCGTGGCGAGGCTGCCTGCCACCGAAGCCGAGCATGAGGAGATCACCCACCCTCGACTCGCCATCATCGGACGGCCCAACGTGGGCAAGTCGACGCTGCTCAACAAGCTGCTCGGAGAGGACCGGGTTCTGGTCTCGCCGGTTCCCGGCACCACGCGGGACCCCATCGACGTCGAAGTGGAATTGGACGGATCGCCCTACATCCTGGTGGACACCGCCGGGATTCGGCGCGCCCCGAAGGTCAAGGAACGTGCCGAGGCATTCGCGGTCATTCGCGCCAGAAAGGTGCTCGCCGACTCCGACGTGGCGCTGCTGTTGATCGACGCCAACGAAGGCGTGACCCAACAAGACCAGCGGATCGCCGAAGAGGTCGCCGCCGCCGGTGTGAGCTTGGTGGTGCTGTTGAACAAGTGGGACGAAGCGGATGCCGATGCTCGCGCCGTCACAGAGGACTCGGTTGGCGACCGGCTTTCGTTCGTCTCGTGGGCGCCCGTGCTGCGCATCTCGGCCAAGACCGGGGCGAGAATGCACCGAATTCCCAAGACGCTGATCCGCGTGCTGGAAACCCGGATGGTCCGGGTACCCACCGGCGAGTTGAACCGCATGGTGCGGGGATGGGCCGCCTCCCATTTGCCACCGGTTCGGAAGGGCCGGCGGCCGAAGATTCAGTATGCCGTCCAGGCCGGCGTCGCCCCGCCGACCGTTGTTCTCTTCGTTTCCGGCGGGGAACTCGCCGACGACTACGTGCGCTTCATCGAGAATCGACTCCGCGGGGAGATCGACTTCGAGGGTACGCCGGTTCATGTGGTGGCGCGCCGCAGGAAGAGGGCCGACCGTGGCTGAGCCCGACGAGGAGGAACTTCCCCATCCATGGGGCTTCTGGCTCATCGTGACGTTGGCGGTGCTGTACCTGGGCTGGCGGCTTGTGCAAGGCGTCGTGTGGCTGTTCGAACGCATCACCGGGTGAGGGCCTGACACCGACACTTCGGGAAACTCGGCCTGGCAAAATATGGCAGGCTCGGGTGGTTGCCGGCAAACCAGCCAGCTAATGTGCCCGACGCACCGCACACTCACCGTGGTGGTGCCTTCCCCTGTCGTCGTGATGAGGGTCGATCGGTAACCATGGAGGACAACTCGGTGGGCTCGAGATCCGTGAAGGCGATGACGATGAGCGGGTGGGTGGCCGAGGCCACCTCACCGCCGGTCTACACTGTCGAATTCACAGACGGGCTGTGGCGCAGCTTGGTAGCGCGCTTGACTGGGGGTCAAGAGGTCGCCGGTTCAAATCCGGCCAGCCCGACCACCAATCGGTCCCCGGACCCGACGATTTATTCTCCCCTTAACCCAGCCTTGACTTGGATGTTATGCACCCCAGTCGACTACAATCAATGCTTCGGACGCACGACCTCAGGTCGTGCATTGTTCCGAGCACCTAATAGGAGGAATCAATGCGATTAATACGATCGCGAGCGCGCTGGATAGCGCTGTTCGGCGCCATCATGCTGCTTCTGGCAGCGTGTGGAAGTGACAGCGCCGACACGACGGTGGCATCCACCGACGCTCCGGACGAGACCACTGCAGCCACTGAGGCTCCAGCGGCGACCGAAGCACCCGCAACAACAGAAGCTCCAGTGGATGATGAGCCGATGGCGCCCATCTCGACGTACATCGGTGAGCCGGAGAGTTTGATCACGACCAACGACACGGAGTCCGAGGGTATTGCGGTGCTCCGCGCTCTCTATACGCCGCTGGTTGATCTCGATTCGAACAACGAACCGGTGATGGCCGCTGCCGAGTCGGTCGAGAGTCCCGACGGTGGTACGACCTGGGTTGTCACTCTGAAACCCGGATGGACATTCCACGACGGGACCGCGGTAACCGCCCAGAGCTACGCAGATACGTGGAACTACGGCGCTTATGGCCCGAATGCTCAGCAGAACTCCGGGTTCTTCTCCGGAATCGTGGGCTTCGACGACCTGCAGTGTGGCGTGGTCACCGAGCAGGACGAAGATGGCAACGACGTAGATGTCGCCGACTGTGAGGGCCAGCCCCCGGCTGCGGATGCGTTGTCCGGTGTGGTCGTCGACAGCGATACCCAGTTCACGGTTACCCTCAGTGCCGCCGAGTCGTTCTTCCCGATTCGTCTCGTCTATCCGGCCTACAGCCCGCTGCCTGAGGCTTTCTTTGCCGACCCCGAGGGGTTCAACGAGATGCCGATCGGCAACGGTCCGTTCATGATGGCGAGCCCTTGGGAGCACAACACCGCCATCTTCACGACCGCGTACCCCGACTACATGGGTGATGATCCGGCCCAGATCACCGATCTGGAATTCCGAATCTTCGACGACATCAACACGGCAGTGAATGAGCTGTTGGCAGGCAACCTGGACATCCACGACGGCATTCCGCCGGAGCGGGCAGCCGAGGTCGAGGGACAGGTCCCCAACTTCGATTCCACCGCCACATCGTCGATCACGTACTTCGCATTCCCTTGGTACGTCAACGGTTTGGGTGGAGCCGACAACGCAGATCTGCGTAGGTCGCTCTCCATGGCCATTGATCAGGAAGCAATCACGACCGCCATCTTCGATGGTCGTCGTCAGCCTGCATACAACCTGATCTCCCCGGTCATCCCGACCTGGACCGACAGCTTGTGCGACTACTGGAGCTTCGATCCGGTGGCAGCCAAAGAGCTGTACGACACCACCGACGGAATCCCTGCCGACATGACGTTCTACTTCAACGCCGGCGCCGGTCACGAAGACTGGATCCAGGCCGTTGTCAACCAGTGGGGCACGAACCTCGGCATCGACACCAGCGGCATCCAGTTCGAGGGAATTCAGCCATTCGGCGATTACCTCACGCGCTTGGATGAGCAGGCCGTCGACGGACCGTTCCGTCTCGGATGGGGCATGGACTACCCGCACCCACAGAACTACTGGCAGTTGCTCTTGGACAGCCGGTTCTACTCGGATGCAGGTGGCGCCAACTCGAGCTTCTTCACGAACTCGGATTACGACGCCAAGATCGATGAGGCCCTGGCCATCACCGATATCAACGATGCGCTCCCGGTTTGGCAGGAGGTCGGAGAGATCGCCTGCAACGACGTGCCAGTCGTGCCGATGTTCTACGGACAGTCGGACTACGGATGGAACGACACCGTCAGCGGAGTCACCGTCGACTCGCAAAGCAATGTCGACTACTCGTCGCTGGTTGCCAATTAAGTAACCATTGCGAAGCAGAAAACGAGAAGGAGGGAGGCGACCAAGTCGCCTCCCTCCCCTCAGTTAAAAGCCCCGCCCAGAGTCGACCGGCGCGCCTTCGGCCTGGCTAGGATGCCCCCATGGGTCGCTACCTGACACGGCGTGTTCTTCAGTTCATCCCGGTCTTTATTGGTGCGACTTTCCTGATCTTTGCCTTGGTATTCATGATTCCAGGCGACCCCATCCGTGCGCTGTCAGGAGATAAGCCGCTCCCGCAGTCCGTCCAAGACACCCTGCGCGCCCAATACAACCTCGACAAGCCGCTCTGGCAGCAGTACGCCCTGTACGTCGGGGGCGTGGTGCAGGGCGACTTCGGCGAGGATTTCCGGGGCAGGGACGTGCGAGAGATCATGACGGAGCGAATCCCCGTCACGGCCCGGCTGGCGATCTACGCCTTCCTGTTCGAGATGGTGATCGGAATCATCGCCGGAATCATGGCCGGACTCAACTTTGGCGGCTTCATCGACAATCTGATTCGAATATCGACCTTGGTGGTGATATCGATACCGATATTCGTATTCGGATTCATGGCGCAGCTACTGATTGGAGTCCGATTCGATCTCTTGCCGGTTTCCGGTCTCCGTGACGGCCAGGCCAGTTACATCATGCCGGCGATTGTCCTCGGCTCGGTCTCCTTGGCGTACATTGCCCGTCTCACCCGCACCAGCCTGGCAGAGAACATGAGGGCCGACTACGTTCGGACGGCAACCGCGAAGGGCCTGACCAGGCGGAGGGTGGTGGGGGTTCATGCTCTGCGCAATTCCATGATCCCGGTGATCACCTTTCTTGGCGTCGATCTGGGAGCCTTGATGGGCGGTGCCATCATCACCGAGGCGATTTTCAACCTGCCCGGGATCGGCAATGCTGTCTACCAGGCAACCTTGAGGCAAGAGGGCACGGTTGTGGTGGGCATCGTGACGTTCCTCGTTCTTGTTTTCATGATCTCCAATCTCCTCGTCGATGTTCTGTACGCAGTGCTCGACCCCCGGATCAGGTATGAGTGATTTTCGAGATGCCGGGGTGCAGCTGTCGGACGACGCTTCCGATCTCGCCGAAATCGACGAAACCCAGGGCGTAGGCGGCGCCAGTCTCTGGTCGGACGCCTGGAAGGAGCTCCGGAGCAGCCCGGTGTTTCTCGTATCTCTTGGCATCATCATCCTCATCAGCGTGATGGCGATCGCCCCGGGCCTGTTCACGAACGCCGATCCTCGCGCGTGCGATCTCTCCAATTCGCTGGGCCGACCCAGCGCAGAGCACTGGTTCGGCTTCGATCTCCAGGGCTGCGACTACTACGCCCGCACGATTTATGGTGCTCGGATATCGGTATCGATCGGGCTTACCGTGACAATCTTTGCGGGGCTTCTCGCGGTGGTCATGGGCAGCCTGGCCGGCTACTACGCAGGGGCGACCGATTCGGTGATCGCCCGCCTCACGGATATTTGGTTCGCAATTCCGACGATCCTCGGTGCAATCGTCATTCTCAGCCTGCTCGGAACCCGCGGTTTCTTCCAGGTCTCGTTCGTCCTCGTGATTCTCGGTTGGCCAACGATGCTGAGACTGTATCGCTCGTCGGTGTTGTCGGTGAAGGAACAGGACTACATCGAGGCCGCCCGCGCCCTCGGTGCCAGCGATTTCAGGATCCTGTCCAAACACATATTGCCGAATGCCATTGCACCCGTCCTGATCTACGCGGCCATCACAGTCGGAGTGATCATCTCGGCGGAAGCGGCACTGTCGTTCCTGGGCGTCGGGCTTCAGTTACCCGCAATCTCTTGGGGGCTCATGATCTCAGGTGCGCAGACGAGGATTCTCTCTGCGCCCCATCTCCTCCTCTTCCCCGGTCTCTTCCTCAGCGTGACCGTTTTTGGATTCATCCTCATGGGCGACTCGCTGCGTGACGCATTGGACCCGAAGTCGAGATGAGTGTGATGGAAGGAGGGCAATCACCCGAGGGCGGCGTGTTCCCTCTCGACTACGATCCGACGGCTCCCCTCCTCGAGATAGAGGATCTTCATGTCGAGTTCCGTACGAGGGATGGCGTGGTTCAGGCCAACAGTGGCATCAGCTATACGCTGAGGGAAGAAGAGACCCTGGCCATCGTTGGCGAGTCGGGTTCGGGGAAGACGGTCAGTGCGCAGGCGGTCATGGGCATCATCGATTCCCCGCCCGGGTTTGTCACCAAGGGTGCCGCACGCCTACGTGGCGTCGACATGTTCAGTCTCCCCGACCACGAGCGCCGGGCGATGCGGGGCGAGCGAATCGCGATGATCTTCCAGGACGCCCTGACTGCTCTCAACCCGGTGTTTCCAGTTGGATGGCAGATTGCTGAGACTTTTCGTGCCCATCGCGGCACAACGAAGCGTGAGGCCCGCAAGCATGCCATCGAACTGCTCGACCGTGTCCGGATACCTGGGGCCAAAGAGCGGATCGACGCGTATCCCCATGAGTTCTCCGGCGGGATGAGACAACGGGCCATGATCGCGATGTCCCTGGCACTCGATCCGGAAGTCCTCATCGCCGACGAGCCGACAACGGCGCTCGACGTAACGGTCCAGGCCCAGATCATGCGGCTCCTTCAGGACCTCCAAGACGAGACGAAGATGGGCCTCATCCTCATCACCCATGACCTCGCCGTGATTGCCGAAGTGGCAGATCGAGCGCTCGTGATGTATGCCGGCAAGGGCGTCGAGCAGGGCTCAGTGAAGGAGATCTTTCGAAATCCCGGGCATCCATACACCCTTGGTCTCCTGCAATCGATCGCCCGTCCCGAACAAAAGGGCGGCAAACTGATCCCGATCGTGGGCTCGCCACCCGACCTGCTCCGCGTTCCCTCGGGATGCCCGTTTCACCCAAGATGCCCGTACCGAAAGGATGTGTGCAGCGAGGTTGAGCCTCCGATGACCGACACCCGACCTGGACGCGCATCCGCCTGTCATTTCGCCGAGGAGGTTCTTTCTCTTGGCAAACGGTAACGGCACAGAGCCACTCCTTCGTGTTGAGGGATTGGTCAAGCACTTCCCGATCACTCGCGGGATTGTCTTCAAGAAACAGGTGGGCACCATCAAGGCCGTCGATGATGTGTCGTTTGAGCTCTATCCCCGTGAAACGGTGGGTCTCGTTGGGGAGTCAGGCTGCGGGAAGTCGACGGTCGCCAGGACGGTGCTCCGCCTCCATCGGCCAACTGGAGGAGCTGCCTACTTCAAAGGGCAGAACATTTTCGAGATGAGCAAACGCGAGCTGCGAGAGCTGCGGCGTGAGATCCAGATCATCTTTCAGGATCCCTACGCCTCGCTCAATCCCCGAATGACAGTCGGTGACATCGTCGGCGAGCCCTGGGAGATTCACAAAGGTGTCGTTGCCAAGGCGAATCGCCGATCAGGTGTTCAGGAGCTCCTCGAGCTGGTCGGATTGAATCCGGACCACATCAATCGATTCCCTCACCAGTTCTCGGGTGGCCAGCGGCAGAGGATCGGTGTTGCGAGAGCGCTCGCCCTGAATCCGTCGGTGATCGTCTGCGATGAACCGGTGTCGGCCCTCGACGTCTCGGTCCAGGCGCAGGTCATCAACCTCCTCGAGGAGCTGCAAGAGGAGCTCGGTTTGGCCTACCTCTTCATTGCCCACGATCTGTCGGTCGTGCGCCACATCTCCGATCGGTTGGCAGTGATGTACCTCGGGCGCATTGTCGAGACTGGTACCGATTCCGATGTGTACGACCATCCCGTCCATCCATATACCCAAGCATTGTTGTCGGCTGTGCCGGTACCGGACCCCGAGCATGAGGTAACAACCCGGATCGTGCTTGAGGGTGATGTTCCCAGTCCCGCCAATCCGCCGTCGGGCTGCTCGTTTCGGACGAGGTGCTGGAAGGCACAGGACCTGTGTGCCGGAGACGTCCCGGCCCTCGAGGACCGCTTCGACCAGGGCCACCCGAGCGCCTGCTACTTCTCAGAAGAGCTCCAAGTCTTCTGATCTGTGGTGACTCAGTCGAGGTCGGTGCCTCTTCCCGAGTGGATGCCCCTCGCCTCTTCGTTTCGCCATGACCGGGGAGATATCCCGAATGTTCGTAGCGCTCCTCGACAGCGTTGACGTCGTGGCTCGAGCCGGATCTGCGGTGCGACGATACGTCGATCGCTCCAGATTGGGACCAACGGCCCTACTTGCTGCGAGTGATCGGTGATTGACTACGTCCGTCCGTGAGTTCGAAACCACCGATCGTGGGTCGCGGGCATTTCGAATGGCTGGAATCGTCCTGGTGGGGGGGAAGGAGGCCGTGGGGGGTCCGCGCATTCCACGCATTCCGCGCATAGCTCCTTCGCGACGATACCTACGTCAATCCATCGATGACCGATCGCCCGGCCTAGTGCCGTGGCGAGAAGGGAAGATTTTCAATGCATGTGCGAATACCTAAGAACAGGGCTGGTCCTGTAGCGATCGCTTTCGCGGTCGCGCTCATGACGGCAATGATCCCCGGGATATCCGCCTCAGCGGTACCGCCGGCAGGGAATCCGGCTACGTACACACTCAACACACACTTCGACGAGGGCACGCTGGTCAACGTCAACGACACCGACGTCGCGGACCAGCTGCAGTTGGACTCAGCGGCGATGCCGTTCAACTTCATCTGGATTGCGGTGTCGTCCCAAGGAACCGTAGTCAAGATCGACACGTTGACCGGCGCCGTGCTCGGTGAGTACCGGACCACGCCGTCCACCCAAGGGTTGGGCAACCCGTCTCGCACCACCGTCGACAACGACGGCAGCGTCTGGGTCGCCAATCGCAACAACGTCTCGAACGGACTCGGAACTGTGGTCCACATCGGATTGGAGGAGAACGGGCAATGTGAGGATCGTGATGGCAACGGCACGATCGACACCTCGACCGGCCTGGGTAACGTTCTCGCCTGGACCGACGCCTCGGGTACCCGCAGCGTCGCGACCGCAGCTGACGAGTGCATCGTGCACTACACGCAGATGAACTCGGGGGGCACGCGCCATGTCTCGGTCGATGCCAACAACGATGTCTGGGTCAGCGGCACCGGTCCACGGAACTTCGACCTGGTCAAGGGCGGAAAGTACGACACACCCTCGTCGGGGACGATCCTCCAGTCGGAGACCTCGGTTGGGTTCGGGGGCTACGGCGGGCTCATCGATGGCAACGGTGTCATCTGGTCGGCTCGTCCGCTCTTGCGGTGGGACACTGCCAACCCGTTGACTGGGCCCAATGGCGACCCGGCTGGTCTGTCAATCGGCCCGCCGGCCGCCCTGACTAACTGGTCCGGCCAGTTCTCCCCCGACAGCTACGGCTTGTGCATCGACAGTTCGGGCAACGTGTGGAACACCGAACTCACTGGCAGCGCCATCAATAAGTATGCGCCCGATGGCACCCACCTCGGCAGCTTCCCCCACGGCAACCCGTTTGCCCAGGGCTGTGTGGTCGACGGCAACGGCGACGTGTGGGTTGCGCATTCGATTGTTGGGGGGCCGCACTGGCAGTTCACTGTTGG
>Ga0224508_10002999_pt1 | contig 14105 bp, 14 predicted proteins | sample SF_Jan12_sed_USG_4_FD_170157 | JGI IMG/M metagenome (GOLD analysis project Ga0224508, IMG submission 170157) | Sediment microbial communities from San Francisco Bay, California, United States - SF_Jan12_sed_USGS_21 | ecosystem: Environmental > Aquatic > Marine > Sediment | place: USA... | reverse complement strand
CGGGTGGTATTCAATCCTCTGATCACCTGCGGCGCCTGCGCGTATTGCCAAAGCGGTCGTTCCAATTTGTGTCCTGCGCGCGAGTTGATTGGAATGCGACTGCCCGGCGCATTCGCTGAGCAGGTCGCGTTGCCGGCCCGCAACCTGATTCCTGTTCCCGAAGGCCTGGATCCGTCCAGGGCCGCGCTGACCGAACCTTGTGCGACCGCCTGGCACGCTCTGGCGTTGGCGGCTCGCGCCACGTGGCGGCCTGTTCCGGAGTGCCGTGCCCTGGTAATCGGCGGCGGATCAGTCGGATTGCTCGGCGGATTGATTTTGCAAGCCTGGGGCGCATGCGACGTGCACCTCGCCGAGACAAATCAGTTACGCCGGGAGACTGCGGCGGCGGCAGGCCTTGAGGTTTTTGATCCCGTCTCCACGCCAGCGGCGAACGCGCACTACGATCTGGTTCTGGATGCGGTCGGCGCGGTGGCAACCAGGGCGGCGGCAATCAACGCAGTGCGGCCCGGAGGGGTCATCTCACATGTCGGTCTGCAGGATTGGGCTGGTGAGTTCGACGCACGCACCTTGACGCTGTCCGAGGTGACCTTTATCGGCGTCTACACTTATACTGACGCTGATTTGCGGGCTTCCCTCGCAGCACTCCACGACGGCCGACTGGGCAAGCTCGACTGGATTGAGGAACGGCCGCTGTCCCAGGGCGGGCAGGCGTTTATCGACCTGAACGCCAATCGCACCCCGGCCGCCAAAATTATTCTCAGACCCTGAAGGCAGACAACCCGCGGAGACGTATGATGATCGATTTTGTAGTGCACGACGAGGGCGACAGCGTCGGCGTCGTGGTAGTTGAAGGCGTAACGGCCGGGCAGGAATTGACCGGCTGGATCATGGATCAGGACAGCGAAATCAAGTTCACCGCGGCCAGCGACATTCCCATAGGTCACAAACTCGCAATTACGCCGCTCAAGAACGGGGACACCGTCATCAAATACGGTGTCGACATTGGCCGGGTCGTCGCGGATATCGAAATGGGCGAACACGCCCATGTGCACAACATCAAAACCAAGCGTTGGTAGGAGCGAAGCTATGACCATGGAATTAGCAAATGCGACGTTTCGCGGGTACCGGCGCGAAAACGGGCGCGTCGGCGTGCGCAATCACGTCATCATCCTGCCGGTCGACGATTTGTCCAACGCAGCCAGCGAGGCGGTCGCCAACAATATCAAAGGTGCCATGGCGATACCGCATCCCTACGGCCGTCTGCAATTCGGCGAGGACCTGGAACTGCATTTCCGCACTTTGATCGGTACCGGTGCCAATCCGAATGTCGCCGCGGTTGTGGTGATCGGTATCGAAGAGGGCTGGACGCAACGCATTGTTGATGGCATCGCAAAAACGGGAAAACCCGTAACCGGATACGGGATAGAACTGCATGGTGATCACGAAACGGTTATGCGGGCGTCGAAGACAGCACGCGAATACGTACAGTGGGCCTCAGAACTCGCCCGCGAAGACGCGCCGCTGAAGGAGCTGTGGGTATCGACGAAATGCGGCGAGTCGGATACGACATCGGGGTGCGGGGCGAACCCTACTGTCGGTAATGCGTTCGACAAGATGTACAAACACGACACCACGCTGCTGTTCGGCGAGACATCGGAAATTACCGGTGGCGAACATCTGGTCGCCGAGCGATGCCGCGACGATCAGGTGCGCGAGCGTTTCATGTTCATGTTCAACCGCTATCAGGACATGATCGACCGTTACAAAACCAGCGACTTGTCGGAATCGCAACCAACCAAAGGCAATATTGCTGGCGGTCTCACGACAATTGAGGAGAAGGCGCTGGGCAACATCCAGAAAATCGGCCGCGAATGCCTGGTGGACGGCGTGCTGGACAAAGCGGAAGCGCCGACGCATCCCGGGCTGTGGTTTATGGACTCGTCTTCCGCGGCTGCCGAGATGGTTACGCTGTGCGCGGCGGCCGGCTTCGTGGTGCATTTTTTCCCGACCGGTCAGGGCAACATCATCGGCAATCCGGTCATACCGGTCATCAAACTATGCGCGAATCCTCGCACGGTGCGCACGATGGGCGAGCATATGGATGTGGACGTGTCCGGCCTGTTACGCAAGGAACTGACACCGGATGAGGCGGGTGACGCATTGCTGGACATGATGCTTCGCACTGCCAACGGACGTCTCACAGCCGCGGAAGCGCTGGGCCACCGCGAGTTTGTGCTGACGCGCTTGTATGAAAGTGCTTAGCAGCCGCCGGGCTGTATGAACACGGGTTGCTTGTACAAACCTTCGCCTGCTGACGAGACGCGTCGCTTGATTCGTTGACGCGCCACGAAGAGCGCGGCATAACCTGATCCAGGTCGTTTTCCGCTACCTGTTCAACAATGGGTGGTTTTTTCCAGGAACAGATCACGGCGGCAGGCGACCGTGGCAAAATAGAAGCGTTCATTCCCGGACCGGCGCGTTTCTGCGGCGACGGGGAGCAGCGCGACGCGGAGATCGTTATTTCGCCACGCGGATCGCGAAAGCCGCAGCGGCACATCGTCGAGGTTGCTCCCGAGGTCCTGCAGCCGGCGATCATCACGGCTCAACCTATCTCCAGCATCTGGAACTGCAGCGCGCGATCCGAGAAGGCGGTACACCGACTGTTTCGCTGCTCGACGGCGCACTTGCAGTACGCATGGGCGCCGCCGCAGAATCGTCGATTCACAGCGGGCAACCGGTCCCGATTGCACGATAAACGTACAGGTTTGCCGCCGGACTCGCGCGGCAAACCTCAGCTAGCTACCGCGGTCTGTTAGCGATCATCTTCCGGCCAGTCCAACCGCGCTGTTAATCAGCGGTTGCGACCGGTTATCGCCGTCAATTCGGTTCCTTCGCCAACCTATTTTCAGGCTTTCCGATTTGCCGAACTCTTTGGGATGCAGAAACTTCCCTCGGTTCGTCAGCTCCTTGCTTATTTCTGGACTGATGCGATGCGCTTTCGCATAAGCATCATCCCGAGTTCCAGTTACCTGCCAGGAAACTTCCATTCCCGGTTTCCCGCCCGCGATGGTGAACGAATTACCAGATATTTTTTTGGCGACGTGCAGGTTTGGCGCGCCCGCACCAATGGCAGTTAGTTGATAGCGGAAATTCTTGTTCAAGGCCTCGAAATACAGCGGGAGTTTCACGGTCGCCTCACCCTTACTGTCCAGCGTTGCGTTTCCGTTATACACATTCATCATGTCCGGACTTTCCACGAACGAGTGGTAGAGATACTTGTTCGCCGGATCAAGCGGATGATCGATCATGAATCCGCCGCCGCTTTTGATCAGCGGCCCCGTAACCGTCACTTCACCATCGAAAAGCGCAGCAGCCGCAATGCCTTGCGCCTGAGCCCAAATGGCATAGCCTTGCTGCGAAGTGATATAGGCCCCGCCATTCACGCCCAGGCCGCCCTTGAGTTCCGTAGCGAGCGTTCCTCCTATTCCGCCTTTGCCGTCCACTACCAGGGCCTGGGTTACACGGTCTTCTCTAATCTTCACATTGCCGTTGAACATACCTGCATAACCGTCCTCGCCACCTTTAGCGAATACGCCGACTCCCCGTTTTCCTCTTGCATCAAAATAACCCCCGTAGTTCTCGACATCCTCGCCGTTGTTGAATGCAAAACCCGCAACGCCTCTTCCCTCCTTGCCATAGGAGTGAAAAAGCCCGCCGGCTCTCCCGCGCTCTTCGTCGGATGCTTCCCCGAAAACTCCGTAACTGTTGCCTGCACTTGTAAAATAGCCCCCGTAATTGAACACACTGTTCGGATTAATAGCGGCCCCATAAATCGCCCTCGCCTCGCTGGGCGAAGAGATCGTTGCTGACATGCCGCTAAAATTCCCGATCGGCGTCGTCGACTCATCAATGACGGTAAGTTTGCTATCGGGAGTCGAAGTTCCCACGCCTACGTTTCCATCGTTTCGGTTATATATATGATCTTCGGACTGCTCCCACAGCGTACATGCCGATAGAATTGACGAAGCGAGAAACAGCGAAAAAAGCCGTAGAAGTTTCATGACGTCATCCTCCGAATGCGAGCTGTATATTTGGGCAGAGAGACTTGATGGGAATTTGATCTAACGCGATGTTCTCGGCTGTAAACTCAGGTCCGCAGTTGCCATAAAATCCAAGCGCGTCAACGTATCAGCCGCGCTCCGGCCGGCGGTTTTACGAAACGTCGTAACTTTTTAGCCAAGGTAAATAATCGACCATCGCAACTTCTGAGTCATCCTGGCCGTGAGCCTACAAAACGTTCGAAGAATAACGACTGACCTGGATCAAATAGGTCTTGGCTTCTACCACGGTGCCGCGGACGCTGGCGAACCTACGTCTTCATCAAACTATAACGGCGCTCTGCAATTGAGCTGCGCGGCTATCCTCGGGGAAGCACCGTTTCGATTCCGTGACGGCCGGCCACCTCGAGGATGATCTCCATGTTGCCGGGATCGCCTGCTGTCCTGGATGCACCGGTTCTTATCGACGCGGGAGTTACTGAAGTGTGGATTAGGCGTACCGTCAGAGACCGAGCGCAGTACTGCGATCAAGATTAGCCAGCACGTTGAACCGCGGTTCCGCGCCCAGGTTCTCGAGCGTTACCGACAGCTTGCGGCGCCAGTTGGGATGCTGGCTATCGGTGGTGCCGGGCAGATTGACCGCGCCGTGCCTCTCTATCCGAAGCTCATCGATCAGTTACAGCGAAACCGCTTAATCGCAGGGGACAAAGGTTTCGCAGACGCATTCCGCGCGGCGATATCGATCACAAAGTAGACAACGATTCTTATCTCTCTAAGATTAAGTGCTTATTGATCCGTTTAGACCAGCCGGTTTCGCGAACTCTGGTGACACCCGGCTCTCTCTACATGCATATCGAGGACAGGACATGAGTCTGCATCCCCAGATCGTCGAGTTTCTGAACCGCATGGCCGGTTATGGCTTTCGTCCTACCCAAGAGCTCGATCCCGAAGAGGCCCGGGCGCAGTACCTGCGGACGATCGCGGTACGTAAAGTCGTACCCCCACCGATCGGCGCCACCGAGGACATCGCGGTGCCGGGCCCCGGCGGACCGATTCCGGTGCGGTTGTACCGGCCAGCCGACGTCGAGGGACCGCTGCCGGTGCTCGTCTACTACCACGGCGGCGGGCACGTAATCGGCTCGATCGAGACTCATGAAGCGATCACCCGAGCGCTCGCCAACGGCGCGTCCTGCCTGGTCGCCTCCGTCGACTACCGGCTGGCACCGGAGTCGAAGTTCCCCGCCGCGGCCGAGGACAGCTTTGTCGCTCTGCAATGGATCGCCGCCAATGCGGGCAAGATCGGCGCAGACGCGACACGGATCGCCGTCGGAGGCGACAGCGCGGGCGGCAACCTCGCGGCAGTGGCCACACTGATGGCCCGCGAGGCGGGGGAGCCGGCGCTGGTGCTGCAGCTGCTGGTGTACCCGGTCACCGACTTTGCCTGCAACACTCCCTCGTACGCGACGTACGCGAGCGGATTTGGTTCGCTGCAGGCCCCGACGATGCACTGGTTCCGAGATCACTATCTGCGCGGCCCCGGGGACGCCGCGGACTGGCGCGCGGCCCCGCTGCAGGCTGCACGGCTGGACGATTTGCCTCCGGCGTGCATCCTGCTCGCACAGTGCGACGTGCTGCGCGACGAGGGCGCCGCATACGCCGAACGCCTCACCGCTGCCGGCGTGCCGGTCGAGGAGGTCGAGTACCCGGGCATGATCCACGGCTTCTTCGCGCTCGCCCCGTTGATCGACGACGCCGTCGCGGCGCAGGCAAAGGCATCGGCCGCGCTGCGGGCCGCGTTCAAGATCGCGCACGATGCACCGAATACGGCCTGAGTCGTCGCAGCTCAGCACGCGAGGTTGCGGTGGGCACGAAGTCCGATTGTGCCAACTCTCTCATTGGAGATACACGAGTGAACGACGTAACCAATACGCCAGTAAATACCGCGAGAACCCCCAATGCGCGCCAGTCTTGATCGGTCACAGATAACCGTCGATGCGTTCCAGGCTGCCTATAGCCCGCTGGGCCATTCGTAGTCGTCATCCTCTTCTTCGCGCTCCCAGCTGTACTGCTTGCGCGGTGGCTCAGGATCACGATGCCTCAGCATGAAGGCCAGGACTATTCCAATCAGCGCACCGCTCATATGCGACTCAAATGAAACGTCCGGCGTAGACGGAAGAACGCCCCAGATCATGCCGCCGTAAAGTAAAAACACCACCAGCGAAAGAGCAATCGCACGCCGGTCCCAGCGCAGTGCGCCTATTGTGAAGACGAAGAACAACATACCAAACGCTATCCCACTTGCCCCGATGTGATACGCCTCGCGGGCGAATAACCACACTGCGACGCCACCGCCAATATAAACGATCGCCAGCAGCACCCTGGCTGACAGCGGGTAGCCGTAGAGCAGCATGGTACCGATCACTATGGTCGGTGCGGTATTGGCGAACAGGTGTGTGAAAGAACCGTGGATAAATGGTGCAGTGAGAATCCCGAACAACCCGTTCAGCTGGCGCGGATAAATACCGAAATGGGAAAAGTCGAAACCGCCAAGAAACTCCGCGAGTTTTATCAGCCATAGCAGCAGGGCGAACGATAGTGCTACGGCAAAGGCCCTACGCAGTCGCCGTCTATCGGTCGCGGGATCGGATGGGTTATGCATGGTATGGCTAGTGTATCCCCGGTCGCGTCGCAATGGGCGTCAGACGGCCAACAGCAGCCATGGGAGCATTACCATTCCGGCCGAGGCGGACAGTACACGAGCGATGATTTCTGTAACGAGTCGGACCGCAATGGGATAGAGTGCAGCATAAGTGTGCGGGGGAATTGCTATGAAAATCCGGTACCAATACGCCATTATCTCCGGCCTCGCTCAACGTGCCGTAGGTCTCGAAGGCAACCGCCCGTGACCCGGAACATCAGCGGCAAACCAGAGGCTGCGTTGCCAGCAGGTGGGGTACGCGAAGCACTATCGGCTTTGTGATATACACTGGCAGCAGAATGCGGGATCGGTCAGGCAGGGACGATGTCAGGCGCTAAAAAAACTCGGCAAAGTACTTTTGGAGCGGCTGCCTACGGAGGGGAAGGCTGGTCGCAGAGAGTGCGGACGCATAAACAGGACCTAGGAAGTATTTGGCAAAGTTGCGGTATTGATTCCGAATGGCGCGAACTCAAGGCCGTGCTTTTGCATGTCCCAGGGCAGGAACTGATGGCCGCCAAAGAAGAACCATGCAGCGTTCAAATGTTGGCATCCCTAGATGTTACAAAAGCCGTTCAGGAACATGAAGCTATGGCGCAGCTTTATAAATCACAGGGTGTCAATGTACATCTTGTGAACCCGGACACCCCCTGCCGACCCAACCAGATGTTTTGTGCGGATTTATTCGCCATGACACCACAAGGTGCAATCCTTGCCAGACCGGCTTCAACAGTACGCGCAGGTGAAGAGCGCGGGGTTGCGCGCAGGCTCGCTTCTATCGGTATACCAATCCTGAAGACAATCACCGGTACAGGCACCTTCGAAGGTGCGGATCTCATGTGGATTGATGAGACAACGGCGATGATTGGCCGGGGCCACCGAACTAATCAGCAAGCCATCATACAAATCCAGCAGGTATTAGCAGAGATCGGTATAGATCTTATTGCAGTCGATATGCCCTATGGGACCATGCATCTTATGGGCATGCTGCGAATCGTCGACGCCGATCTGGCAATCTGCTGGCCTCGGCGCATACCGTACAATTCGGTGCGTATCCTTCAGGAGCGAGGCTATCATGTTGCATTTCCACCATTTGACGATGATCAGGAAAGTTATCGTGGTATGAACTTTGTAACTCTGGGACCAAGGCGTATCTTGATGGTTCAAGGCCTGCCTGTAGCACAGTCCTTTTTTGCTGGCTTGGGAATAGAGTGTCTGACAACACCTACCCGGGAACTCAGCAAAGCCGCTGGAAACATCGGATGTTTAACCGGGATTGTCGAGCGCGAGAAAATCAACACTTAGCGAACGATAGCTTTCAGGTTGATTCGGCCGAGCCGATTGGATAGGACGCAAGGTTCTGGCTCGACACGAGCACCGCTACTATGGCGTGAAGAGGAGGATTAACAGGCTGGTGCCGACCGCAATCGCCAGCGTGCGCAAAGCACTCCACAGCCAGAAAGTGCCGCTTATCCACCCAAGCAACATACCCATCATAAAGATGACGAGGAAGGCCGTCGCAATGGCAGAGCTGATTGCCCCGAATGGCATGGTGAAACCTGCCTGTTCGAGCCACAGCGGAGTCGTCACGAGCATGGCGATAAGAAAGGGCCCCAAACCGTTCACGAATGCGATAAGCACGGGCACCAGGCGCGCCGCCGTTGCATGCACGGAATGCTCCAGATCGCTCACCATGGCCTGTTCGAGCTCGCGGAGCTCGCGTTTTTTTTCTGCCATCTCGCTGACGTAACCGCTGCTCAGACCGCTTATGCCGAGCGCTATCGCCGTCGCGATACAAGCACTCACAGCCGTGGACGTGGTGACGCTGCCGCTGATGTAAAAACCCAAATTTAGGCCCAGCATGGTGAGGGCTCCATCAAAACCATTGACCACAAAGTATCGTCGCGCGATCTGGTGTGAACGCGACAGCCGGATCAACAGGCCGAGTTCCGTGAGCATGTTCATTCGCCGTGAATGACTTCCACGTCGTCGATGCTGTGCAGCGATGCCCCCATCGATTTCAAGGCGTTTTCGACGGCTTCGATTTCGATGCTCTCGCCCGTTATCACGACGATCAGCGATTCGGTTTTCTCGTCCACCTCGGATACGGTGACCTGCACGCGGCAGCCGGTACTGTCATCGGCAATTCGCTGAGCGAATTCCACGACGTTGGGGCTGTGCGGTTTCAATACGTCGAGCACGATGCGCTTGATGGTGGCCATGCGAGACTCCTTTGCGGCAGGCGTGAAATTGGTCGTGTGAAGATAACCTAGCCGCTCTCGCTCTGCTACGACCATGACCTGGATCAACGGTTTTTCTGCGACACCGTACGGGGTGACGCGAGACGCCAGGTGGTATTCGGGTCAATCGCGCGGGATTTGGTGATCCGTATCAATGCATCGGTGCGCGTGCTTGGGCCACCATGGTGTTGGATCTGGTTGCCTGCACCTGAGTTGGCTGCGCGTTCCATCTCTACGGGATGATCCCGGGCGTAACGGCTGCCAAGGGGCTGTTCTGGCCGGGAGCCCGCTTACGCCGGTACCATCCATCGACTTCGTTGAGCGTCGCGGTTAGATAGTGAGCGACTTGCGAGCGGGAGGTGGTCGATCACCATGAATTACGCACAGAAGGCCGAAAAGATTTTTCCCCATATGGTCGAACTCAGGCGGGACTTCCACCGCCATCCCGAGCTGGCGTTCGAGGAAGAGCACACCGCGCGACGCATCGTGCGGGAACTCGACCGTCTGGGCATCGACTGCTCCTACACTGGCAAGGGAGGTGCCGTCATAGGCCGGTTGCTTGACGGGCAGACGCCCACCGTTGCGCTGCGTGCGGAGATGGACGCCCTGCCTGGCGCGGAGAATACCGATCTGCCGTTTGCATCGAGTGTAGCAGGCAAAATGCACGCCTGCGGCCACGATGCACATATGGCAATGGTGCTGGGTGCTGCTGCGCTGCTCGCCGAGTCGCCTCCGGAGGGTAACGTGTTGTTCGTCTTTCAACCTGCCGAGGAGCGTGGCGGTGGCGCGCGTGTGGTGATGCAATCCGGTGCCCTGGATGGCGTTGACGCGATTTTCGGCGGGCACGTTACGCAGCACTACCGGGTCGGCGAAATCATGGTCGCCGACGGCGTCATCACCGCCCAATCGGACCGGTTCGCGATCCGTGTACAAGGTCGTGGCGGACACGGAGCGCGCCCGCACGAGGCCACCGACGCCGTCGTTATCGCGGGAATGCTGATCACCGCCATCCAGACGCTGGTTTCGAGGGAAATCAATCCGATCTATCCGTCGGTAGTGACCATCGGCCGTGTGGCCGCCGGTAGCGCAGCTAACGTGATTGCGGAAAACGCCGTTCTGGAGGGCACGATCCGGACCACGCTCCCAGAGGTTCGTGCACACCTGCACAAAGGTCTGGAGCGTATGACAGACGCGTTCGCGGAGTTGCACAATTCGCGCATCGACCTGCAGATCGAATCCGGCTATCCGCCGGTGGTCAACAGCAAACGCGAAACTGCGGTCTGCTACCGGGCGGCCCGTGAGGTGATCGGGGATCAAGGGCTGATGACAATGGATCATCCGAGCATGGGATCGGAGGATTTCTCTTATTATCTCGAGGCGATACCGGGCTGCTACGTGCGTTTCGGCGCCCGTGCGCACGAACACCAGTACATCCCTCTGCACAGCCCGGAGTTCGACGTCGACGAGGCGGTGATGAAGGTGGGAGCCGTTTATTTCGACACGCTCGCACGCCAGGCGCTTCGCGAATACGCTGGGCCATCATCCTAACCCCTGTGTTGCACGAAGGATTCGCTTCTCAGGGGAAATCCGGCTGAGTAGATTGGACGATCGCCCGCCGGAGCATAGCCGTCGCTACGGTTCAAGGGGAGGTCGTTCGATATACGACGCCAGATTTTTCCTGAAAGTGAATAGGTGCATACCACTACGGATCAAATCGGCTCGTAACGCGTTGATTGAGCTGATGAAACTGATTCCAAGTAACCGCCTTCGTGCAACACAGGGGTTAAAGCGTGCGTGTCAGGATCGCATCGACGCGAGCGGCGCGACGTTCGGCGGCCTCGATATCGTCATCGAAGACCATAACGTCGTAGCCAGTACCCATCTCCAGCGGGGAAGGTGACAGGATCACCGCGCCGGCTTGCCGATAATCGGTGACCAGTAGTTCGTCGCCGAGTTCCGCGAGGATTTCGCTCAAGCTGTGCGATGCGCCTGGCAATCCCGACCGCTCCGCAATAATGAAGGGTCTGCTCTGCCAGTCACCGAACAGGCGTGCGGCTAGCGTTACCGGCAGGGAAACACCGCCCCAGCGCCCGTTGCATTCGATCCAGTGCAGTGCGGCACGCTCGAGCGTTGGCCCCACGAGGATCGCGTCGAAGCTACAGCGGCCGACATATCCGAGGTGCTGGAACAGCACGCCCAGTAACGCGGCCTCGTCGGCCAGGCGTTGCTGCCAGTGCGTCGGCAGTGTGGTCGGAACGGCGCCGGTAAATTTGCCGCTTGTGCCGACGATTTTCTGCTCGAAAATCGCCTCGACCAGCGGATTGCCCAGGTGCGCTGCCGGGATCCACAGGTGTACCGATGGACTGACCAGGACGGGTTGTTCCCAGGCCGACACCAGCACGGGAAAGTTTTTCTGCCAGTTGGCCCGGCGCATGAGTGCCAGCAGATACTGGCGCAGCTCGCGGAGCGGCCGGCCGGCCACGGATGCCGAGTCGAGCAGCAAGTTGCCTTTCGAGCTCGCGCTATCGGGTAGCTTGATGACTAATGACGCGTGATCACGCGCAAGCTGGGCGACGCGCACAGCCAGCACGGCCGAACCCGATACCGGCCAGACAGTCGGCACCGCCCGTTTTCCAAGGAGTCGATCGACAGCCGCGCTGAACCAGATTTTGTCGTTTACGCTGCGCGTGAGTCGGGGCGGCGGTGCGCAAACATGCACGGGGGTACCGGCGCGTGAAGCCAACACGCCGGCCAATGCCCATACAGCGCCGTTGCCCATGTAAGGAACGATGTTGATGCCGCGATGGCTGCGTGCGCATGCGGCGATTATGTCGATCGCGGCCCGATCACGCCCACAGCGTGCCGCAAGCGACTCGACTCGCTGCGATAGAGCCGGTTCCAGGATCTCCACCGGTCCGAATCCCAGTGTCTGCGCGCAGTAACGCTCAAAATCAGGGCTGCGGCGCCCGCCTATCACGACCAGGTCACCGGGTCGCGCGAGCAGTAGCGTGCGATAGCTGTAAGCTTGGTTGCCGAGAATCTCGAACAATCTGATGGCGTGGTGGTCTTCGATGAACAGGCAAGGGCCGGGCGAGAACCCCGCGTGCACGTGTTCGCCGAAAGGACCGATCGTGGCGAGTCGCGGATCCGAATCGAGCATTGACCGCGCGAGGCACTCGGCCCGTGTGCGAGCCTCATCCGCGAGGCTGACGGGGAGATGCTCGACAATCGGAAAGGGTGCGTCAGCCGACTGTTCGTCGCGCGACGGGCACTCGGGATGCGCCTGGTTTTCGGTAATTGTGTTCGTCATTCGGGTAACTCTGTTTACATCATCGTCGAAGTCCGCGAATCGATCTATGTCAACTGTGAGCACGGGGGAACCACTAGAATTTAACAACGGCGTGGACACGGGTGACTACGGAGAGATTCAATGAATGGACGACTATTGCCGTCGATAGCCCTGATGGCGGCGTTTGCCTACGGCTCGTTTATGGTTGCGGCAAGTGTCTGGAATCAGCCCGAGCCGTTTATTTTTGGCGTTTGCAGCGGCTTGCTGCTGGGACTGGCACTGCATGTCCTGGTGCGGCTCAAGTGGAAAGAGCAAGAACGTGCCTTTCAAGAGTACGCGAGCTACGTGGCGAACACGGTGAGTCTGATTTATATGCGGCATGCGCCGTGTCCGGCCTGTGGTCACACACCACGCGACGATTATGCGGACGGATTCGGCTCCCATGCCGCAACGTGTCCGATTCTCGCCGAGATCACCGAGTTCGGTAAGGCGCCGCGCGACTGACGCACCGTTACCACCGATTTCCCTGATCGAGTAGATTTTTCCGATTGTCTGTCAGCCCCGACGGACAGTAATGACATGAACCACAGCGCCCCACCGACACCGTGGCACACGCTCGATACCCAAGCTGTTGTGCAGCGGCTGAAAGTGGACCCGGCGGTCGGGCTCGACAATGATCAAGTCGAGAGTCGGCGAGCCCGCGCAGGCGAGAATCGTATTCCGGACCGCCGGCGTCGCAGCGCAGTGCGGATGCTTGTCGATCAACTGCTGGATTTCATGATCCTGGTGCTCATCGCCGCGGCGGTCGTCTCGGGGGTCGTCGGGGAACCGCAGGACGCCATCGCCATCCTGGTCATCGTGCTGCTGAACGCGATAGTCGGCCTGGTTCAGGAGTACCGCGCGGAGCGGGCAGTCGCGGCCTTGCTACTGCTGGCGGCGCCCGAAGCGCGAGTGCGGCGCGACGGCGTCGCTCTTGCCGTGCCGGCGCACGCGCTGGTGCCCGGTGACATAGTGATACTCGAGGCCGGCAACGCAGTGCCGGCCGATCTTCGGCTGCTCGACGTTCAGCAACTCGCAGCGGACGAGTCGGCGCTGACCGGTGAATCAGCCGTTATAGAGAAGAATACAGCGGCGCTTACTGAACCAGCATCCCCTTTGGGGGACCGGCTTAATCTCGCCTACAAGGGCTCGGTCATTACCCACGGCCGAGGGACCGGGATCGTCGTCGCAACCGGCCGGGATACAGAACTGGGTCGGATCGCCGAACTGTTGCGTGCCGCCGAGATCGTCAAGACCCCGTTGCAGAGACGCCTAGCCCGGTTCGGCCAGCGTCTCGCCCTAGCTATCCTCGCGATCTGCGGGATCATTTTTCTGGCCGGCATACTGCGCGGTGAGCCGGCGATACTGATGTTTTTGACCGCTGTGAGCCTGGCAGTCGCGGCAATCCCCGAGGCGTTGCCCGCAGTTATAACTGTCTCTCTCGCCCTGGGCGCACGTAAGTTGAGTCACAGGCGGGCTCTGGTCCGGCGCCTCCCGGCCGTCGAAACCCTGGGTTCGGTCACTTTCATTTGCGCTGACAAGACCGGTACGGTGACTGAAAACCGCATGCGTGCGGAGTTCGTGCAAATTGGTGAGACGCGCTATCCGAAACTCGCACCCGAGCTGGTTGATCGTGCACCGCGGTTGGCGATAGTTCTGACGCTGAGCAACGACGTACAACAGGATGAGGCGGGGCGTGCTATCGGAGATCCCACCGAGATTGCGCTGCTCGAGTACGCCGAGGCCGGTGGGTTCACCAAAGCCACGTTGGAGCTGGATTATCC
>Ga0224508_10002998_pt1 | contig 14115 bp, 12 predicted proteins | sample SF_Jan12_sed_USG_4_FD_170157 | JGI IMG/M metagenome (GOLD analysis project Ga0224508, IMG submission 170157) | Sediment microbial communities from San Francisco Bay, California, United States - SF_Jan12_sed_USGS_21 | ecosystem: Environmental > Aquatic > Marine > Sediment | place: USA... | reverse complement strand
GTTCATCGGCATCCTCAGGATAGCGCGCCACCCGATTCAGGCGGTTTAATACTTCCACCAAGCCACGCTGCAGATCGTGGCCGACAACGAACTTGATACTGATTTGCCCTTGCCCGCGGCTGGCACTAGCCAGCATCTCCACCATCCCTGGTAATCCGCGCAGCACCTTCTCTTGCGGCTCGACGATTTCGGCCTCTATTTCTTCTGGCGCCGCCGCACGCCAACTGGTGCTGATCGTGATCTCCGGCTCCTTGACTTCCGGTGTGAGTTGCACCGGTAGCCGCGAAAGACTGATTGCACCAAACAAGACCACAAGCAAGACCGCGACGAATGCCGCTACCGGATTGCCGAGTGCCTGTTTGGTTAGCGTCACGGTTGCGAACCGGGGACTACCACAACTTTTTGCCCGGGCCGTAGGCGTTCACCGCCACGGATGACAACACGGTCTCCAGCGCGGACACCGTTGTTCACCTCGATCAGGGGTCCGGCCGCCACGCCCGTGTCTACGTTTACCCGTTCGGCGGTGTCGTCATCGTTGACGCGAAATATGCTAGTACCGTCACGTCTGATAACCAGCGCATCGCGCGGCACCGCCACTACTTTGCGTGCTGGCGCGGTCGGGACTTCGACACGCACCGCCTGCCCGGCTGGCCATCGTTGACCTTTCAGCGTCAAACGCAGCTCATATAGGCGCGAACGATCATCGCCCACCGGCACGATCGCACGTACCGTACCAGTGGATTGTCGTGGGCTTGCTGTTAGCTTGAGGTCGGACCCTTTATTGATAAACGCCAACGTTTCGGCCGGTACGCGGGTCTGTACCTCCAGAGACTGGGCGTCGACGAGCCTAACGATCGCGGTGCCCCTAGTCGCCCACTCTCCCGCTTGTACGAAGCGCTCCGTCACAACCCCATCAAATGGAGCACGCAGGTTGGTACGCTCTAATTGTTCATCGGCCTGCATCACCCGGGCGCGGGCCACCGCGAGTTCGCTTTCGGCCACACGGTGATTCGAGATCGCTTGGTCGAGACTGCTAGGGGTAACGATCTTGCGCTCCAACAGCGGTTGCAGTCGTTCGACCTCTTGCGTGTAGAAGGTGAGGCGTGCTTGCTCACGAACAACCGTCGCCTCGTTTTCTGCAAGCGCCTCCCGGATCAGGACATCGTCGAGACGCGCTACCGACTGGCCGCGTTTAACCGAGGTGCCGACGTCAGCCACCCACTTCAGTCGTCCTTCGACTTCGGCTGCGAGCTTAGCGTCATCACGGCTGATAACGGTCCCGGAAAAAAAGGTCACCGGGGCTAATAACCGCTCTTCCGCCGGCGCCACGACCACCGGTGCTGGCGGCTGTTCTGCCGGCTGCGCCGCGACAACCCCGTTTACCATCAGGGCGACGATCGTGGCACCAAGCCAAGGCGTGCGGCGCCGGCAAAGGCACACAAAAGAGAGCTCTAAATGTGACATTTCTTTGCCAATCGACCTGAAACTTCACTCATGTACAAACTTTGACCAGAAAAGTGATACGTCATTCCCACCACACCTAAAATCCTTGATCTCCGGCTAACGTTGACGCTTTGGCGGCGCCGGCGGTTCGCCCGCGGGCCAGTTGCGAATATGTAGGTCGCGTTGCGGGAAAGGAATTTCAATCCCATGCTCTCGAAATGCCTTATCGATAGCAAAATTCATCTCGCTCAACACCCGTAGACGATAATCGATCTGGTCAATGTAGCAACGTAACTCGAAATTCAATGAACTGTCACCAAAAGCCAAAAACAAGACCATTGGGTTGGGCACTTGTGGAGAGTCCTTGATAACCGAAGGGTGATTGTTGGCGATATCGAGCAATATTTCCTTGACCTTTTCCGTATCCGAGCCGTAGGCCACGCTAACCGGCACTTTTACCCGCCCGCGCGGCTCATGCAACATCCAGTTGGTAACCTGATTCGAGACCAGATCAGAGTTGGGAACGATGACGTCTGCACGATCAAAGGTCTGAATCTGCGTCGAGCGAATTCGAATACGTTTAACATAGCCTTCAGTAGCGCCCACCACGACCCAGTCGCCCGTCTTAATGGGCCGCTCGAACAGCAGGATCAAGCCAGAGACAAAATTGTTGACAATGTTTTGCAGGCCAAAACCGATACCCACTGACAACGCACCGGCGATAATGGCCAGGTTAGTAAATTCCACTCCCGATATGGCTAGTGTGACCAGCACCGCGATCGCGATACCGCTGTAGCCGCTAATGGTAACCAAGGCTTCACGGCTGCCACGCTTCATGCGGGTTCGCGGCAACCATTTACGTTCGAGTCGACTACGGAACCAGCCGCTAGCCGTCACTAATATTGCCAACGTCAGTAGGGCAAAAACGATGCGGGCAGGGTTGATGTGAAGCGAGCCGACGGTAAAGCCTGCGAATACCCATTCATACAGCTGTTGCATACTCGCATCTGACAACCCCCAGATGCGTAACACGGCGAGCCCAAATATCGCCCACAATGCCAATGCCGTAAGCACCCGGATCCCTAGGAGACCAGGTACGCGATCACCGGACTTTAGGCCGAACGCTTGCCGCAAGCGCCGGTGCCAACTGTGCCGCCCGGTCTGAAGGCCGTCGAATAGCTCGTGGAACAGGCGTGTCACGAGCACGAGTATGCCGAAAACAATGGTGGTGCCGATTATCGCGCGTAATACCCAAACCGATAAATTGCGATAACCGAGTAATTCGGCCGAAAGTGCCGTAAGCAACACTGTGAGCAATATCGCCCGCAACCATAAGGTGTTCGCCAAACCCGGTATTTGTCCGAGCAGCCAAAGGGCCCACACAAGATTGAGAAAGAAAACAATGGCGAGTGCGCCGCGTGCGATTAGCAAAGCGGGTTCGGGCAATTGCTGCGCCAGCAATGTCGCAAACACCAAGTAACCCAAGAAAACCAGTAGAAAGAAAACCTTCAGGCGCGCCACCAGGGCTGCGCCGATATCTTTCGGAACCCACGCCAGCGGCTGCGCCGGCGGTAATGGTGACAGGAACACGTGGGTCATAGCCGCTGCTAGGAAATACACCGGTAGCCCATAGGCGATAAGTCTGCCCAAAGGAATTGGCTCCATGTGCCGTGCGGCAAAGAAGAAGAACACGGCTGCCGCCGCGCTGAATAACAAATACGGCGCGTAGTGCGACAACGTCGTCATTACCGATTGACCGAGGTAGCTTGAGAAATTCTTCTGCCAGCGATGTCTTAGCGTCCAAGCACGCAACCAATGACGCAGCAAAAGACCTAAGGCTACGGCAACGACAAGAACCAGTACGAACATCCCTTGCGCACCAAGCGAAAGCCTCCGTACGACGCTGTGCTGCTGCACGAAGGACCGGCTCGAAGCCAGCCAGTCTGCCGGTCGCAGCCGCTCATCTTTGAGTACGGCAATAATGGAAGGACCGCGGGCAACTAGTTGCTGCGCAAGCAGTTGTTGGCGTCGCTCCGTGATCTTCGGCGTAAGTTCTTCGCTACGCAGAACGAGAACCTTGCAAGTGGCGAGCCGGTTATCGAGCTTGGTTTTCTCCTCCGCTAATGTACGACGTTTGTTGATGACCGCGCTTGGCTCACTGATGTCGCCCTCGCCGAGGCTAGCGATATCCGCATTGACCTTCTCTAAGGCCTGCTCCGTTTCAGGCACACACTCGGTACCGGTCTGCTTGATCTTGTTCACCAGCTCGACCCAGTCGGCGAGGAGTTTTTCACTGCGGATGGCAAGCTTGAGCTTGCCATCGATACTGTCGAGCTCTTTCGCCAGGATTTCCGGCGTGACCTCCTTCGGCTCGTCTTCGGATTGCGCCCAAAGCGCGGCGCTGTGACCTAGGATCGCCCCTAGTACCAATGCGCAAACCACCCCCGTAAAAAATCTCTGTTTTAGTGACGGAAGACTAGCCATAGGAATCATTATCTCAGGAGCGCACTAGAGTAGAAACAACATGACCACCACTCCATGCTAGGATCTCGTACCTTTTTCGGCTCAATGAAGCCCATTTGAGGCGGTTATTTATGGCTTGGTGGGGAAAGCTAATCGGCGGTGCGTTCGGCTTCATGCTGGGCGGACCATTGGGCGCAATGTTAGGGGCTGCACTGGGTCATCAGGTCGATACCACCCTCGGCCGTCGCGCCGGTGTGCGCTATCGCCTCGGCGACCAAGAGCGCGTACAAACTGCGTTCTTCACGGCCACGTTCTCCATTATGGGACATGTGGCCAAGGCGGATGGGCGCGTGTCGGAAGCGGAAATCGCGTTAGCAAAACGCATCATGGCGCATATGGGCTTGTCGCCCGACCAGCGTAGAACCGCCATCAATCTCTTCAATACCGGGAAACAACCCAATTTTCCACTTGACGATGCACTCGACCAGTTTCGTCGCGAGTGCCATCACCGGCATACCTTGATGCAAATGTTTCTAGAGCTGCAACTGCAAGCCGCGTTTGCCGACCGGCGACTGGATCCATCCGAGAGCACGGTCTTGCTTCACATCTTCGAGCGCTTGGGTTTTTCGCGCCAGGAGTTCGAGTATCTGGTCGGTATGGTTCGTGGCACACAGCAGTACTACGACTATTATGAAGGCGCAGAACCTAGAGCCCAAAAACCATCACTTGTCGATGCCTATGCCGTGCTCGGTGTATCCGAAGACGCCAGCGACGAACACGTCAGAAAGGCCTACCGACGACTGATGAGTCAACATCATCCCGATAAGCTTGTGGCTAAGGGGCTTCCGGAAGAGATGGTGACATTGGCCAAAGAGAAGGCGCAGGAGATCAACCGCGCGTATGATCAGATCTCCGCGGCGAGACGGCAACTTCACTGACAAGCGCGGTGGGCTTTCTTGCATATTACAGCCCGACTGACCAGGAGTATTGCAGCCCTCGCCGAGCCGTAATGATTACGCCGTCAGCGCGCTACCCGTCGAGCGTGGTGGTGCGGGGCGTTATGCGGCGGGCAAACCATTTCATAATATAGCCCCGAGACTCTTGCATGCCACTCACGAGGTATTGCAATGTATATTCATTTTTCAGCGTTGCGCCTACTTGTCGTTCCGCGTACCTAGTACCGCAAAAAAGCACTTCATCCCGCGCCCTAAGGGCCTGCGAAGGATCTGGCATCACAACATTCGCCTGACGACGCGCCAACACCAAGGGTACACAAGCGAGGCTGCGTTCCCTGTGCATCGGATCCCGCATGATATCACCAATGGTCACCGTGCAGCGCTGCTTGCGCAACACGGTCACTGCCGGCGCGTTCGCATCGCAGATCTTAACGGTCCATAAATGCGGTGGTTGACCGCCGAGTGTGGTCTCTATTCGGTGCGTGACATTGTCCAACACCGTTTCGTGATGTTCACGTAGGTGATCGAGCAAAGTCTGAATCAAGGGTGATATCAGCGCGAACAAGATGTCGCGTGCGGTGATGAGGCTGGGTTGCATAATGAGATCTGCGTCTGCGGCCCTAAAAGCCAACTCATTCTCGTGGTGGCTCTGACGCACGATAGTACAGACATTTGGATTCAGTGATCGTGCGCTAATTAAGATCCCGAGGTTATCGGGATCGCTATCGGTCGCCGCAACAACGCCGGCCGCCTCCAAAACCTTGGCCTTGCGTAGGGTGTTCGCATTGGCGTAGCCCCATACCTTGTCTTCCTCTGGGATATCTTCCGCCCCCTCCATGTCTGGATCGATGACCATCGTTCGGACCCCACGGGCGAGCAGCACGTTACGCAGACTCTGTCCCATCCTGCCGTAACCGCACAGGATCCAGGTACCCATGGGGGGGCGCCAAGGTTTGTCGAGCGTAAAGCTATACGCACCAATGAGCCAATGCTTAAGTGTGTGCAACAGCGGCGCGTAAAGCGCGGTTCCCAACCACCTGGCGAACGCGTCAAACGGGTCGATGATTTCCACCCGACCTAACGCCTCCAAATACTCTCCGCGCCTATGCGTGCTGGCTAGGCAAATAACGCGCACCGACGGGTTTAGGAGGCGGGCCATTACCGCGATCTTCACATTGATATCTTCATCATTGGTAAGCGCGACAACAGCCTGACAGTTCGGCTGTTTCACACCAGCATCTATCAGATGCTTGGGAACACTGGCATCAGCCCGCAACCCTGGCGTGGTCTTTCGATAATCACGCAATGCTAATGCTTTGATACGCTCGCCATCATTATCGATAACCACCGCCGTGTATCCGGAATCGTTTAAACCCCTGGTCAACAAGCTGCCGGTGTCGCCAAAACCACAGATTATGAAGAACGGCTCTGAAATTCGCTTCACGCCCCGCGAGAAACTACGTCCGGCAACCGCTTCCTGAAAATACGGATTCTGTATGACCCTGATAATCGAGCCGATTGCATAGATCCACGCGACCACGCTCGAGTAAAGACAAACGATGGCCCACATCCGTTGTGCATTGGTGAACGTATGTGGTAGCTCGCCAAAGCCGGTTGTGGTGGCCGTGTAGGTGAGGAAATAAAATGCGTGGAAAAAACTCATGTGCATTGGGTTGCCTTCCGCGTCCTGCCCAGGCATGGCGACCATGCCCAGGATCGCGATGGCGTACACCGTTATAAGCACGAGAACAGGTGTGCGCATAAAGCGCAGCACGATAGAAGTTACGCGACTGAGGTCAGACGTCGTCGCCACGTCAGCCCTCCTAGCGCCCAGACATCAGGCTGTCGGCGACTAGCATGACTACTGACACGATGTTCGCTAATAGCGCCCCCGCCGCCAACGAGACGATACTCGCCATTACACCGGGCGTAAGCCCCGTCTCCGTAACGTGCACCGCCATAGTCCAGACGAAGGCAGCGCTGATCAGTTGAAGATTGGCAACCAGACTTGTTGCCAGCAAGAGCGCGCCGATCTGAGAACGATCGCCGAGCTTGAGCCCCATTGCCAGAAGATTAACCAGAATCACGGCGTAAAATTCGTAGATATCATGATGATCCGGATTTTCGATCTCACCAACGACGAACCCAAAATTAAGCGTCAACGCCAGGATGATAAAGAAGCCAAAGACAACCTTTTCTACGTTCATGCTGAGCTCACGATTAGAAAGTTAGGGTGTCATGGTGACCGGAGTCACTAGCAACGATTTTCCGCTTCTACCGCACCTTCAGGGTAAGTGATCATGGGCAGCAGAACAATCCCCGGCGGCGTAGAGTACCGGCACCGACAGACGGGTCGTCCCCAGGAAGAACCCCACTGTGTGTCGTCTCCACGCCATCTCTGGCGTCCTGTGGCCAAACCGGCTTGCCTGTTAAGCCGCTGACTGGTTGCCTTCAAGCTCACGATCCGCGGCGCTACACGAGTGGCCCGCGCTCGGCGCGTTGCCACCAAGATAGGAGCGCGTTATCTATTACTGATTGCATATTAGCGACCAGTTTTTCGCTTAAAGTCTTCTTGGTAGTGTAAGTGACTTCATAGAGGTCGGCGTTCTTGCTGGCCGCTAGTAGATAGTCGTCACTCGTCTGTACGTTGTTAATCAGTTTCAATTCCAGCGCCCGCGTCCCGTACCAGTGTTCACCGGTAGCTACCCGCTTTATGTCTAAATCCGGACGATTCTCAGCCACAAAGTTCTTAAAGAGTTCGTGAGTATCTTCTATTTCTTCTTTCAGTTTCTTGCGCTCCTTATCCGTATTCTTACCAAATACAGTCACGGTTCGCTTGAATTCACCTGCCTTTATTTGCTCAAAATCTACGCCGTGCTTATCCAGCAGTCGGTGAAAGTTTGGCAACTGTGCCAACACACCGATCGAACCGACAATAGCGAATGGAGCCGCGATTATCTTATTGGCTACACAGGCCATAAGATATCCGCCACTTGCAGCAACCTTGTCGACTGCTACCGTCAACGGGATCTTTCTATCTTTGATACGCAGCAATTGCGAGGCCGCGAGCCCGTGCTCATGGACCAAGCCACCGGCATTCTCCAGGCGCACCAGGACCTCGTCCTTTGGTGTTGCCATCGTGAGTACAGTGGTAATTTCCTCGCGCAACGATGCGACCGCACTCGCCTTGATATCTCCATGAAAATTCAGAACAAAGACGCGTTTCTTGTCTTCCGGCTTCTTTTTGGTTTTCTTCTCTGCCTTTTGGCGAGCCTTCTCCGCCCTGGCTTCCTGTTTATAGTGCTTTCTGGGCAACACACTACGTTTAAGCGCCAATGCCATCGAATCATATTTCTTGTTTAGGTTATTGACTTCTAGCTTCTCCTGCGGACGACCGCGTTTAGATAACGACATACCAAGCATGATGATAATCGCAATAGTGATAACAATCGTCACCGCCTTGGCCAGGAATAATCCGTACTGCATTAAGACGTCGATCATGCTCCTCTCCTTCCCAGTATCTGAAACCTCATAGGGCCTTGCGCCTAATCATGCCACGTGGAAACAAGCATGGGCCAGCCCCAACTAATCTGCGCTTCGACCTACCCAGTTGTGCTGTGTGCCTTATGCGAGGATCATTACGCCCATTGCCTAGCACTGCAGTAGAATGCCGACGCGTCCACAGGAGGAGAACATGCCGAAAGACGAGATAGCACTAGTAATCGGGGTAGGGCCAGGCTTGGGGGCGGCGTTGTGTCGACGATTCGCCGACGCGGGCATGAAAGTGGCCATGGGTGCCCGCCGGGAAGAACAGCTGAAGGAAATCGCCGCAAGCATCAGTGGAGACGCTGTGCGCGCGTACCCTGTCGACGTTACCGACGAGAAATCGGTAACTGGCTTCTTCTTGAAGGTAAAGTTTGACTTAGGCGAGCCAAACCTAGTTGTGTATAACGCCGGCGCCTTTCAACGTGTCAGTATCCTTGAAGCGGATAGCAGTGATTTCGAACGTTGCTGGCGTGTGGGCTGCATGGGTGGCTTTTTAGTTGGCCGCGAGGCAGCAAAGCTCATGGCAAGCCGAGGCTCGGGTACGATACTTTTTACCGGTGCCACTGCGTCGTTGCGCGGGAGTGCGCAGTTCTTCAATCTTGCGGTCGGGAAATTCGGGTTACGGGCATTGGCGCAGAGTATGGCGCGCGAACTCGGGCCCAAGGGTGTACATGTGGGGCATGTCATTATCGATGGTCAGATTGCAGCCGGCCGTCACCTCACCCTAGCTGAGGAGCGTGGTCCCGATGCACTGCTTGAGCCCGATGCGATAGCGGAAACCTATTACCAACTACATTGCCAACCGCGCAGTGCCTGGTCGCTGGAAATCGATCTACGCCCCTGGGTTGAAAAGTTCTGACCGCCAGGCGACCGACGAGCGACCTACATGAATGTACGAAAGTAGAATAATGCGGGCCGCCGGCAGGGACGCTGGAAGTTAGAACGACGCAGGAGCACGACTACAGGATGGAGGAGTTAGAGTCGCACCGGGAGCAGCGACCGAGTTGTCGAAACAATTTGTTCGAGACGGTGGAAATGCAAAAGCATTGTCGGCCGCTCTTACGCTTCCTGCGCTCGCGGCATTAGTGCGTCCATGCACGTCGGAACAATCCTTGCTGACAGCCGAACAACCTTATTGATTTACTATCATTCACGCTGGATCGAGGTGAAATTGTCTCTGCCAACTCGCTAGAACGGGACAGCGATCACCGCGTGTAAGAGCCTTCGATCTCCATTAGCAGCTCTTTACGACAAAGGTCTACGTTCAACAGAAGAACCGACGCGCCCTCGCCTAGGGCATGGGCCAGCTGCTTTTCGATCAAAGGGAGATCCGCAGCGTGGCGAAGATACACCTTAAATGTCGAAGTAGTGCATTCATCGCGAAAGTCCGTGCCCGAAACGTTGGCGGTGTGCTCCAGAAGCGCATCAATGTTTCGCAAGATTTCAGTCAATTGCGCGACCACATCGCCAGCATGCAGACTTCGGTGTTCCACAATACTGCCGGTGCCTGATATAAAGAGCTGACGGTGTGTGCCCCAGTCTTTCACCATTGCGCGAGAAAACGACGGGCTGCGTGGACTGTACTGCGGCGGGTAGTCATAGGGATTTAGCTGTCTTGGGTTTTCGATCGGCTGGCTTGTCCCTCGCACTGCCAAAAAATAAATAAGCAGCCCCGGATCGTGTAGGCCTGCCGCTGTCGCGGCGGGTAGCGCTTGCTCGAATCCAGCGTTCAATTCCCTGAAGGCATTAAATCGTCCGACACAGAAACGACGATACCGTTCCAAATCATCTTGCTCGTCGTTTATGTCTGAAAGGTAGTTCCATACGCGCAATAGATTCGGATAACCCTTCTGCTTAACGAATCGAAGAATATCGCTGTACGCATTATGGGTAACGACATCGAGCAGTTGACCAGGAGATTCTGCCGGCCGAGATACACCGACAAGGGCTTGGTCGTTGGCAGCGTAAGCAATCTCGTCTTGCTCACCCGTTGCCACGGGCGTAGAACTGGTCCAAATCTCTACCAAGGTTTCCTTATTGAGTTGCGCTACGGGAATAGAAAGCGAGGGGCACTCAACTGATAACGGAAACTGCTTCCCTCCTCCATACTGAATGAGGGCTAGCGGTTGTCGCGACTCGGTGAAATAACCGTCTGCCAGCCGCGATGCGGATTCAAAGTTTACTTCGAAAGGTCCAGACGGCCTTCGGTAGCTGGAGTCTAGGATGACCATAGTCACGATTGTCACACGAGAGAAAGTGTGCGGGTGACGCCGGCCGAATCTAACGTACTAGGTCTACATTATCAAACCTCTGCCTTCCTTAGATGCTATGGCGTATATGCACAGGCGTTACCCTGGGTTAGCGCGTACCATCGGGGATGTCGCAATCAGCACGGCTTAGGCCGACATAAGACCAATATCGCGAGCAGGAAAGTTGGCCAAATTAGGATGGATCTGATCCAGCTCAGGTTCAGTAACGCCGAACCAACGACCCAAAGTAGCGCCATACTGATCCACAGAAATCGTGGGAATAATACGACCGCCGCGCGTGTCGTCCGGTCCGCCAATGGCCAAGTCCGGCATGGTGCCGTAGATGTCCTGACCGATGACAGCGTCTCCAATTACGAATTGATGGCCACCCCAGGCGTGATCGGAACCATCACCGTTACTAGTGACTGTGCGACTAAAGTCGGACATGGTGAAGGTGGTAACATTGGGCCCTACGCTTAGTTCAGTAAGGGCTACGTAGAACGCTGATAAAGATTGACTCACCGTTTGTAGCAAAACTGGCTGCCGCGTTTCCTGGTCGTCGTGGGTGTCATAGCCGCCGGTTCCGACAAAGAATACCTGCCTCGACACCCCCAGCTCGTTACGAATCGCAATCAGCCAAGCCACGATTTGGAGCTGGCTCGCGAGATTGCCAGCCGGGAAGACGGTATTTAGCGCGGGCAAATTTAGCTCCCAGAGGTCTTGGTACCCCTTCAACAACTATTGCATGCGAGAGAAGCTAACCTGGGGTAGGGGATTACTTGTCAGCGTTGACCGATAAGGTCGCACAAATCCGCGATGAGCGGTGCTTCGCGGGGTCGATTGGTATTCGTTACTACTCGCGCAGCTCATTTCTGCTAGAAGTGCGCCTTAGATGCTTGCTGAGAAACGCCATGCTCTGTAATCCACGCGGTCACCAGATTCGGTGGCGTGACGTCGAAATAGATGTTGTGCCCTCGGACATGAGCAAGCTTGGGCGGATCGATTTCGGCCGGGTCATGCTCTTCCAGCGCGATATCGACCGGACTTACGTCGGAGTGTTTGAAACTCTCGAAACAGACGTAGAAAGGAATACCCCGGTCTCGTGCCGCCAATGCCAGCAAATAGGTGCCGGCCTTATTGATCACTGAACCGTCGCCGGCGATCGTGTCTGCTCCGACCAAGGCTACATCGGCACGTTTCGCGAACCGACCTATTTGTTGATCGCTGATAAAGTCGGTTTCAATACCTAGATCTGAGAGCTTCGCCGCTAACCGCCTGCCTTCGCTGGGTGGCCGTGATTCAGTGACAATCACCTTCACGTTACCCACCAAACACGCGAATACAGCGACCACGGTCGAACTCAGGCTATGAGTGATGATAGTTTTGCCCGTCCCTACCAATTCAGCCGCATGCGCCGCCGCTAAAGAAACGGCGTTCTCTGATGCAAGGATTAGCGTCGTCGAAATCGACTTTATGTCATCGCGTAATGTCGAGACATTACCAGCCGGCAGTCGCCCGACGGCGGCAATCCATTCTCCGATCAGATTGCTAATCGCGGCCATGGTCGGCCTTGTGCTTTGGAGCTCTTGTGCAAACTCGATGAGTTGTCGCCGCAGGGCTCCGTTGCTAGTCACCTCTATGCTGCCGGCGTGTCTCGCCAACGCATCTAGGCATGTTCGCGCCAGTTCGCTGGCTCCATGTTCACGATCTTCGCGAATCTGACTTATAAATTTCCGTGCTTCAATCATCGCAGTCACTGAGGCTTATTTCTTAAAGCACCGAGCTAACGTTTCTTTCAGTGCCGGTACTGTGTCGTAGTCATCGATGTCTGCCGGTTTAATCCAGCGGAGTTCGAGATTCTCCCAATCCAGCTGAACAGCTTCTGGGTGTTTGATGTGAAATAAGAAAGGATGCACGTGCCAACGCACCTTGTGTTCCGCATCATCGATTTCAAGTACCTCCCCACTACTCACTAACTCGACATCGTCCTCGCCAAGCCCGGTTTCCTCTTCAATCTCAATCAACGCCTGGTCGAGTGGCTCGCGTTCAAGGTAACCGCTAATACCAGACCAGCGGCCACGGTGCGTGCTTACTGCTTGACTACGACGAACGATCAGTATTTTTCCGTCGTGCCCTAGGAAGGCGGTCACAACCTGGCGGGATTCGAACGTGCCTTGTGACGAGGAGCTGGGAGCCATAGCAGGCCCTGTTTAAGGTTCAATCTTTACAACTGTTCTGCCGATGACGGTGCCGGCAAGTAGGCGGTCGAACACCGGGGCCATCTCCTCGAGTGAGACGGTAGCGGTGACGATCTCATCCAGATGGCGTGGACGCATATCGTCGGCCAGTCGCTCCCAGATACGCTGCCGTAGCCCATTCGGGCAATAACTCGAGTTGATGCCCAGCAAGTTTATGCCACGCAAGATAAACGGCATAACTGTCGTATTCAATGCATGCCCAGCCGCGAGGCCAATGCACGCGATATTGCCGAGCGGTTTTACGGTACGCGTGAGCCACGCCAGTGGTTCGCCGCCGAGACTATCCACCGCTCCAGCCCACAACGCCTTCTCCAAGGGATGCTTACCCATGTCCAAATCATGTCGTGAATGTACCTGGCTGGCGCCGATCTTCGTGAGATAGGTATGGGTATCGGACTTACCGCTGATGGCGACGACCTCATAACTACGCCCGGCCAGAATATCGATGGCTAGGCTGCCGACACCGCCGGTAGCCCCATTGACGACAATCGGGCCTTGCTCGGGTTTTTGTCCGTTATGTTCTATTTGGTGTATGGCCAGCGCCGCCGTAAAACCCGCCGTCCCCAATGCCATGACATCAAATAGACTCATACCCTTCGGCACTAACGTAACCCAATCCTTAGGCACCCGCACATATTCCGAGTAGCCACCATCGTGGGTCTCACTTAAGCCACGCCCGACAACCAACACCTCATCACCCTCGTGAAACTGAGGATCCATTGAAGCAGCAACCGTGCCCGACACATCGATGCCGCCTATGAGAGGAAACTTGCGCAGGATTTTCCCTTTACCCGTTCCCGCCAGCGCATCTTTGTAATTGATATCGGAATAAGCTGCCTTGATGACGATCTCACCGGGAGAAAGATCATCGAGACTGACCTGCTCGATACCGGCATGACCTTCGTTGTCTCGAATGCGGAATGCACGAAAGGTTTTCATATCTGCGATCTCACACCGACTTGTGCGCGCGTAACACGGCTTTGACTATCGCGACCGAGCTTATCGCTGATAAATATGCTTGTCTCAACAAGCTTGCCTAGGTCGACACCGGTTTCGATATCCATTCCTTGCAACATGTAAACCACGTCTTCGGTGGCGACATTTCCGGTGGCACCATCAGCATACGGACAACCGCCGAGCCCCGAGACAGACGCATCGACGACAGAAACACCGAGCGGAAGACAGGCAAGAATATTAGCA
>Ga0224508_10002997_pt1 | contig 14119 bp, 26 predicted proteins | sample SF_Jan12_sed_USG_4_FD_170157 | JGI IMG/M metagenome (GOLD analysis project Ga0224508, IMG submission 170157) | Sediment microbial communities from San Francisco Bay, California, United States - SF_Jan12_sed_USGS_21 | ecosystem: Environmental > Aquatic > Marine > Sediment | place: USA... | reverse complement strand
CAAGCGGGCCGACTCCAAGCGTGCCCTCGTCACCCTCGCCGAGGGCGACGCCATCGAGCTCTTCGAGGTCTGACCATGGCTCTTCGAAAACGCAAGCCAACCAGCCCCGGCCGTCGGTTCCAGTCGGTCGCCGACTTCTCCGAGCTCACCACGTCGACCCCCGAGAAGTCGCTGCTCGCGACGAAGAACCGTACCGGCGGTCGCAACAACGCCGGTCGCAAGACCTCGCGCCATCGTGGTGGCGGCCACAAGCGTCGCTATCGGGTCATCGACTTCCGTCGCAACAAGGACGGCGTGCCGGCCACGGTCGCGTCGGTCGAGTACGACCCGAACCGCAACTGCCGCATCTGCCTGTTGCACTTCCACGACGGTGAGAAGCGCTACATCCTGGCTCCCGAGGGGGTCGAGGTCGGCGACATCCTCCAAAACGGACACGGCGCCGAGATCCGCCCCGGCAACGCCTTGCCGATGCGCTACATCCCCGTCGGTACCGTCGTCCACAACGTCGAGCTCAAGCCCGGTGGCGGAGCCAAGATGGCCCGGTCGGCCGGCGCCAGCGTCCAGCTGGTCGCGAAGGAAGGCGATCACGCCACCCTCCGCCTGCCGAGCACCGAGATGCGTCGGGTCCCGATCGACTGTCGCGCCACGATCGGGACGGTCGGCAACGCTCAGGCCGAGCTCATCAAGGTCGGCAAGGCCGGCCGCAACCGCTGGAAGGGCATCCGGCCCCAGACCCGCGGCGTGGCGATGAACCCCGTTGACCACCCCCACGGTGGTGGTGAGGGCAAGACCTCCGGTGGTCGTCACCCTGTCTCGCCCTGGGGCCGACCCGAGGGTCGCACCCGCAACCGCAAGAAGCAGTCCGAAGATCTGATCGTCCGCCGCCGCCGTACACGCGGCGCGCGGCGTTAGGGAGCTCGTCATGCCGAGAAGCCTCAAGAAGGGCCCGTTCGTCGATGGCCACCTGCTGCGAAAGATCGACAAGCTGAATGCGTCCGGCGACAAGCAGGTCGTGAAGACCTGGTCGCGCCGTTCGACGATCATCCCCGACATGGTGGGGCACACCGTCGCGGTCCACGACGGCCGCAAGCACGTGCCCGTCTACATCACCGAGGCGATGGTCGGCCACAAGCTCGGCGAGTTCGCACCGACCCGCACCTTCCGGTTCCATGCCGGCCAAGAGCGCGGAGGCCGTCGCTGATGCCAGGGCTCAAGACCAACGAACGCCCGGGAACCCGGGCCAGCGTCAAGTACGTACGATCATCGGCCTACAAGGCCCGTGAGGTGCTCGACCTGATCCGCGGCAAGGACTACGGCGAAGCCCGCGAGATCCTCGCGTTCTCCGAGCGTGGCATCGCCGAGACGGTCGCCAAGTGCCTCGACTCCGCGGTGGCCAATGCCGAGAACAACGACGGTGTCCCCGGCGACGAGGTCTACGTGTCGGCGTGTTATGCCGACGAGGGCCCGACGCTGAAGCGCTGGCGACCCCGCGCCCGCGGTCGTGCGACCCGGATCCGCAAGCGCACCTGCCACATCACGATCATCGTCACCCGCTACAGCGCCGACGAGCTCCAGGCGATCCGCGATCGCGAAGCGCTCCGGGGCCGCACCGGTACCACCGCGTCGGCTGCCGACGCCCGGCGGCAACGGGTGGCGAAGAGCAAGGAGCGCGCCGCGGCCCGCGACGCCGACCATGATCACGATCACGATCAGGGTGACGAAGAGGTGGAGGATGCGCCGGTGACCGCCGCCGACGTCATCGCCGCGACCGACGAAGCGCTGTCCGACAGCGACGAACCAGCCGAGGGCGCGCCAGCAGACGCCGAGGCATCCGCCGAGGGCGGCGACGAACCAGCCGAGGGCGCGCCAGCAGACGCCGAGGCATCCGCCGAGGGCGGCGACGAACCAGCCGAGGGCGGCGACGAACCAGCCGAGGCAGGCGACGAATCCGCCGAGGGCGGCGACGAACCCGCCGAGGCAGGCGACGAACCCGCCGAGGGCGGCGACGATATGGAGAACGAGTAATGGGACAGAAGGTCAACCCCTACGGGTTCCGTCTCGGCATCACGACCGACTGGAAGTCACGTTGGTTCGCCGACCGCCAGGAGTACGCCGACTTCGTCATCGAGGACTGGAAGATCCGCAACTTCTTGATGACCGAGCTGCCGCACGCCGCCATCTCCAGGGTCGAGGTCGAGCGCACCCGTGACCGATTGCGCGTCGACGTGCACACCGCGCGTCCCGGCATCGTCATCGGTCGCCGGGGCAGCGAGGCCGATCGGCTGCGAGCCGGGCTCGGGAAGATCACCGGCAACCAGAAGATCCAGCTCAACATCCAGGAGATCAAACAGCCCGAGCTGGACGCCGCGCTGATCGCGCAGGGAGTGGCCGATCAGCTGGCCGGTCGCGTGGCCTTCCGCCGGGCGATGAAGCGGGCCGTACAGAACGCGCAGAAAGCCGGCGCCCTCGGAATTCGGGTGCAGTGCTCGGGTCGCCTCGGCGGCTCGGAGATGGCTCGTACCGAGTGGTATCGGGAGGGCCGTGTGCCGCTGCACACCCTGCGCGCCGACATCGACTACGGCTTCCGCGAGGCCCACACCACCTATGGCCGCATCGGCGTGAAGGTGTGGATCTACAAGGGCGACATCCTGCCCTACAAGACGAGGAACGACGACAAGGTCGCGAAGGAGGCCGCAATGGCCGTCGGCGACTCCGCCGGTCTGCCCCGACCCAAGAAGGTCGTGTCGTCGGCCGGGCGACGGGCCGAGGCCGATGTCGCAAGCGTCGCCGAAGAGACCGACGAGCCGGCCCCCCTCATCAAAGAGGCCGACCCCGAGCTCGAGAAGCTGCTCGACGAGGAAGAAGAGATCGCTCGCAGCACCCGTGAGCACCACGAGACTCCCCACTTCCGTCCCGGCGAGGCCGACTGACATGTTGATGCCGAAGAAGACCAAGTATCGCAAGCAACATCGCGGCCGCACCCGCGGTGTCGCCAAGGGTGCGACCTCGCTGAGCTACGGCGAATACGGTGTGCAGGCGCTCGAACCGGGCTGGCTCACCGCCCGCCAGATCGAGGCCGCCCGTATCGCCATGACCCGCCACATCAAGCGTGGCGGCAAGGTCTGGATCAACGTCTTCCCCGACAAACCTGTCACCGAGAAGCCGGCCGAGACCCGCATGGGTTCGGGCAAGGGCAATCCCGAGCGCTGGGTCGCTGTCGTGCGTCCGGGCCGCGTGTTGTTCGAGCTGTCGTACCCCGATGGCGATGTCGCCCGGGCCGCGCTCGAGCGGGCCATCCAGAAGCTGCCGATCAAGGCCCGATTCATCGAACGTCAGGAGGGGTTCTAGATGGCACGACGCAGTGTCGACCTCACCGAGCTCGGCGACACCGATCTGCTCGATCGGCTCAACGAGACCAAAGAAGAGCTGTTCAACCTCCGGTTCCAGCATGTGACCGGTCAGCTCGACAACAGCGCCCGGATCAGTCAGGTGAAAAGGGACGTCGCCCGCTCACTCACCGAGCTGCGCATGCGCGAGATCGAGGCCTCCGAGGCCATGGCCGAGGAGGCCGGCAATGACTGACGACACGATCACCCGCCCGAACCGCCGCAAGATCCGTGAGGGTCTGGTGGTGTCGAGCGGGATGGACAAGACCGCAGTGGTCGACTCGATCGACCGCGTCCGCCACGGTCGCTACAACAAGACGGTGCAGCGCACCACCAAGCTGTACGTCCACGACGAGGCCAACGAGCTCGGCGTCGGCGATCGGGTCCGGGTCCAGGAGACCCGCCCGTTGTCGAAGACGAAGCGTTGGCGCCTGGTCGAGGTTCTCGAGAAGGCGAAGTGAGGCTCCGATGATCCAGCAGGAATCCCGCCTCCGCGTCGCCGACAATTCGGGTGCCAAAGAGGTGTTGTGCATTCGAGTCCTCGGTGGCTCGAAGCGCCGCTACGCGTCGATCGGCGACGTGTTCACGGCGACCGTGAAGGATGCCATGCCCGGCGCCGCCGTGAAGAAGGGCGAAGTCGTCAAGTGCGTCGTCGTTCGGACGAAGAAGGAGGTCCGTCGGCCCGACGGGTCCTACATCCGATTCGACGAGAACGCGGCGGTGCTCATCAACGACCAGAACCAGCCTCGCGGCACCCGCATCTTCGGCCCGGTCGGCCGAGAACTTCGCGACAAGAAGTTCATGCGAATCGTGTCGCTGGCCCCGGAGGTGTTGTGACATGGCGGGACTGAAGGTCAAGAAGGGCGACCGCGTGGTCGTGCTCGCCGGCAAGGACAAGGGCAAGGAGGGCGACGTCAGCCGCGTGCTCCCCAAGGAGGGAAAGGTGATCGTCGACGGCATCAACGTCGTCAAGCGTCACCAGAAGCCCACCAGCGCCACCATGCAGGGCGGCATCATCGACAAGGACCTGCCGATCCCGGTGTCGCGGATCGCCATCGTGAGCCCCGAGGACGGCCGGCCGACCCGCGTCGGCTATCGCTTCGAGCCCGACGGCACGAAGGTCAGAATCTGCAAGCGAACGGGGGCGGATCTGCCATGACGACCATCACTGGGCCTCGCCTCAAACAGCGCTACGACGACGAGCTCCGCGGTCAGCTCCAGGCCGATCTCGGGCTCGGAAACGTGATGCAGGTCCCCCGGATCTCCAAGATCGTCGTGAACATGGGTGTCGGCGACGCCGTCTCCCAGGCCCGCCTGCTCGAGGGAGCGATCGCCGATCTGGCGATCATCTCCGGCCAGAAGCCTTTGACCACCCGGGCGAAGAAGTCGATCGCCAACTTCAAGCTGCGCGAAGGCAATCCCATCGGCGCGAAGGTCACCCTGCGTGGCGACCGCATGTGGGAGTTCTTCGATCGGCTGATCAACCTGGCGATCCCACGTGTCCGCGACTTCCGTGGACTCTCGCCCCGTTCGTTCGACGGGCGGGGCAACTACACCTTCGGGGTCACCGAACAGCTGATCTTCCCCGAGATCGACTACGACAAGGTCGACTCCGTGCGAGGCATGGACATCACAATCGTGACGACCGCGAAGTCGGATGACGAGGGCCGCGCATTGCTCGGCGCCTTCGGATTCCCGTTCCGACGCGAAGGATAGAGGACGTGGCCAAGAAATCTCTCATCAACAAGCAGCAGCGCACCCCCAAGTTCAAGGTGCGTGCGTACACCCGGTGCCGCAAGTGCGGACGCCCGCGTTCGGTGTATCGCAAGTTCGGTCTCTGCCGCATCTGTCTGCGCGAGCTGGCCCACGCCGGTGAGATCCCGGGTGTGACCAAGGCGAGCTGGTGAGGAGCTGAAACCATGACAATGACCGATCCGATCGCAGACATGCTCACCCGCATCCGCAACGCCAACACGGCGATGCACGACGAGGTGATCATGCCGTCGTCGAAACTCAAGGAATCCCTGGCCGGGGTGTTGAAGCGCGAGGGGTACATCTCCTCATACGTCATCGCCGAGAACCCCGACCGACCGGGCAAGCTCCTTCACATCGACATGAAGTACTCGCCGAGTCGCCAGCGGGTGATCTCTGGCATCCGCCGGGTCTCCAAGCCCGGTCTTCGCGTCTACACCAAGTTCGACAAGGTCCCTCGGGTCCTCGGCGGCCTCGGTGTGGCTGTCCTGTCCACCAGCAAGGGACTCATGACCGACCGTGAGGCGCGCAAGCGTCACATGGGCGGCGAAGTCCTCTGTTACGTCTGGTAGGTGCCATGTCGCGAGTAGGAAGCAACCCCATTCCGGTCCCCGCCGGCGTCGAGGTGAAGATCTCGACCGGCTCGGTCGAGGTGAAGGGCCCGAAGGGCACCCTCACCCAGGACCTGCCCGAGGTCGTCTCGGTCAGCCAGGACGACGGTGTGTTGTCGGTCGTCCGCCAGAACGACGATCGCGAGAGCAGGGCGCTGCACGGTCTGTTCCGGTCGCTCATCAACAACATGGTGATCGGCGTGACCGACGGGTTCCGCAAGGAGCTCGAGATCGTCGGCGTGGGCTATCGCGCCAACGCCAAGAACAAGTCGACGCTCGAGCTCCAGCTCGGCTTCAGCCACCCCATCGAGGTCGTCGCTCCCGACGGCATCGAATTCGACGTTCCCCAGCCGACCAACATCACGGTGGTCGGTATCGACAAGCAGGTCGTCGGCCAGGTCGCCGCGGAGATCCGCTCGTATCGCAAGCCCGAGCCCTACAAGGGCAAGGGTGTGCGCTACGTCGGAGAACACGTGCGACGCAAGGCCGGCAAGGCCGCCAAGTAGGAGGCCACCCATGCCCGACATCGCCAAGAAGCGCCACGATCTCCGGCTGCGCCGTCACAGGCGCATTCGCCGCAACATCCGCGGGAGCGCGACCCAACCGCGTCTCGCCGTGCACCGCACGAACAAGCACATCTCCGCCCAGTTGATCGACGACCTCGCCGGGCACACCCTGGCCGCGGCCTCGACCTACGAGTCGAGCCTGCGCTCCGGTCACACCGGCAACGTTACGGCCGCCTCCGAGGTCGGCAAGCTCATCGCCGAACGGGCCAAGGCCGCCGGGGTCACGTCGGTGGTCTTCGACCGGGGCGGATTCCTCTATCACGGACGGGTCGCCGCGGTTGCCGCCGCGGCCCGCGACGCAGGACTGGAGTTCTGATGGCCGCACGAACAACCACAGCGGAGTCCCAGCTCCGAGACTCGCGCGTGATCCACATCAACCGGGTCGCCAAGGTCGTCAAGGGCGGGCGCCGGTTCTCGTTCACCGCGCTCGTCGTGATCGGCGACGGTGCCGGTCGGGTCGGACTCGGCTACGGCAAGGCCAAGGAGGTGCCGCTGGCCATCCAGAAGGGCACCGAGGAGGCCCGCAGGAACCTGTTCTCGGTCCCGATGGCCGGTGACACCATCGTGCACCCCGTCGTCGGCGAGATGGGTGCCGGTCGGGTGCTGCTCAAGCCGGCTGCTCCCGGCACCGGCGTCATCGCCGGTGGTGCGGCCCGTGCCATCCTCGAGGAGGCGGGAATCCACGACGTGTTGTGCAAGTCGCTCGGCTCGCCCAACCACATCAACGTCGCCAGGGCCACCATCGCCGGTCTCCATGCCCTGCGGCGCCCCGACGAGATCGCCGAGCTTCGGGGTCTGTCGGCTGAGGAATTCGTGCCCGCCGGGCTCCTGCAGTCCTACCGAGAGGCCGAGCGCAAGACACGCACCGAGGGCGAGGCGTGATGGCGCTCAAGGTCACCCAGATCCGATCCGCGATCGGTTCCAAGCCGAAACAGCGCGGCACGCTCCGATCGCTCGGCCTCGGTCGCATCGGCAAGTCGAACGTGTTGCCCGACCGACCCGAGATCCGCGGCATGATCGCGAGAGTGCCACATCTCATCGAGGTCGACGAGGTCGAGGAGTCCGCATGAAGATTCATGATCTGAAGCCGGCCGACGGTGCCCACCGGCGACCCAAGCGGGTCGCCCGCGGGATAGGCGGCAAGGGCGGCAAGACCGCCGGTCGCGGCAACAAGGGCCAGCGGGCCCGGGGTTCGATCCGGGTCGGATTCGAAGGCGGTCAGCTGCCGCTGCACATCCGCCTGCCGAAGCTGCGGGGCTTCAACAACCCGTTCCGGGTCGAGTACCAGGCCGTCAACCTCGACACCATCGAGGAGTCCGGCCTCGACGAGGTCACGCCCGACACGCTCTACGCCCATGGACTGGTCGGCAAGGGTGCCCTCGTGAAGGTGCTCGGCCGAGGCGAGCTCACCCGGAAGGTGAGCGTCAGCGCCCACGGCTTCTCGGCCGCCGCTGAATCAGCTATCACCGCCACGGGCGGTACCGTTGAGAAATTGCCGCTCCCGTTCAAGGGTGGTCGTCCCCCGGCCAAGGGCAACGCTCTCACGAACCGCTAGATCACGAGGTCGGTCGAGCCTCCCGGCCCGACCACCCCCGACCGAACCAACAACGGAGTACCGGTGACTGCAACCTTCCGGAACATCGGCAATGTCGCCCGCATACCCGATCTGCGGAACAAGATCCTGTTCACGCTGGCCATGATCGTCGTGTACCGGCTCGGGGCCTTCATCCCCGCCCCCGGCATCGACATCGACGCCGCGCAGCTCCTGCGTGAGCGGGCCGACGAGGAAGGTGGCTTCCTTTCGTTCCTCGCGTTGTTCTCCGGCGGCGCGCTCACCCAGTTCGCGATCTTCTCGCTCGGAATCATCCCCTACATCACCTCCTCGATCATCATGCAGGTGCTTGGTGTGGTGGTGCCGCGTATCGAGCAGTGGCAACAACAGGGAGCCGTCGGTCAGCGCAAGATCACCCAGTGGACCCGTTACATGACCGTCGGCATCGCCCTCGTGCAGAGCACCGGCTTCGCCTTCTTGTTCCACAACGGCGCCGGCGGCTTCGGCGGAGGCCACAGCAGCTCTGCGGGCGGAACCATCGACTTCCTGCCGAACTTCACGGCACCGCGGGTCGCGCTGGTGGTGTTGACACTCACTGCGGGGACTGCACTGCTCATGTGGATCGGTGAGCTCATCACCCAGCGCGGTATCGGCAACGGCATGTCGCTGGTCATCTTCGCGGCCGTGCTCGCCGGTCTTCCCGGCCAGCTCGCGCTGGTGAAGACCAACGAGGGGCTCGACGCTGCGTTCGGCATCGTGTTGCTCTACGTGGCGCTCACCTTCCTCATCGTCTTCGTCGAGAACGGTCAGCGCCGCATCCCCGTGCAGTTCGCCAAGCGCCAGGTCGGGCGGCGTCAGTACGGCGGCACCAGTACCTACATCCCGCTCAAGGTGAACCAGTCCGGCGTGATCCCCATCATCTTCGCCAGCTCGGTCCTGTACCTGCCCCAGCTGCTCGCCGTGGTCCTGCCAACCGACAGCGATCCGGAGAACAGCACGTGGGGCGAGAGCGTCCAGAACTTCGTCGACGATCAGCTTGCCCAACCCGACAGCATCGTCTACCTGGTGGTGTTCGGCCTGATGATCATCGGGTTCGCGTACTTCTACACGGCGATCACATTCGACCCGGTCAAACAGGCCGACAACATTCGCAAGCAGGGCGGCTTCGTGCCCGGCATCCGGCCCGGCCCCCAGACCGAGCGCTACCTGTCGAGAATCCTGTCGCGCATCACGCTCCCGGGCGCGTTGTTCATCGCCTTCGTGGCGTTGCTGCCTGCGTTCATCCTGGCCAAGATGCTCGGCGACAACGTCGGTCAGGGTGTCTTCGGCTTCTCAGGCGTGTCGATCCTCATCGCCGCCGGTGTCTCACTGGAGACGATGAAGCAGATCGACAGCCAGCTGATGATGAGGAACTACGAGGGATTCCTGAAGTGAGCCCCGACGGGCCTCGGCCCATGAAGATCGTCATCCTCGGCCGCCAGGGTTCGGGCAAGGGCACGCAGAGCACTCGTCTCGTCGACCACTACGGCGTCGTGCACATCTCCACCGGCGACATGTTGCGAGCAGCGGTTGCCGAGGGCACCGAGCTCGGTCGTGAGGCGAAGCTCATCATGGATCTCGGCGAGCTGGTGCCCGACGATGTGATGAACGGCATCGTGGCCGAACGGCTGGCGAAACCCGATGTCGTCGAGCACGGGTTCCTGCTCGATGGCTTCCCGCGGACACCGTCACAGGCCGACGCCCTCCAGGACATCCTCGGCGACGACGGCCTCGACGCGGCGATCAACCTCGATGTCGCAGTCGACGAGGTGACCTCGCGTATGGTCGCTCGCGGCCGCGCCGACGACACCCTCGAGGCGATCTCCCGTCGCCTCCAGCTCTACGAGCGCGAAACCGAGCCTCTGCTCGAGTGGTTCGAGAGACATGGTGTGTTGCACACCGTCGACGGTGTCGGCGACGAGGACGTGGTCTTCGGTCGGCTGACCGGCGTGCTCGAACCCGTCCTCGACTGACCCGGCTCCGATGCGACGAGTGTCCGCTCGCGCCGTTGCCGTGCGGTCGCGGGCCGATCTCGCGGCGATGCGCCGAGCGGGGAGAGTCGTTGCCGAGATGCATGCCCGCATCCGCGACGGGCTGCGACCCGGCGTGACGCTGGCCTCGCTGGACACCATCGCGCAGGACGTTCTGACCCACCGTGGCGCGACGTCGAACTTCCTCCACTACCACGGTTATCCGGCCACCATCTGTGCGTCACCGAACGAGGTCGTCGTGCACGGCATCCCCGACGAGCGCGTGCTCCACGATGGCGACATCGTGTCGATCGACTGTGGAGCGATCGTCGACGGTTGGCACGGCGATGCAGCCTTCACCGCCCCGGTCGGGGCAGTCGCCCCCGCGTCACTCGAGCTCATCGCTGCCGCCGAGCGGTCACTCGTCGCCGCGATCGCGGTGATGAACCCGGGCGCACACCTGTCCGACATCGGTGCTGCGGTGCAGGGGGTCGCCGAGGGAGCCGGATTCGGGGTGGTGCGCGAGTACACCGGGCACGGGATCGGTCGGCAGATGCACGAGGAGCCCTCGGTGCCGAACTACGGCCGGCCTGGGCGTGGTCCCACACTGGCGGTCGGAAACGTCCTGGCGATCGAGCCGATGCTCACTGCCGGCGATCCGGGCACGATCATGGGCAGCGACGGGTGGACGGTGTCGACCATCGACGGGGGATGGGCGACCCATGTCGAGCACACCGTTGCCGTGACCGACAACGGACCCGAGATCCTCACCGCACCGTAATCGATCAGCGTCGCAGATATGGTCGATTCCGCGTGCGCAACGGTGATCGGTGAGACCGAAATCACGCGATTCACGCCGCGGCGCGGGGTTGGTCGAGCCCGTCGGCCGCCGATAGGCTAGCCCGTCGGCCTCGAAGGCAAATTCCCCCTGCGCTGGCCGCCGTTCTGTTCATCCCAGCTGGGAGGCCTACCATCCCGAAGTCCAAGGAAGATGCGATTGTCTTCGAGGGAGTCGTCAAAGAATCCCTGCCGAATGCCATGTTCCGAGTCGAGCTCGAGAACGGGCACGAAGTTCTGGCCCACATCTCGGGCAAGATGCGGATGCACTACATCCGCATCCTCCCCGGCGACAAGGTCCAGGTCGAGCTCACGCCGTACGACCTCCAGCGTGGCCGCATCACCTACCGCTACAAGTAAGCGACTTCGGTACGCCTCTCGTCCCCCACGAGGAACCCAATCATGAAGGTCCGACCCAGCGTCAAGAAGATATGTGAGAAGTGCAAGGTGATCCGCCGCCACGGTCGTGTGCAGGTCATCTGCGAGAACCCCCGACACAAACAGCGACAAGGCTGAACATGGCTCGTATTGCAGGCGTTGACATCCCGCGTGAGAAGCGCACGGTCATCTCGCTCACCTACATCTACGGCGTGGGCTCCACCACGGCGTCGCAGGTGTGCGAAGCGACCAGCATCGATCCGAACACCCGGGTCCACGATCTCACCGACCAGGAAGTGGCAGCGCTGCGCGGTCACATCGAGGGCAACCTGCGGGTCGAGGGCGATCTCCGCCGCGACGTGTCCCAGGACATCAAGCGCAAGATGGAGATCGGCTGCTACCAGGGTCTGCGCCATCGCCGTGGCCTTCCGGTGCGGGGTCAGCGCACCCACACAAACGCTCGTACTCGCAAGGGACCGAAGAAGACGGTCGCCGGCAAGAAGAAGGTCTTGAAGTAATGGCGAAGCCTCCAGCAGCCGGGCGTCGTCCCCGCCGCCGCGAACGAAAGAATGTCGCCTACGGCATTGCACACATCAAGAGCTCGTTCAACAACACCATCGTGAGCATCTCCGACCAGCAGGGCAACGTCTTGGCCTGGGCCTCGGCCGGCAACGTCGGTTTCAAGGGTTCCCGCAAGTCCACTCCCTTCGCCGCCCAGATGGCGGCCGAGCAGTGCGCTCGGCGGGCCATGGAGCACGGCGTCCGCAAGGTCGACGTCCACGTGAAGGGCCCCGGTTCGGGCCGCGAGACCGCGATCCGTTCCCTCCAGAACGCCGGCATCGAGGTGACCGGTATCAAAGACGTCACCCCGGTACCGCACAACGGCTGCCGTCCACCCAAGCGTCGGAGGGTCTGATGGCTCGATACATCGGTCCCAAGGCGCGGGTCGCGCGTCGACTCGGCACCAACATCTGGGGAACCAAGGGCGAAGAGACCGCGCTCGACAAGCGCCCGTACCCACCGGGCGACCACGGTCGCACCCGGCGCCGCGGCAACGTGTCGGAGTACCTCCTGCAGCTCCAGGAGAAGCAGAAGGCTCGATTCACCTACGGGCTCTCCGAGCGCCAGTTCCGCAATCTGTTCAAGGAAGCAAGTCGCCGAGAAGGTGTCACCGGCGAGAACATGCTTCGGTTTCTCGAGCTGCGGCTCGACAACGTCGTGTACCGCTGTGGCTGGGCTGCCACCCGGCCCCAGTCCCGTCAGTTCGTGAACCACGGGCACATCAACGTCAACGGTCGCCGCGTCGACATCCCGAGCTACCGCCTGCGCAAGGGCGACGTCGTGTCGCTCCGTGAGAAGACCCAGCAGATGGTCACCGTGCAGTGGAACCTCGATGTTCTCGACCGCACGCCGCCCCCGTGGATCGACGCCAGCTCCGACGGCACCGAGATGACCGTGCGCGATCTTCCCATTCGCGAGCAGATCGACATCCCGGTTCGCGAGCAGCTCATCGTCGAGCTCTACAGCAAGTAACACCCTCTGGCGCCCGAGAAGGCGCCACCATTCCGAGCACCAACTCTCTCCCGAGGTAGCCAATGCTGGTCATTCAGCGCCCAACAGTCGAGACCGTCACCGATGAAGACGCCGCGCACCAGAAGTTCGCGATCGGTCCGCTCGAACCAGGATTCGGGCACACCATCGGGAACTCGCTGCGCCGCACCCTCCTGTCGTCGATCCCCGGCGCGGCCATCAGTCAGGTTCGTTTCGACGATGCCCTCCACGAATTCGACACGATCCCGGGCACATCGCAGGACGTGACCGACATCATCCTGAATCTCAAGGACATCGTGTTGCGGAGCCACAGCGACGAGCCGGTCACGCTGCGCGTCGACGTTCGCGGCCCGGTCGAAGTCACCGGCGCCGCCCTCCAGACCAACCCCGAGGTCGAGATCCTCAGTCCCGATCTGCCGATTGCCACGCTCAACGGCAAGGGCCGGCTGGCGATGGATGTCACCGTCGACCGGGGTCGTGGCTATCTGACCGCCGACCAGCAGCCCACCTCGACGACGATCGGCGTGATCCCGATCGACGCGATCTACTCGCCGGTCCGACGCGTGTCGTTCGAGGTCGAGCCGACTCGCGTCGAGCAGTCGACCAACTACGACCGGCTCGTGATCGACATCGAGACCGACGGTTCGATCTCACCGCGCGAGGCACTCGCGTCCGCCGGTGCCACGCTCCGTTCGCTGGTGCAGCTCGTCGAGGAGATGAGCGAGGAGCCGCAGGGCCTCGAGCTCGGTGAGGTTGCCGCTGCTGCCGCCACCTCGCCCGATCTGGATCTTCCCATCGAGGATCTCGACCTCTCCGAGCGTCCGCGCAACTGCCTCAAACGCGCCCAGGTCAACTCGGTCGGCGAGCTGTTGTTGAAGACCGAGGACGACCTCCTCGCCATCACCAACTTCGGTCAGAAGTCCCTCGACGAGGTCACCGCCAAGCTGGACGAGCGAGGGCTCTCGCTCGCGACGAGGGACTGACGTCATGACTGCACGACCACGGAAGGGGCGCCGCCTCGGCGGGAGCTCCTCGCATCAGAAGGCGATGATGGCCAACCTCATCGCGTCGCTCGTGGCCGCCGAGGCGATCGTCACCACCGAGGCCAAGGCCCGGGCCCTGCGCCCCGTGGCCGAAAAGATCATCACCAAGGCCAAGAAGGGCGGGCTCCACAACCACCGTCAGATCCTGTCGGTCCTGCGCGATCAGGAGATCGCCGACAAGCTGATGGAGGACGTGGGTCCCCGCTACGCCACCCGGCCCGGTGGCTACACGCGGATCCTCAAGCTGGGGCCCCGCAAGGGTGACAACGCGCCAATGGCGCGTATCGAACTGGTGTAAGGGGCCGAGCGGCGGGGCCGGTGAGCCCGTTCGTCGCGGTCTCCCTTCGGTCGCCAACTGCTCCTCACCGCGCTCACCGGCCCCGCCGCTCGGCGTGTTCCGGTCCGATCGACCATTCGCGCTCCTGTTGGGTCGG
>Ga0224508_10002996_pt1 | contig 14121 bp, 16 predicted proteins | sample SF_Jan12_sed_USG_4_FD_170157 | JGI IMG/M metagenome (GOLD analysis project Ga0224508, IMG submission 170157) | Sediment microbial communities from San Francisco Bay, California, United States - SF_Jan12_sed_USGS_21 | ecosystem: Environmental > Aquatic > Marine > Sediment | place: USA... | reverse complement strand
TCAAGGACGAGCACGGCATCAGCCTGCACGAGTTCGAGGTCTTGCTCTTCCTGGTCGCCTTCTCCGAGGACGGCGCCATGCAGATGACCGAGCTGCGTCGCCGCACACCGCTCAGCCAAAGCCGCGTCTCCCGTGTGGTCAGCGCGCTCGAATCCCGACGTTTGGTCCGACGAACCACCGACCCGACCGACAACCGCGCGGTCACCGTCACCATCACCGCAAAGGGCCGCCGCACCTTCACACCCGCACAGAGCCGTCACCAGCAGGACCTCGACGAACACCTCTTCTCCGTGTTGACCGATCGAGAGATACGCCAGCTCGGCTCCATCACCGCCAAGATCCTCGCCGCCGGTCCCCGCCGGCGCGCTTCCAGCCACAGGCAAGGACGGCGCGGCGAAAGCCGAGAGGGCGCCGGACGACACCGCCGTGGAATCGACTGAGCCGCTCGGCCGCTCGGCCACCGACAGCGCGGCGGCATCCTGGGCGGCTTCTCTTTCTAGGCTGGGACCGATGATCGATAGGTTCGGCTCATGCCGCTGACGAAGTGGCAATCACCGACGCTGCGACACGAGGTGGACGACGAGGGTCGGGTGACCTGGCTTGAGCTGTTTTTCGACCTGGTCTACGTGGCTGCTCTCATTCAGCTGGGCGACCGACTGTCGAGTGACGTCTCGTGGTCGGGGGGTGCTGCGTTCGTTGGCGCCTTCGTGATCCTGTGGTGGACCTGGACAGGGACAACGGCGTTCGTCAACCGGTTCCCGGTCGACGACGTCACCCATCGGGTGCTGACCTTTGTGCAGATGTTCGCGGTCGGCAACATCGCCGTGCTGGCCGCCACCAACCCGGAGAACTGGGAGCGCTGGCTGGCATTGGCCTACGTGGGCGCACGGTTGCCGCTCCTGGCCATGTACTGGCGGGTGCGACGGTCGATCCCCTCGGCTCGTCCCGTTACCGACTACTTCCTTCGCTGCTTCGGTGTCAGTGCCGGACTCTGGCTGGTGTCGATCGCTGTGCCCGGACGCGCCCGATTGGCGGTGTGGGCCGCCGCGCTCGTGGTCGAGTTCGCGGCCCCCGTCATCCTGCTTCGCCGACCCGACGGCGCACCGAGCGACAGCCGACAGGGCGAGGCCCGGTATGTGGAGCACTTCCAGGAGCGCTACGCCTTGTTCACGATCATCGTCCTGGGGGAGACGTTCGTGAAGACGCTGAGCGAGGTCGGCGACATCGGCATCTCGGCCACATCCCAGGTCTTCGGTGGCCTTGCGTTCGCAATCCTGATCGCGTTGTGGTGGACCTACTTCGATGACGTAGCCGATGCCCACATCCGTCCCACCAGCGCGCTGGCGAGGTCCAGCTCGATCAACCGGCTGATCTGGGTCTACACCCACCTGCCCCTCGCTCTCGGGTTGACCGCGTTCGGAGTGGCGGCGAAGAAGATCGTGGCCACCGAGGAGTTCAACGAACCGTTCAAGGACAGCTACACCTGGCTCCTGGCGGCGGCCTTGGTGACCACGCTGGTCGCGGTTGCGGTGCTCGACCTGGTGACGGTCAGTCCCCACTTCGCCATCGATGCTCCCGAGCGCATCGGGCCGCGGCTGGTAGCGGCGGCATTGCTCGTCCCAGTGGCTGTTTTGCTTGCCTCGGGCTCGGTCGATGCGATCTCCGGCATTGGTTTGGTGACGGCGGTCGTCGTCGGCCAGATCATGGTGGAGGTGGTCTCGGCCCACCGCTCTGAATACCGACTAGGTCGAGACGTTCGTTCGCAGATAGCCGAACTGGCTGGGCGGTGCTCACACCTCGACGATGCCACCGCCCCGGCCGGCAGCCCCGCAACCGTGTGCCAACCATGTGCCGACAAGGGGATCGACTGGGTGCAGCTTCGTTGGTGCCTGACTTGCGGTCACGTTGGCTGCTGTGACGACTCGCCAGGTCAGCATGCAACGGTCCACCACCGGGCTACCGGCCATCCTGTCATCGCCTCGATCGAAGCCAACGCCACGTGGGCCTATTGCTACCCGGACGAGGTCACCGACCCTGTCTGGCGCTCGACGACATAGTAGGTATCAGTGTCGCCTTGGCCGGACTGCCATCCGGGGGTGCGCCAAGATCGGCGAGGTCCGCTCCGCCGGTGCGCGTTGTCTCGCTGACGACCGATCGCTTCAGGCGACGAGGACCTTCGTCGTGTCGAATGCCACCAGGCCGCGTAGGTCGGCGGCGACGTCGATGGTGTCGACATAGGACCAGGCGGCCTCCGCGATCCGTTCCCCGTCGACCACGAGGTCGAAGTACTCGGTGTTGCCCTTGAGCGGGCAATGCGTCGTCTTCCCGACTCGGACCAACGCGTTCATGTTCACGTCGGCGCGGGGAAAGTAGGTCACGTGGTCGTAGAGGTCGAGCCCGACTTCCTTCACGACCACCGCCTCGGCGGACTGGGCGATCACAGTGCCGCCGACCGATGCCGAACGCGGTTCACCGGCCGGAACGATGCGCATGAAGTGACGCGGCTCTCCAGGGTTGTGGATCGCGTTCTTGACGAGGGTGATGTCTTCGGAAGCGGTCATGAGGTCTCGCTGTGTTGGTGGGTGAGTTTGTCGAGTACCGCAAGGGCAGTGTCCTGGCGTTCGACAACAAGGAGGTGCGGCGCCGTGGAGGCGACGAGCGGTCCAGTCATCTTCTTCGGTTGGGACGTGTAGGTGCCACCGTTCTGGAACGGTCCGTTGTCGCCGTGGAGCACGTCGATGTAGCGACCGGCGCCCAGTTCGATCGGTTGATCCATACCTAGGAGCTTTCCGAAGCGGCGCATGAACCCGATCATGAGCTTGAAAGCACCCGTGGCGTGGCGGGCGGCGTTGGTTCCCATGTTCGCCCCGGGCGACACGGTGTAGAAGCTCACGCCGCCAGCATGGCGTCGGGCCATCGCCGCCGACCACCACGCCGAGAACGCTTTCGTCGTGGAGTACTGACGGTTGCCGTCGTACTCCGGCCCGTTCTCGGCCCGGGCGAAGTGCTCCATAGCCTCCTCCGGTGTCGGCCCGAAGTCAGAGGGCTCGCCCCGGACGAAGTCGTAGACACTCATGCCCATGGCCTTGGGGAGATCGTCGTTCGCTGCCTCCGACCCGACCAACACGACTGCCCCGCCATCGTCGATCAGTCCCGCCTCCAGGAGCGCAGTCGTGATGATGTGGTGTCCGACGAGGGACGCGGCGAAACACATCTCGATGCCGTCACTGGTCCGTTCGAGGGTGTTGGGGACCATCCCGGCATTGAGCAGCACAGAGTCGAACCCGACGCCGCGACTAATGAGCTCCGCCGCTGCGGCCCGCGACGACTGGATCTCGGCGACGTCCACCTCGAGCGTCGAGAACGGATCGACGCCGGTGGCCTCGACCAACTCGGCACGGGCCAAGTCGGCCTTCTCCTGGGTGCGGCAGGCCAACACGACCGATCCGTAGCCGAGCTCAGCGAGCTGGCGAGCGGCCTCGAAGCCGAGTCCTGAGTTGGCCCCGGTCACGAGAACCGAGCGCCGCTGATAGTCCGAGTCCCTCACGTTGGGTCTCTCCTTCTGGAATGGTTGTTCCGATACTAGAGGCAAGAACAGACTTTCGGACCCTTTGTTCCAGAAGTTTCCCAGGAACCGGTATCGTGGCCCTGTGGCCTCAACCGAAACCACACCGCAGATCGGCCGACCGCGAGAGTTCGACCGCGACGCCGTGCTCACGACTGTCGTCGAGCTCTTCTGGGGGAAAGGCTTCTCCGCCACCTCGGTGGACGACATCGTCGAGCGCACTGGGCTGAGCAAGTCAAGCCTCTACGGTGCCTTCGGATCGAAGGACGAGCTCTACCGGGCGGCGCTCGATCGCTACCTCATCGACCACCACGCCATGGTGGCGAGCATGCTGATGGACAGCAGCCAGGGCCTCGACGACATCGACGCGTTCTTCGACCGGATCTGGGACCAGGTCGACTCTGCCGGCGAGGACCGAGGCTGCCTCGCCGTCAACACGGCAACCGAGCTCGGATCCTCCGAGCCGACGCTCATCGAGTTCGGGACTCAGCATCGGGGGTTCCTACGCGACGGGTTCACAGCAGCGCTCCAGCGCGCCGTCGACCTCGGCGAGTTCAACAGACACCACGTCGCCGACATGGCCAACATCCTCCTCACCACCGTGCTCGGCCTCGCCGTCATGATCCGCGGCGGGGCATCCGCCGCCGAGATCCACGCTCACCTCGAATCGACCAAACAGTCACTGCGCCAAACCTGAGCCTCCCGCCCCTCAGCCGCCCGCACTCGCTGAGAAACCGGCGGACCCGAGTGCCCGGAGTGCACCACAACGACGGCCTCAGGCGTTCGCCCTGGTGGCCGACCGAGAGCTCTTGGAACGAGCGTGGAGCAGCTCCGGATCGGGGTCCCAGTCGGTGGCACTCATCGTGCGTCGGCCGTGAGTTGGGTCACCATTGTGGCGGTGTCGTAGTACTCACGGTCTTCGATGATCTGCCGGTTCACGAACTGGGTAACGACGGCGATCGGCAGTTCGAAGCGCTTCCCACTCGGAGGCATCCCGGCGAAGTCGCCGTCATGGGTGCCGGTGAGGACCATCGTCAAGACGACGTACTCGCCCTCCTCGATCTCGCTCGTGATCTGGGCGTTCAGGTCGGAGAACCCGTCTCGGAACCCGGCGATCAGGCCTTTGAGGCCGTCCCGGCCGGAGATCTCGCTGCCATCGGGCCCGTAGTAACGGTAGTCAGGGTGAACGAGCTCGGCCATGACCTCGAATCGCCCGTGGTTCAGGATCTCGTCGACGAAGCGTCGGAGCACCGCGAGGTTCGCACTGACGGGGGAGGTTTGCATGGGGTGTGTGGTTGTCATGCCGCCCAGTGTTCGCACTTTGCGGCTCGCCGTCGTCACCCGAAGGTGGATCTCGGGGTGGTATTCAGGCTGAGGTCACGTGAGGAGGTTGAGCTCGCGGGCCCGGGCGGTGGCAGCCGTGCGGTTGGTGACGCCGAGCTTGTCGAAGATATGGGTGACGTGTTTCTTGACAGTGTTGAGCGAGACGTAGAGCTCGGCCGCGATCTCCTTGTTCTGGCGCCCGGCGGCGATCAGGCGGATCACGTCGAGCTCGCGCACGGTCAGCGGGATGATCAGCCCTTCTTGATCTTGTAGCGGCGGCTTGGAGTTGGCTGGGTCGTCGTCAAAGGATCGAATCAACTCGCCCAGGTAGTCCTGAGGCAGCGACTGGGCATCTGGGTCGGCGAGGAGTTGGCCGAGGAGCTCGCCGACCCTCTGGCCCTCATCGACGAACACCCTGATGTGGCGTTGCGGTGCTGCGAGGTCGACCGCAGCAGCCAGAGCACGGCGTGCGCCGACCTCGTCGTCCGCTGCCAGGGCAAGCGCCCTGAGCACGTCGATCTCGATCAGCCGGCCGAAACGGCGATCATTGGTCGCAGCTGCCCGCATGCGATCGAGTAGTCGAAGTGCCTCCCCGGACCGGTCTTGTGCCGACAGCACACGAGCCAGCACGAGATACGCCGGCTCGTGGACGTGGCGGGGCTCGTCGTCGGCCGCGACGCCTCGTGTCACGACCCATGCGTTGGCTCCGTCCACGTCCCCCTGGGCCAAGAGCAGTCGGGCTCTTCGGGCCGGGACGGGGTTGAGGAGGTCGACCACGTCGGTGCTGGGCCTGACCCGAATCGCTTCGTCGATCAGGTCGCGAGCGGCGGCGTGATCGCCCATCGCCTGATGGACGAAGGCTTGCGTGTCCAGACCCGTGGACAGGATCTGGGTGTGGACGAACTGGCGGCACCGGTCGATGCCTTCACCGGCGTGTTGCCGTGCGATTTCGAGCTCGTTTCGTTGATAGGCCACTTCCGCTGTGCCGATATGGGCCACACCGGACGCAAGCGCGTCGGGTCGAGGTTGCGTGGATTCGTACGCCAGCACGTCCTGGTACGTGCCGAGAGCATCGTCGAGCTGGCCCCGAGCCCGTTGGATGTCGCCCAGGTACTGGACGGTCCACGCTGCGCGGTCGTCTCCTTGGGTCGCCCGCCACCGGGCGATACCGGTGGTCAGGGCTGGCTCGGCGTCGGCCACCGCCCCACGCAGCCAGGGTGCGACCGCGAGATGCAGCTCGGCGACCAGTCCCAGGGTCGGCTGATCGTCACCGGCCGCGTTATAGGTCAGCGAGGCCAGAGCCTCGGCCCTGTCGGCGTCGCCACGCAGGTGAGCTGCGAACGCCCGGAGCAAGGCGACATTGAGGCCAAAGCTGTCCATGGAGCCGGTGCCTCCATCGATCGAAGGCTCGGAGTCGAGCAGGCCCTCGGCCTCGGCCACGCGCCCGGCGTACAGGGCAACTCTCGCTCGGGCCAGGAGGAGTCTCCGGGAGCCGAGCAACTCCGGGGGGAGGTCAGCGAACCAATCCCAGGTCGCCCCCTCACTGCGCAGCAGGAGGGCATCGGCGTGCCGTTCGATCACCTGAGTTGCCAGATCGGGATCGTTGGCCTTCAGTGCATAACGGACCGCCTGGTCGGCCAGGCCATGCTCGTCGTGCCACGTGGCCGCCCGACGATGCCGTTCCCGCACCCGTTCCGGGGTTTGCTGTTGGAACCTGACCCGCAGAAGGTCGGCGAACAGGTGGTGGTATCGCCACCAGTGCCGGACGTCGTCAAGCGGGATCAGGAACAGGTTGGCCCGCTCGATCGCCTCTAGCGTCTCCTGACCATCGGTCCGCCCAGTCACTGCATCGGCCAATGGTGCCGACAGTCGATCCAAGATCGACGTCTCCAGCAGGAAGTCCCGGATCGCGGCCGGTTGGCGGTCGAGCACCTCCTCGGTGAGGTAGTCGAGTACAAACCGGTGACTACCCGAGAACCCTTCGACGAAGGATTCCGCGTCGTCCCGACCCTCCAACGACAGTCCAGCGAGGTGAAGACCTGCAGCCCATCCCTCGGTACGGGTGGTAAGTAGCGTTGCCACGCCATCGGTGATGTCGGTCCCTGCTATGTGGCGTAGCAACTCCCCGGCCTCGGAGGTGGTGAATCTGAGGTCCGCTGCCCGAATCTCGGTGAGCCTGCCCAGGGCTCTCAAACGGGCTAGCCGCAAAGGTGGATCTGCTCGACTGGCGATGGCGATGTGCAGTCCGGGTGGCGCGTGCTGGAGCAAGTACCGCACCGAGTTGTGAATCGTCTCGTTTTCGATCGCTTGGTAGTCATCAAGGACGAGGGCGGCATCGCCGCCATCGGCGGGTATGGCGTTGATGAGTGCCGTCACTACAGCCTCGTCGTGCAGCTTGCTCTCTTCTCTGGTCGACTCGTCGACCGACTCCAGGATCCCGAAAGAGTCGCCGATGGCGTCGTCGAGAGACGCGGCGACGAGTCGCCAGAACCGCACGGGGTCATTGTCGCCGTCGTCGAGTGAAAGCCACGCCGTCGGCCCTTCGCGGCGCTCACATGCGTCGGCGAGCAGCACAGACTTCCCGAAGCCAGCTGGGGCACAGAGGAGGCTGACCCCCGGTCGCCCAAGCGCCTCGTCGAGTTGCGCCGCAAGTCGGGGTCGAGCAACGAACGCCGCTGGCAGCTGCGGGAGATGCAACTTTGTCCAGAGCACATCATCAGCGGCGGCGTGCATCGGTGCGTTCCTCCATCCACTGGTACCCGGATCCGATCTCTGGGACCTTCGCCAACTTAGCAGCGGCGCCTGTTTTGCTCTCGATCGGGCTAGCGGACCGCCAGCAATGGCGACGATCGAACACGCAGTGCCGGCTCGAATACCACCTCCAATGCCACCTCTGGGTGACGACGGCAGCGCCGCTCGGGCGCACGATCACTCCATCAGAAACACCGCACAAGGAGAAACCGTTGAGGTACGAGATCTACGTCGAAACAAGCCTCGACCGGAGCTGGTCGCAGTGGTTCACCGGCATGACCGTCGAGCGTGAGTCGGACAACCGGACACGGTTGGTCGGCCACATCGAGGACCAGGCCGCCCTGCACGGCGTGCTCGCCCAGGTTCGAGACCTCGGCCTGGAGGTCATCTCCGTTGCCCGCATCGACACCGAAACCAAGGAGACACCGTGAACTCAAGAACCAACGAAACCAACGAGACACTGGTCCTCGGCGCCACCGGCAAGACCGGGCGCCGCGTACTGGCCCGCCTCCAAGAGCGTGGCCGCCCGGTCCGAGGAGGCTCACGCCACGGCGTCCCGCCATTCGATTGGGAAGACCCGACCACCTGGGGGCCCGTACTCGACGGCGTGGGCGCCGCGTACATCTCGTACTACCCGGACCTCGCCGTCCCTGGCGCCCCGGAGGCGGTCCGAGCCTTCGCTGACGCCGCCCTCGAGCGCGACGTCCAGAAGCTGGTGCTCCTCTCGGGTCGGGGCGAAGAAGAAGCGCAGCGGGCTGAGCAAGCGCTGCTGGACACCGGCGCCGACGTGACGATCGTTCGGTGCGCATGGTTCATGCAGAACTTCAGTGAAGACTTCATGCACAGTGCCGTTATGGACGGCCAGCTCGTCCTACCCGGCGGCCAGGGCCAAGAGCCCTTCGTTGACGCCGACGACATCGCCGATGTGGCAGTCGCGGCGCTGACCGAGGACGGCCATCGAGGGCAAATCTACGAGCTCACCAGCCCCCGCCTCTACACCCTGACCGAGATAGCGGCTGAGCTGAGCCGAGCCACCGGTCGCACGATCAGCTACGTGCCGGTCACAGTCGAGGAGTACGCAGCCGGTGCCGCTGACCACGGCGTATCACCTGAGCTGGTCGGCTTTCTGACCTATCTCTTCGGACACGTCTTCGGCAACAACGCCTACCTCACTGACGGCGTCCAACGAGCGCTCGGTCGACCCCCTCGGGACTTCGAAGCTTTCGCCCAGGCAGCTGCCGCGAGATCGGCGTGGGAGCTCGAGCCGGCGTCATGACGCCCGTCGACGAACCCTCAAGCAGATAACTCATCGATCAACAAGACGAAACGGAGAACACCATGCAATCCCAAACGAATCTCGTCAGAGACCGCACCGTCTCTCCACACCCCTCGGACCGTTCCAGGGCTCGGCCCTGGAACTCCTGATAGTCGCCATCGCCGTGCTGGTCCTGGCCCAGGCCTGCGCCAACGACGACGACACCGTTACCGCACCAGCAGCGACATCGGCGTCGGCCTCGCCCACAACGGCGCCGCCCGACGATGACCCAATAGCTGCCGTCGACGTTCTGGCTGCCGGTTTCGGCGGCCAGGCCGCCCTCATAGATCTGACCTCGTGCCAGGTTGAGGCGGCGGGCACTCGCCATCTTGCCGGCGAAGGCCTCGACAGTCACGAGGGCAGCGAGCTGATCTCGAGCTTCGAATCGGTCGTCACCCACGACGTGGCCACCGACCGGCTGCGAGTGGACTACGACCGAACCATCCACTACGCCGCTGACGCCGTGCGGTCGCCATGGCCAAGGACGGCGAACTCATCCACGAAGAGACCCGGTCAGCGGTGCAAACCACCCCTGTCATCGGCGACGGGTTCTTCGATTTCGACCAAGCCACCGCCTTCCCCCCGGACCCCGAGCTCGCAGCCTGGGGAGAAACCAGCCACCAGTTCCACCAGGAGTGGTCCTCGTTCGGGTTCCCACTCGACTTCCTCGAAACCACGATCGAAGCACGAGAGCTGTCACCCGGCGTCTGGTTCATCGGCGGCGGAACCTACACCTCGATCCTGGTCGAACAGACCGACGGTGTAGTGATCATCGAGAGCCCCCTCTACCCCGAACGGCGGCGGTGCTTGACTGGATCGCCGACCAGTTCCCCGGCCAAGCGGTCAAGGCGGTGGTCTCCACCCACCATCACGTCGATCACGTCGGCGGTCTGCGGGAGTTCGCCGCCGCCGGCGCCACCGTGGTGGCCAGCGCAGGCGCCCAGGACTACTTCCGGCGCATCGTCGCTGCCCCGTCGACCATCGTGCCCGACACCCTTTCCCAGAACTCCAGTCGACGTCGAGTTCGAATGGGTACCCGAAGGCGGGACAGTCGTCCTCGACGACCCGGTCAACCCGGTGTCGGCCGTGCACATCACCACCGAACACGCCGCCGAGAACTCCGCAACGCCATCGAAGCTCTCGACGCCCCAATCACCACGGTCGTCGGTGGACACGAAGGCGGTGGACCACTGGCCGACGTCGGCGTCGGGCCCGTCGAAGAGCTCGACGCCTTCCTCGCCCAGTTCGGGTAACTCCCCAGACCGGCGGTCCTTCCCGTTCCCCACCGTTGGCACCCGACCCCATCCACCCCGCCGCAAACCAGTACCTACCTCAAGGAGAATCCAAAATGATCGAAGTCACTGGCCTCACAACGCGATACGGCAACCGGACCGTCGTCGACCGCATGACCTTCACAGTCACTGCGGGCAAGGTAACCGGTTTCACCAGACCCGATAGCGGAGAGGTCCGCTACGCAGGAGCCCGCTACTGCGACCTCCCCTACCCCACCAAAGTCGTCGGGGCCGTGCTCGAAGCTCGCCTGCACCCCGGCCGCTCGGCCCGCAACCACCTCCGAGCGGCCGCCGCCCTCAGCTCCATCCCCACAGCCAAGACCATCGTTACGGTCGCATTCGCCGCCGCCCTCAGCGCCCTGGGCCTGGCGGCCGGCTTCGCCGGATCCGTGTTGAGCGGCATCGGCATGGGCGACACCTCAACCATGCTCGAGACCAGCCTCTGGGCTACCGCGTTCACGGCGATGGCCGGACTGCTTGGGCTCGGGTGGGCATGATCGCCCGCCACAGCGCCGCCGCCATCTCCGGGCTGCTCATCTGGTGGCTCGTCGTCGAAAGCCTCGTCACCGTCTTCGTCAACGAACGATATTCACGGTTCCTCCCATTTATCGCCGGCAACCGGATGCTCGGCTTCAACGACGACGAAGCCACCGTCGAGCTGCTCTTCATCAGAACCGAGAACGCCTTGATCTTCGGCAGCTACGCAGCCCTCGCGCTCGCCGCCGGAACGGTCCTCCTCCACCGACTCGAAGCCAAATAACCCAGGCCGCGGGACAACAAAGGCCGCGACGACGGCGCATGGATCCCACATCCTCCACGATTCCCCATCTCGTCTACGGGCCACATGCTGGACCTAACGACATCACGACACCCTATGAAAGCGAGACCACAATGGATATCAACAGCACACTTCTCGGCACGAGCATCCTGTCCACCGGACTCATGTCCGGCCTGCTTTACGGCTGGGCCGTGTCGGTCATCCCCGGCACCCAACGCATCGGCGCTCCCAGCTACGTCGACACGATGCAGAACATCAACAAGGCAATCATCAATCCGGCCTTCGTCATCCCATTCATGGGCATCCCGGCCGTACTGTTCGCGGCCGCCATAGTCCAGTTCCGAACCGGGGACCAGCGACGAGCATGGCTGTTGGTCAGCGCCGCAGCCACCTACGTCGTCGGCGTCCTCGGCGTCACCTTCGGCGGCAACATCCCTCTCAACGACGCCCTCGAGACCTTCGACCTCGGCGACTCGACCGAACAAGCCATCGAGAACCGACGCCGAACCTACGAGACACCGTGGAACCGCTGGCACTACCTCCGGACCGTGGCCAGCGTCGCCGCCTTCGCTCTGGCTTCGACGGCGGCGATCGTCTCCGCCGATGCCGAATGAGCCCCCAGACTACGAATCGGAGTGGAACCTACCAAGGGCACGCCGGCTTGGCGGTTGTCAGCGACCGCCAAGCCGCAAGGGGCGGGGGGCCGTCGACCGGTCCCGGTATCTCACCCGGGTGAGGTACCGGCTGGTGCGAGGACCGCTCACCCCAGCGATGGCGTTGATGGCAAACAGGACGAGCAGCACTGGGTAGTGCTCGGTCAGGCCGATTCCTATGGCGCTCACCGCGGCTACGACCAGCCCGGCGATGACGGACCATTGAACGTGAACACCGCCATGGCCGACACTGCCATGAACATGTAGGCGTAGAACGGTCCGAGTAGTTTCGCTTCGCCGGGTTCGAGCAATCTACGCATCGTGGTGGCTCCGTTTCGGGCGGAGGACGACCCGGAGCGAGTCGTCGATGGTCATCTCTTGGTAGAAGGCACACTCAACGAGGTCGAGCATCTCGGGGACGACGGTCTTGAGCGTTTCGGGCGTGTAGCGCTGATCGTGCAGCCCTCTGTAGCGCTCGGTAATTGTGCCGGCCCAGATGCCGTGGACCAGGAGGCCGTCAGGATGGATGATCTCGGCTTGGCGTTGGAACGAGCGGTGGAGTTCCTCGGTGGTGAACCCGCGACCCTCACCTTGGCAAAAAAAGAAACGCCGCGAGCGATCCGGCCACAACCCAGACGCCGGGAAGGGGAGGCCGAGCCTGTCACCGGCGTCCGCTAGTGTCGCCGCTGTGTGGGAGCAAGGCACGACGGCCGAGCACCGTCGACAGCATCACGCCGAGCTGCAGGTGTGGGCCGACGAAATCCACGCCTGCTACCTTTGGTCCACCGGGAGTTGTTGGAGCGAGCACGCAGCAGCTCAGGACCCGGGTCCGCCGACCTGCGGACACGAGCGCTCAAAGTATGGACGAGAGCTTGCGATGCGGGCCCGGCGCCACCAGTGTCGAATCAGTGGGGCGACGAGCCGGTGATCGACTTCGAGTCTGATCCGAGGTTCTCGGAAGCCGATCGAGCTGAGATGCGGTCGTTGGCCGAGCGGGGGCGGCGCCGGTGGCTGGAGCGCTTCGGGAACCCCGAGTAGCGCTTTCGCTGGCCCCTGATTCCCTCTGCTACCACCGGCGAGCACACATCTTGGGAGCGGAGTTGGGGTACGAACGGGGGCTTGCGGCGCTCTGGGTGAACCCCCTGCATCACCAACAGGTCGGCGAAGCTGATCCCGGCCGCATCGACCCGCACCCGGACCTCGCCGGGCCCCGGGGCCGGCACCTCCCAGGAGGATCGAACCTCCAGGACGTCCGGTCCACCAAGGCGGGGGACGACCACTGCAGTAGTTGTGATGGGGTCGACGGCTCCCATGACTCGACCTCCTCGTGCATCGACTGCGGTCGGCTTCCTGCGGACGTAGGGGCCCCACATCCGGGAGCAAACGGAGATCGCCGGGGGTACTCGACAGGATCACGGCTCATGGTACGTACTGCTCCTCGATGGAGATGACCCGCCCGTCCTCGACGTTCAGCCAGACTCCGGGAGCTACGGGTCGTCCTGGTTGCTCGGCCAGCCAGGCATGGTAGGTGACGACCTCGAGGCTCTCGGGGTCTCCGGGGTTGGGCAGCCAGGCCACCTCGGCCGACGGGTCGACGGCCAGGGTCCGGAGCCGGTCGCTCTCGTTGCGGATGTGGAAGTCGTTGGGCGGCGGGCTCTCCTCGCCGTCCTCGGCGGCGGCGGCGGCCGCGGCGGCACCGGTGAACCAGCAGGCGAGATCGAACGACACCTGGTCGGTCTGGGGATCTTCGATGAAGCCGAACCAGAGCCCGTCGGGCAGGCTGTCACTTGACGTCGGGGTGCACCCGGAGCCGGAGGCTCGCTCGTTGGTCGGAACGTCGAGCTGTTGACCGGATCGGTCGGCGTCGAAGCAGTCCCGCTGCAGCCAGTTGGCGAAGTCGTCGCAACTTCCCTCGATCCGGTAGCGGACCCGGTCGACGTCTGAGAACTGGAAGGCGGTGTTGTTGAGCTGGGCCAGCAGTGCCTCGCTGCCGCAGCTGGTCGAGGCGTTGGGGATCAGGGTGCGGAGATCTGCGAAGTCGACGACCAGCAACCCGTCGGTCAGGCTCACTGCGGAAACCACGTTGGCCGTCTCCGAGGAGAAGAACGACGTAGCCCCGGCGCTGGCCTCGTCAGGGCTCGGCCCACCGATCAACTCGTCGAAGGCGGCCCGGATGGGATCGACGCCCAAACCGATGTTGCGCACGTGAGGTTCGACCCGGGAGCAGTCGGATCCGTCGCCGACGCTGAAGTACACCTCAACCGTCTCTTCGACCGGCTCGGTGGTGGTGACCGTCGTCGAGGTCGTCGTGCCTGTTGCGTCGGAGGTGGCGGTGGTCGTCGTGTCACTTGTAGTGGTGGTCTCGCTGGTGGTCGTGTCCCCAGCCTCGTCATCGTCGCCACCGCAACCGGCGGCGACGACAGCCAGGGCGAGGAACGGCTCCC
>Ga0224508_10002995_pt1 | contig 14122 bp, 10 predicted proteins | sample SF_Jan12_sed_USG_4_FD_170157 | JGI IMG/M metagenome (GOLD analysis project Ga0224508, IMG submission 170157) | Sediment microbial communities from San Francisco Bay, California, United States - SF_Jan12_sed_USGS_21 | ecosystem: Environmental > Aquatic > Marine > Sediment | place: USA... | reverse complement strand
AAAATCGCGTTTTGCGACATATCAACCTGAATCGAGGCCGCCGTGGATCTGCCTGAACCTCTTTATAGCAACCGTACCGACGATGCCGGCGGTTTGATCTGCTGGGACACCGCGGCAGTTCATGAACTGATCACCGCAGACGGCGGCGATCAGACGCTGCGCTCCACGGAGCGGCTCCTGGAAAAATCCGGCCTGCTGCCGGCTACCCTGAAGCCCGAGCAGATCCGTGATGAACTGGGCCGTGAGCCGATCGCTCAGGTGTGCGATGGCCTCGACGCCGAGGCCCGACGCAAGCGGGTGCTATCGCTCATCGTGCAGTTGCACACCTCGCCCGGGGGCGGGCTGGTGGTGATGGCCAACGACGGCAGGCTGGGCCGGCGCTGGGTCTACCACGATGGCAACGCGCTGGACTCGGCTTCCTTGCTGGCCGTGTTGGATGCCCTTGCTGCCGGAACGGCGGCCAAGGGTTCGGAAAAACCCGCGCTGATCTGGCCCCACGGCGAGCTAGCCAGGCTCTGTCGGCAGATAGTGACTGAACAGAAGTCTCACGACTTCGAGCTGCCATCGGGGCGCGCGGTGCGAATTGCCACCCTGGCTTATCAGTCCATACAAACACCGACCCGATACGACTCGGTGATACCCAGATCCGGGTCTGGGACCAGCGGCGGTTTGTCGCACCTCGACCGCCTCGAAGCCGAGAGCATTCACATCATGCGCGAAGTGATGGCCCAGGCGGAGAACCCGGTCATGCTCTACTCGGTGGGCAAGGACAGCTCGGTGATGCTGCACCTGGCGAAGAAGGCGTTTTATCCCAGCGTGCCGCCATTCCCGTTGATGCACGTGGATACGCGCTGGAAGTTTCAGGCCATGTACCGGTTTCGCGACGAAATGGCTCGGGAGAGTGGTATGGAGCTGATCGTCTACATCAATCCGGAAGGGGTCGAGAAAGACATTAATCCGTTCGATCATGGCAGCGCACTGCATACCGACGTCATGAAAACTCAAGGGCTCAAGCAGGCGCTCGACCTTCACGGTTTTGATGTTGCTTTTGGCGGCGCCCGCCGCGACGAAGAGAAAAGCCGGGCCAAGGAACGGGTGTTCTCGTTCCGCACGAGCACCCACCACTGGGATCCGAAGAGTCAGCGTCCGGAGCTGTGGAATCTCTACAACGGCTACAAGAATCCGGGCGAGAGCATTCGCGTATTTCCGCTGTCGAACTGGACGGAGCTCGATATCTGGGAGTACATCTACCGGGAGCAGATCCCCATTGTTCCACTGTATTTCGCGGCGGAGCGACCCGTGGTCGACCGTGATGGGATGTTGATGCTGGTGGACGATGACCGCATGCGCCTGTTCGAAGACGAGGCCATAGAAATCAAGCGGGTGCGGTTCCGTACTCTGGGTTGTTATCCGTTGACTGGTGCCATCGAGTCCGACGCCGACGACCTGTCCTCCATCGTGCTGGAGCTGTTGAAAAGCCGCACCAGCGAACGGCAGGGGCGGGCCATCGACTCCGATTCGTCCGGTTCCATGGAGAAGAAGAAGCAGGAGGGGTACTTCTGATGAGTGAAGCACTGGTGGTCAACGAAGATATGGAGGCGCGCGTTGACGCGTATATCGCCAATCAAGCGCAGCTCGACCTGCTGCGATTCATTACCTGCGGCAGCGTCGATGACGGCAAGAGCACGCTGATCGGCCGCATGCTCTACGAAGCACAGCTGATCTTCGAAGACCAGGTAACGTCGCTGCGTAACGACTCGAAACGGCAGGGCACCCAGGGCGGCGATATCGATTTCGCGTTGCTGGTCGACGGACTCGCCGCCGAGCGCGAGCAGGGCATCACCATCGATGTGGCTTACCGGTTTTTCAACACCGATCACCGCAAGTTCATCGTTGCCGATACCCCGGGTCACGAGCAATACACCAGGAACATGGTCACCGGCGCGTCCACGGCGGACATTGCGGTCATTCTGGTGGACGCATCCCAAGGCGTGCTCACCCAGACCCGGCGTCATTCGTTCATTACTTCGCTGCTCGGCATCAAGCACGTGGTGCTGGCCGTGAACAAGATGGATCTGGTGAGCTATGACCGCGAGGTGTTCGATGCCATCACCGCGACCTATATGGAGTTCTCCGAGCAACTCGACTTCGAGACGGTAACCGCCATTCCGCTATCGGCGCTGATGGGTGACAACGTGATCGAGCGTTCCCAGCACACCACCTGGTACAGCGGCCCGACATTACTTGGCTTTCTGGAAACGGTGGAGGTGCGGCGCGCGCAGTTCGAGCATCCGTTGCGCTTCCCGGTGCAGTGGGTGAACCGGCCCCACGCGGAATTTCGTGGCTATTCGGGCACGGTCGTGGCGGGTTCCGTAAGCGCCGGCCAGCAGGTTCGGGTGCTGCCGTCCGGTGAGGTGGCGCAGGTGGCGGACATTGTTCTGTATCAGGCTTCGTTGCCGACCGCGGTGGTGGATCAGGCAGTGACCATCACCCTGGACCGCGAAGTCGACGTCTCCAGGGGTGACGTCATTGTGGCCGCAGAGTCGCCGTGCGAGGTATCCGACCAGTTCGATGCGTCGCTGGTGTGGATGGACCAGGAGCAGGGATTCATCGGCCGCTCCTACTGGCTGATGCTCGGGACCACCCGCATCAACGCAACGCTCACCGACATCAAGTTCAAATACAACATCAACACCCTCGAAGAGCTATCGACGCGGACCTTTCACTTGAACGAGATCGGTCGCGTGGCGCTGAGCTTCGACAAGCCGGTGCCATTCGAAGCGTACAAGGATTGCGCACCTATGGGCTCGTTCGTGCTGGTTGATCGCTACAGCCACGCGACGGTGGCGGCCGGCATGATCAACTTTGCCCTGCGTCGGGCCCAGAACATCCACAGGCAAGCCGTTTCGGTGGACAAGAAAGCCAGGGAGAAGCTGAGCGGTCACAAGGGCCAGGTTCTCTGGTTTACCGGCTTGAGCGGCTCCGGCAAATCCACGATCACCAACGCGGTGGAGCAGGTGCTCCATGACCGTGGGGTGCACACCTACATTCTCGACGGCGACAACATCCGTCATGGGTTGAACAAGGATCTGGGCTTCACAGACGCCGACCGCGTCGAAAACATCCGCCGCATTGCCGAGGTGGCGAAGCTCATGGTGGATGCGGGGTTAGTTGTGCTCACCGCCTTCATTTCGCCGTTTCGCGCCGAACGGGACATGGCCCGTTCGCTGTTCGGTGAAGACGAGTTTGTCGAGGTATTTCTCGATGTGCCGCTCGAGACAGCTGAGGAGCGCGATCCCAAGGGGCTCTACAAGAAAGCCCGAAAGGGCGAGCTGCCGCATTTCACCGGCATCGACAGCGCCTACGAAGAACCGGAGTCCGCTCAGCTGATCTTGAATACCGGCGAGCTGACGGTGGACGAGTGCGTATCCCGCGTGCTCGAAGTTGTTAAACCTTAACGGAGCGGCAATGTCTGACGCGGCGCAGGATCTCAGGGAGTCTCACCTCCGCAGCGTGCTGAAAGCGTTTTCGTGGCGAATTGTTGCGACGCTGACCACCGGCGCGATCGCCTACGGGATCACGGGTGAGATCGATACGGCCATCATGATCGGCAGTATCGAGTTCGTATTGAAGATGTTCATCTATTACGTGCACGAGCGCGCCTGGCAGCTCGTGCCGCGCGGCGGGGTTCGCAGCGCGTTTCACCTGAAAGGCGCCAAAAAGTAAGTCGAGGCTACCTCATGACACCGAAATTCCCCGACCCGCAGTTCGTTCAAAGCAACGGCATTCAGCTCGCCTACTACGAGATGGGCGAAGGGATGCCGGTGGTGCTGTGCCACGGCTTTCCCGAGCTCGGCTATTCCTGGCACAAGGTACTCCCACAGCTGGCTGATGCCGGCTACCGTGCCATTGCCGTTGATCAGCGTGGCTACGGGGCAAGCGATCGCCCACCGCGGACCGAGGACTATGCGATTACCGAGCTTGCCGGTGACGTCGCGGGGCTGCTCGATGCGCTGGACATCGAGAAAGCGGTGTACGTGGGCCATGACTGGGGTGCCCCGGTGGTGTGGAACTCGGCGCTGCTGCATCGCGACAAGGTCGCCGGCGTGATCGGCGTGAACAATCCCTACACGCCGGGCATCCCGAGCGATCCGCTGGAGCTGCTGCGTGCGGAGTGGGGCGACGAGCACTATGTGGTGAACTTTCACAACAAAGGGCCGGACGATCCGGATTCCTCCGACGTGAAGTTCAACGCCAACGTCGAACAGGTGTTCACCGGTTTGTATCGGGCGAGCCTGTTCAGCATGAAGGACTTTCAGCAGCTGCCGAAGGAACAACGGACGTTGCGGATGGAACCGATCGTTTTCAACCCCGATCCTCCGGGGGAGCTGGTGCTCAGCAAAGACGAGCTGGCTTACTTTGTTGCGGCGTTTGAGAAAACCGGATTCACGCCGGGGTTGAACTGGTATCGAAACATCTCACGGAACTGGCGCGCGACCAAAGATCTGGACCCCAACATCCACGCCCCGTGCCTCATGATCGAGGTCACCGGTGACCCGTCCGGGCCGCCTGGTTGTACGGAAATGATGCGGCCCTACATAGCGGATCTGGAAGGAGCCGTGATCAATGACTGCGGGCACTGGACCCAGCATGAAAAGCCGGATGAGCTGAGCCGGATCATCGTCGATTGGTTGGGGCGCCGGTTCGGGTAGCAGAGTAGCGGCCAGCTATTCCCTATAGCACGCCCAGATGTCGAGCCAGTTGCTGGCCGCCGTCATGAATTTCCGCCAGAGACCCCATCAGGAACTCCTGATCTATGGGCAGCAGCTGCCACTCCGGGCGCAGGCACCCGGCTACACGCTCGGCCACCGATTCATCCTCCATCTCGGCGAAATCAGGCCGATCGAGCAGGGTGGCGGCCAGACAGTCGGCGGTGACGACGGCCATCAGCAGCCATTCGGTCTGGTGCGGCAACCCGCTTTGGCCGATGCGAAAGCGGACGTGATGATTTCGTATGGTCTCAGCGATCATGTTAGGGAACGACCACTTCTTCGCAGCCAGGTAGCCGAGCTCGCTATGGTTGAAGCGGAAATTCTTCAACTCAACTTCCAGCAGTTCGTCGGGCGTCGCCCAGTGAGTTTCCTCCACCTGCTGGAGAAGCTCCGGTGTCTGCTCAAACATGATGAAGCGGCCTATATCGTGCAGTAAGCCGGCCAGGTAGGCGGCTTCGTTCAGATGCGCGATGGTCGGCAGCGAGCGGGTGATCAAACGTGCGCCGAGAGCGGTGTTAATGGAATGTACCCACAGGCGTTTCTGTGAATTGTTGGTTGGCACGAAGACGCGGGTCACCGCGAGCGATGTCACCAGGCTTGCCACGAATTGCGCCCCCAGCCGGGTGACCGCCGAGGCGATGGAAACAATGGGCTCGGCGGGCGCGGACATCGGCGAGTTGGCAATCTTGATGAGTTGCGCGGCCAGGGGAGGGTCCTCGCTCGCAAGAGCGGTAACGTCCTCGAAGTAGTTCTCGTCATGCTGGTCCAGGCCGATCAGCCGCACCACAACGTTGGGCAGCAACGGTAGCTCATCGATGTGGTCAACAAGATCGGCGAGCTTTGGCAAGGGCTCTGAAGAAGCGTCGGCTTTGTTCTCGGATCGCATCGCGCTTGTGGATTCGCTTTGTGCAGCACAGGTAGTCAGGTTATCGGCCGCAGCATCAAGAACTTCAGCGTGGTCTGCAGAAATGATCACCGCGCCTCGATTGAACGAGGGCCTTCTGGCGAACCTGTTCTACCTCGGCTCGGCCTGACTGATCACGCCGGCCGCAATGAGCGCGTCGATGTCTGACTGAGTCAGTGACAAATCTTCAGCGACGACTTCGCTGGAGTGTCGGCCCAGCCGCGGAGCGGCTTTGATTGGCACCTGGCTTTCCGACATGCGTGCCGGCCAGCCGAGCAGCTTGATGGTGCCGTGTACTTCGTGTTCCACGGTCTTGATGAATCCCCGTTCTGCCAGATGCGGATTTTCATAGAGATCTTTGGTGTCGAGCACGGCACTTGCAGGCACGCCGCCTTCGGCGAGGATGCGCATAGCCTCGTATTTGTCGTGCTGCATCGTCCAGGCCTGGATTTCGGCCTTCAGCGCTTCGCTGTTGGCCAGCCGGTCGGCCTGATGGGCATAACGCGGATCGTCCGCCAGATCCTCGCGGTCGATGGTTCGGCACAGGTCCTGCCACATGCGCGGGGTAACCGCCATTAAGAAAACGTAGTCGTTGGGACCGCCGCCGGTGCACGGATACAGCGACATGGTTGGCAGTTGCCCGTTGCCCGTTCGTGGAGTCGCTTTCTCACCGTAGTTGGTGCTCGCGGTTGCGGTGCGCAGGTAATACGTCATGGCTTCCTGCATGGAGAGCTCGATGAACTGACCTTTGCCGGTCTTGAGCTTCTGCACGTAGGCTGCCGAGATTGCCAACGCCATCTGTACCCCGGTGCCGGCGTCGCCCGTTGTCGGCCCCGGTCGCATGGGCGGCCCGTCGGGTTCGCCGGTGATCGAAAACGCGCTGGCCGCAGCCTGCCCGACCATGTCGTAGCACTTGTAGTCGGACCAGGGTCCGTCGAGACCAAAGCCTTTGATGCGCGCGTAGATGATTTCGGGATGGATCTCCTTCATTACGTCGTAACCCAGGTCCAACCGCTCGATTACCCCGGGTCCGTAGTTTTCGATGAAGACGTCGTAGTTCGGCAGCATCTTCAGCAGCAGATCCCGGCCCTCGGGTTTCTGCAGGTCCATGGCGACGCTGCGTTTGTTGCTGTTCCAGACGATGAAATATTCGGCGTCTTCGCTGCCGTCGCCCCATACGCCGCGGCCCGGATCGCCGGTGCCGGGTTGCTCGACCTTCACCACGTCCGCACCGAGCCAGGCCAGCGCCTGGGTGCAGGCGGTGCCGGCCTCGTATTGGGTCATGTCCAGTATTCTCAAGCCGTCGAGTGCAGGCATGCGACCCGTCCCCCATCAGTGGATCACCAGGCCCAAGCATAAAAGGCCTGTTGCGGGAAATGAAGGACTACTGGTCCCGCGACTGCTGGGCGTTGCTGATGGCGTCCATGAGGTCATTGACGAGAAACGGCTTTGCGAGAAATCCCGCCAGCCCTTTGCCCACGAAGTGCTGGGTGGCGTCCTGCTCGTTGTAGCCGCTCATCAGCACTGTGCTGATGTCAGACTTCAGCGTTTTGAGCCTGCCGTAAGTCTCCTTGCCGTCCATATTCGGCATGGTGAGATCAAGCAGCACAATGGATATTCGATCGCGGTTGGCTTCGAAGACCGACAGCCCTTCCGCGCCGTCGCGGGCAAGAAATACCTCGTAGCCGTAGCGCTCGAGCACACCGCGCGCGAAGTCGCGAACGGTCCGCTCGTCGTCGATCACCAGCACGCCGCCGCTGCCGGCCCAGCCCGACCGTTCGTCGGACGTTGGCTCCAACGACTTAGCCGGGCTGTCGGTGGTGGGGAGAAACAGCTTGAAGGTGGTGCCGCGGCCGACTTCCGAGTAGACCTTGATGGCGCCACCGTGCCCGCGGGCGATTCCGAGGGCAGCCGCCATCCCGAGCCCCCGGCCGGTGAACTTGGTCGTGAAGAACGGGTCGTAAAGGCGCGCGATGGTCTCGGCGTCCATGCCCACGCCGTTGTCGGAGATTTCGAAGAAGGCGTATGTGCCGGGTTGCAGGTCGCTGGAAAGGTGGCTGGCTTCGAGATAATCCGCGTCGCAGAGCTGGGTGCCCGTGGTGATGTTGATCATGCCGTTGCGGTGGGTGATTGCTTCGCTTGCGTTGATGATCAGGTTCATCATTACCTGGCGAATCTGGGTCGGGTCGACGTTGACCGCGGGTATGTCTTCGTCAAGAAAGAATCGCAGGGCGTGATCTTTATTGATGGTAACGCTAAGCAGGTCTGCCATCTCACGGATGAGCTTGCTCAGGCTCATCGGTTCGATCACGAAGCGGCCCTTGCCTGAGTACGCGAGCAGCTGGTGGGTAAGATCCGCCGCCCGCTTCGAGGCGGTGACAATATCGCGCAGGCGCACCTCAATCTCCGGTGGAATGTTCGCTTCCATCAACGCGAAATCCGCGTTGCCCATGATGCCCGCCAGCAGGTTGTTGAAATCGTGGGCAATTCCGCCGGATAGCACGCCAAGGCTTTCGAGCTTCTGTGCTTCCTGCATTTTCTGGTTGAGACGTGCCCGCTCGTCCTCATCGCGTTTGCGTTGGGTGATGTCCTGTACCGTGCCGCGGACGAATGGTGTGCCATCTTCGCGGGTTTCGACGTTTGCCTGAGTGAAGACCCAACGTACATCCGAGCCAGACGGCGCCAGACGGTGTTCGATTGCGAATGAACCCTCAGGCAGCAGGTTGTTGACCGACTGGGCCACCATTGCCTTGTCTTCGGGGTGAAATGTGTCGAAGAGTTCTTTCGTAGTGATCGTCTTTGCCTCGTCGCCGATGCCGAGAATTCGCATGGCTTCCGCGGACCCATTAAAGTCGCGGTTGAGTTCGGAAACGAAGTCCCCGATGTTCGCCATCGACTGGGCGCGTTCCAGGCGGGAGAGTGCATCAGCTAGGTTGGCCTCTGCCTGCACCACGGTCGAGATGTCTACGATGGTGGTGATCAGGTACTCAGTCTCGTCAATGGTCGCGGTTCGTACACTCAGCAGCTCGGCGCTCGGTTCGCCGGCGGGGTCTGCGAAATCGTGTCGAAAGATGTGGCCGCCAGCACCGCGGGCCAGCTCGATGGCTTGGTCGCGTGTCTCGTCCGATGACCAGAAGTCCAGTTCGCGGGCGTCCATGCCCACCGGCTCGTCGACACCATCTTCGCGGATAAGGCGGCGAGCGGCCTCATTTACGTAGACGAATACCCCGTCTGCTGCGGTGGTGATGGCGGTGGCAAATGGGGACTGTTCGAGCTGCTGTTCGAACAGCTCGGCTGGTGCGCGTTTTGGCATTAGCAGCCTTTATCGCACGCCGAATTGACCGCGCCGCCTTGCGGCGGTGAAGCAGCTACGGTTATCGATTCCAATGCTGAGGTCTCCTCCGAGCAGCGCATGTTACAGAAAAGTGAGTGATGGTTCATTGCGCCCCGCGGGGCGGGTATGCTCTGCGTATTCGCGTGCTGCGGTTGAAAAAGGGGGAGATCATGGCTGAACCCATTTTGCCCGACGTGCAGATGAACCTCGTGCGCGCCAGCGACCCGGTGATTGCGGGCGTCGTTTCCAACGAACTGTGCATGCGGGGAAAATCCGCTAGCTTCGTCAAGCATCTGGTTCTCGATGTCGGCAATACGGCGCTGGCTGGTGCGTTTCGTGCGGGTCAGTCGTTCGGCGTGATCGCACCCGGCGTGGACGAACGTGGCAAACCGCACAAGGTGCGGCTGTACTCGGTTGCGTGTCCAACCTGGGGTGAGGATGGCGCGGCGCAACATGTGTCTACCACGCCGAAGCGCCTGATCGAAGAGTTCGTGCCACAGAAACCCGCCGACGACCCGGACGATCACCAGCTGTTCCGTGGTGTGTGCAGCAACTATCTGTGCGACGTGAGAGCCGGCGATGAGGTGCGGCTGACCGGACCAAACGGCAAACGTTTTCTGCTGCCTGCGGACGTGCACGCCCACGACTATGTGTTTCTCGCCACCGGTACCGGCATCGCGCCGTTCCGCGGTATGTTGCTCGAGCTGCTTGAGGGCAGGGACGGACCGTGTTCTTCGCGCATTGACCTGGTCATGGGTTCGCCATACACCACCGATCTTCTCTACGACGACCTGCTGCAGCGGCTGGCCGCCGAGCACGACAACTTTCACTACCACACCGCAATCAGCCGTGAACCCCGCAGGGGTAAGCCCACCGGGCTCTACGTTGACGGGTTGCTCAATGAGCAGTTCGACTATTTTGGGCCGCTGCTGGATAACGAGCGAACGATCATTTATCTGTGCGGGTTAATGGGGGTGCGCGTGAGCCTGTTCCGAATGCTCGCCGCGCAGGGGCTGAGTGATGCGTACCTGCAGGTCAATGCGTCGTTGCTGGCTAAGCGCCCGGGTGACTGGAGCTCGAGCGAGATCAGAAAAGGCATTAAACCTTCAGGGCGCTGCATGCTTGAGGTTTACTAGTTTTGTTGAGTTCCTGTCCGGAAACCGGGTTCGGGATTTCCAGCCCAGGTCCAGCCAGGGGTCTGGGTTTTCCAGTGAAGTCGCAACTTGGAGGCCGGCGCTGCTTGGTTGCGGAACTCGCTTCGCTCAGACAGTCCTCACCATCCCCTGCGGGGCACGCAACACCGGCCTCCAAGTTAAACGCTCCTAATCACTGGAAAACCCAGACCCCTGGCTGGAACTGGTTTGAGATCACAATCGGGGTTCAGGAGCTCATCCTGCGTGTGCGTACAGCAGCTATCGAGCCCACGGAATGCACTTGAGCCGGTTTGTGGGAGCGGGAAGTTGCCCGGGTGTCGGAGCGCGTTTCTTGGGTGCGGGCGAAGCGGTCCCCGCAGGGGATGCCGAGGACTGTCCGAGCGAAGCGAGTTCCGCAGGCAAGCTCCGCCCGCGCCCAAGCAGCGACCACCCCGGCAACTCCGCGCTCCCCCAAACCGGCACGACAACCCTTCAGTCCTTACGGGACAAGAAGTAGTTAACAGGTAGACATGTTAGGCGGCTGCGACTTCAGTCGACGGCGGCCACCTGCCCGCCGTCGGCCGCGATGTGAGTGGAGTTGATCCACAGCCCGGCCGGGCTTGCCACGAACCCGATGATTCTTGCGAGTTCCTCCCCGGTGCCGAGCCTTCCCAACGGGATGGCCTTTTCCACGTTGCGGTAGAAGTCGGGCTGAGCGTTTTTCACGTTGTCCCACGAGCCGCCGGGAAAATGCACGGCGCCCGGCGAGACGACGTTGCAGCGAATACCGTCGCGGCCGAAATTCTGAGCGAGCTCGTTGGCGTAAGCGCGCATGGCGGCTTTCGCCGCCCCGTAGGAGTTACGACGGCGGAAGTAGTACTTGCTGGCCATGGAGCCAATGAACGTAATGCTGGCCGCATCGCTCTCCTTCAAGGCGGGCAATGCCTGTTCGACCGCCCGCACGCCTGCCATCACGTCGACCTGAAAGCTGCGCGCCCAGCCTTCTTCGTCACCGATGGAATCGAATCCGCTGGCATTGTGAATGAGCAGATCCAGGCCGCCCAGTTCGGCGATCGCTTTGCTCACGAACCCCCGGGTTGCCTCGCCGTCGGCCAGATTCGCGGCGGCGCCGAAATGGTTGCCGGCGGTGTCCTTGCGGAGTGCTTCGATGGCCTGGTTCACGCCGTCCGCGTCCCTGGCGCAAAGTGCTACCGAGCAGCCTTCTGCCGCCAGCAGCTTGGCCGTGTACCAGCCGATGCCGCGGCTGCCGCCGAGAATTATTGCGCGTTTGCCGTTTAGTCCCAGATCCATAGTCGTTCCTTGTGTTGGCTGCGTTGGCTCGGGCTGCCGGCTACCGGGAGGCCAGGCTCTGGTCGCCGCGCCGGACGTTCACCGGAATTGCGCTCATGCGCGGCATGCCGGTGCGCGGGTCGAAGTTCTGCTCGGAGTCTGTCAGTCGGCCGGTATTGGAGCCGATGTAGAACACGTCCTTGTCGTGCTGGGGTGCGTCGCCAAACGCGTGGGCCATGGACACCACCCCGGGACGGACGTCCTCGGCTTCTTCTACCACGCCGAGAATGGTCGCGTGATCCGATGAGATCTCCACCACATCGCCGGCGTGAAGGCCAAGCGTGTCGATGTCGCCAGGATTCATGTAGGCGGGGTTGTAGCGGTGATTGCGCACCAGCCGCGGAATGTCGCGGCCGGACGAGTTATACACGTCGTTCAAGCGCCGGCTGACCAGGCGGTGGGTGAAATGCATCTCGCCGGCATAGCCGCCGTGATCGCTCAACGGTTCGGCGCTCACCTCGCGCAGCTCTTCGATCATGTGCTCATTGCCGACGTCGAGCTTTTCTTCGCAGTCGTCGTCCTTGGCTAACACGGTAATGGACGGGTCGTCGAAAATGTGTCCGTGGGGGTGCTTCTTTACCTCGTCCAGCTCGATGCGCGAGCCGCGACACATCATCTCGAACAGCTCATCGGTGGTTGGCTCGTTAGTCATGTCCAGCGGTCGTCCGGCGAACTTCAGCTCCAGGCCCATGCGCTGGGCGAGGCCGTAGAACACCTCCCATTCCTCCAGCAGATCGGAGCCTTCCGGTGCGGCGACGAGGGCCGGCTGGTACATCGCGTAGGGTTCCGGGAACCCGGTGGAGAAGCCGTAGAACCAGATACCTTCGTTGGGTTGGCTGATGGCGGGCGTTTCCAGGCCGAGCTTGGGAGGGATGACGTAGTCGGCGAGCTTGGCGGTCGCCGACATCTTGATGTCGAGCGCCACGTTGAGCTCCAGAGCCTGCATCGCCTTATAGGTTTTGAGTTGATCCGGCCACGCCGCCATGGGATTGCCGCCCACGCTGAACAGCGCTTTCACCTGGCCGTCGCCTTCCAGAATGATCTCGTCGGCCAGGGCCGCGGCAGACAGCCCGCTGGCGTTGTCAGTGAGGTCGCGCACCCGCAATTGCTCTCCGTAACCGAACGCCCGGGGTTTGGGTTCGGCCTGGGCGCGCCCGCGCCGCTCGGGCAGCAGCACGAACGGGTTCGGCATTTTGTCGCCCTCACGCAGCCAGCGGCCGCACAGCGTGTTGATCACCAGCACCAGGTATTCGGTGAGCGTGCCGCGTGGCGCCATGTTCGGTCCGGTGCCCGCGGTGGTCATGCCGCGCTCGGCGGTTGCGAAAGTGCGCGCGGCTTCGAGCAGCTGAGCTTTGGGGACCTCGGCTCGACGGGCGACATATTCCGGGGTGAAACCGGCAACCGCTTCGCGTAGCGCGTCGAATCCGTCTACGTCCGAAGCGATGAAATCCTCATCGTAGAGCTGTTCTTCGATGATCACGTTGATGATGCCGGCGAGAATGGTCGGATCTTCCCCTGGCTTGCACTGCAGGTGGACGTGAGCGCGGCGGGCGGATTCAGTCTCGCGCGGGTCGATCACAATGAGTTTCATGCCGCGCTTCAATGCGTCGTGCAGGCGCTTGCCGGGGTTGTACTGAGGGATGCCGCCCCATTTGGAAACCACCGGGTTGGCGCCCACCAGCATCCAGGTATCAGAGTCTGCGAAAGCGTGGGGGCCGGCGTGCCAGCGACCGTGAAACGCTATGGCCATGGGCTTGCCGGGCTGATCGATGGAACCGGAGGTGAATGTCATCGGCGAGCCGATGGCGGCCATGAACGCAGCGGCCATGGCAGACCCGGCGGGGTAGGGGAATGAATAGGTGCCGGTGTAAAGAGCTACGCTACGGGGGCCGTGAGCGTCGATGAGCGCGGTGAGCTGGGCGGCAATTTCGTCCAGGGCTTTCTCGGAGCCGATGGTTGCGTGCGCGCCGTTTGACCGGGCTTGTGGGGCCAGCAGCCGTTCCAGATGGTAGTGCTGATCGGCCAGCTGCCTGCCCTTGATGCACGTGTAGCCGTGATACATGGGGTTTTCGATGTCGCCCAGCACGTTGACCACCCGACCCTTGTCGATGGTGACGTTGATGCCACAGAACGAGTGGCAGAATCTGCAGATCGCGGTGCGGACTTCGGTCATTTCCCAACCCTCCAGGTGCACGGCCATATTCTGGCGCTTTGCGCGCGCACCGGCAAATGGCTAGGCTCCGCTGATCAATTGCTGGTCTTGGAGGGTGGCAGGCGCATGTACGTTCGAGTATTTGTCAGTGTTCTGGTCGTGGCGGTTTGCGGGGCGTGCAGTCCAGAGGTCGAGTCACCCACGCCGGAGCTCGAAGAATCCGAGACCCTCGAATCCACCGATCAGTTTCAGGTTGGGCTTGGCGAGCTGGGTGACCGCGACGCACTGCCGGGTGCTGCTCTGTATGCGAGCAATTGCGCTACCTGCCACGACGGCACGGTGCAGAAGGCACCACACTTCAGTTGGCTGGAGATGATGCCGGGCCGCACGCTGATGGCGGCAATGAGCGACGGCATCATGGCCTCCCAGGCTTCCCATCTGAAAGAGACCGAGCGGGTCCACATTGTGGAATATCTC
>Ga0224508_10002994_pt1 | contig 14124 bp, 14 predicted proteins | sample SF_Jan12_sed_USG_4_FD_170157 | JGI IMG/M metagenome (GOLD analysis project Ga0224508, IMG submission 170157) | Sediment microbial communities from San Francisco Bay, California, United States - SF_Jan12_sed_USGS_21 | ecosystem: Environmental > Aquatic > Marine > Sediment | place: USA... | reverse complement strand
CGATAGCGCTCGCGATACCCGTCGATGCAGCGAGCCAGGAGCTCGTGCTCGGCCCCGCGCGCGTCGAGCAGCGCCTCGAAGATCGGACCGAGCGGGTCCCCGATCCGACCATGGAGCTCCTCCAGCGGAGACGGCTCCAGACCGTTCGCGGCCAGCGCGTGGTTGATCGACCCGGCGATCGGCCCCCGCGAATCGACGAGGACGCCATCGAGGTCGAACAGGACGGCGCGGACGGAGATGGATTCCAGCGTTGACACGGGGCGGTTCCGCACGGTAGCAAGCACCCACGGTGGCGGAAGTCGGGGGACAAGGAGCGAAGTGGACGGGCGGCGCGCGCTCCCCTGCGCCCGGTTCCACGGACGCGGCGGGAGCGCCGCTCGAGCCGGCCAGCGATCTGCAGAGCCTGGCTCTCCACTGGCTGGAACGGCTCTCTGTGGAGGTTCGCGCCGACCTCGGCGCGGTCTGGGCTCGCGACGGAGAAGACGCGCTGCAGGCGCTCGCCTCCCGGGGTGTCGTCTCGGCTCCGACCGAAGCCCACTTCGAGGCGCTCTCTCGAGCGGAGGGACCGATCGACCTCGGAGCTCCGGAGACGCCGGCCTCGCTGCGCGGTCCGGGGCGGGATGGCCTGAGCGCGGCCACCCCGCTGCGCGCGCCGGACGGTACGACCCTCGGCGCGCTCTGGACGGGCGGCCCGCACGATCCGCCCGGCCGGGTCCGGCCGCGCACGCTCGCCGCGCTCGGGGCCGCGGCCGAGGTGCTCGGATCGGCCCTCGGGGCCGAGCGGGCGGCGGCCCGATTGCGCGCGCTCGACGAGCACGTCCGCCGGCTCGACCGACTCGCCGCGCTCGGCGAGCTGGTCGCGGAGATCGTGCACGAGATCCGCAACCCGCTGGTTTCGGTCAAGACCTTCCTGCAACTGCTCCCGGAACGCGCCGACGACCCTGCGTTCCGCGAAGAATTTCACGCGGTCGCCGCGGACGAGCTGCGCCGCGTCGAACGATTGCTCGACGTCGTGCTCACGCAGGCCCAGCCCGAGCGCAGCGGGGGCGGCGGCGCGAGCGGCTCGCTGCGGGACGCGGCCGAATCGGTCCTCCAGCTCGTTTCCCACCGCGCGACACAAGCCGACGTCGAACTCCGGATCGATTCTCCGACCGGTCCAGGGCCGCGCGCGGCGCTCTCCGAAGATGCGCTCCGCCAGGTGCTGCTGAACCTCGTGATGAACGCCATCGACGCTTGTCCCGCAAAGGGCACCGTACGCGTCACACTCGAAGAGGGTGACGACGGAATCATCTTGCGAGTCGAGGACGACGGAACCGGGGTTCCGCTGGAGCTGCGCGAACGCGTCTTCGAACCGTTCTTCAGCGGCCGCTCGGATCGTCCCGGGGGCCTCGGCCTCGCGATCTCGAAGCGTGTCGTCGAAGAAGCCGGCGGCCAGATCGAGGCGATCCAGACGCTCGCCGGGGGGGGCTGCTTCCGGGTGCGCCTGCCGCGAGCCTGACGGGCGGGGCTCATGCGTCCGGCTGTGGAGGCGTGCCGATCGCGAGGCGTCGGGCACCGGTTTAGCCGAGCGGATCCTCGAGCCAGGCCCCCGCCTCACGCCCGATGTGCGCGAGGCCCGAAACGAAGAAGTGATCTGCCTCGGGCACGATGACGAGACGAGCGCCCGGCTTCCCGTCGAGCGCCGCCCGCAGCGGCCCCGGCGGCGCCAGCTCGTCCCGCTCGCCGGTCAACACGAGAAGCGGCTTTGCCAGCTCCAGCGACTCCCCCTCGAGGAGCGCCGGGGGCGGAGCCACGAGGACCGCACGTTCGATGCGCGGGTGCAGCCTGGCCGCGCGGAGCGCCGCCACCGCGCCGAACGAGTAGCCACAAGCGATGATCGGGCCCGGCACACTCGCCGCCACGTGCGCGAGCGCGGCGCCGTAGTCGGCGTCGGCATCTTCCGCGGCGCCGCTCGGCACCCCGGTGCTCGCCCCCACCCCGCGCCAATTGAAACGGACCGACGCGATCCCCACCTGCACGGCAGCCCAGGCCAGCTCGCTGACGACCGGAGAGTCCATGCTCCCGCCGTACAGTGGATGCGGCGCAGCGACGACCGCACCGCGCGTGCCCTCGGTCGCCGCGGCCTGGAACACCCCCTCGAGTGCTCCCTCTTCGGGCGACCGCAGCGCGATCGCGATCATCCGCTCGTCGGTTCGCATGCGCCTCGCATGATAAGCATTTCGTTCCCTACAGTCGCCGCCGTGGCGAAGAACGCAGCTCCGCTCGAGGCCGAGGACGTGCTCGAGAAGCGCGCCGCGCGCATCGTCCGCGTGCTCGAGAAGACCTATCCCGACGCGGAGTGCGCACTGCGGCACCGCAACCCGTTCGAGCTGCTCGTCGCGACGATCCTCGCCGCGCAATGCACCGACGACAAAGTGAACGAGGTGACGGCCGTGCTCTTCGAGCGCTACCCGACTCCGGCCGCGCTGGCTCGGGCCAGGCCCGCCACCGTCGAGAAGCTCGTCCACGCGACCGGTTTCTTCCGCCAGAAGGCCAGGTCGATCCAGGCGACCTCGCGCGACCTCGTCGAGAAGTTCGACGGCGAAGTGCCGGGCACCCTCGAGGAACTGGTGACGCTGCGGGGAGTCGCCCGCAAGACGGCCAACGTCGTCCTCGGAAACTGCTTCGGCGTGCCGGCCCTGGCGATCGACACCCACATGAAGCGCGTCAACAGGCGGCTGGGTCTCACCTCGAACACCGACCCCGTGAAGATCGAGCGCGACCTGAGCGCGCTGATCCCCCGCAAACACTGGACCGACTACACGCACCGCGTGATCCGACACGGGCGCGTGTGCTGTGACGCGAAGCGACCCGACTGCGAGGCGTGCCCGTTGGCATCCGCGTGTCCCTGGCCGGAAGGGGCCGGGGCCGACGCCCCGAAACGGAAGCTCTCGTGACCGACGACGGCATCGTCTACCGCGGCCGCTCGATCACCGTGCGGGAGGAGGTGGCGACCCTGCCGGGGGGACGCACGGTGACACTCGATGTCGTGAGGCACCCGGGGGCTGCGGCGGTCGTGCCGTTCGTCTCCGCGCGAGACGTGCTGCTGATCCGCCAGTTTCGCCACGCCGCGGGGGGCACCATCTGGGAGATCCCGGCCGGGAAGCTCGACGGGGATCCGCCCGAAGTCTGTGCCCGCAAAGAGCTCGAAGAAGAAGCCGGCCGCCGGGCCGGGCGGCTCGAGAAGCTGGGCTCGATCTGGACCACACCGGGCTTCACCGACGAGGTGATCCACCTCTTCGCGGCGTTCGACCTCGAAGAGGTGCCGCAGCGGCTCGAGGAGGACGAAGTGATCGAGTGCGTCATCCGCTCGCTGACCGAAGCCGTCGAGATGGTCTTCGCCGGCGAGATCCGCGACGGAAAATCTGCGCTCGCCCTGCTCCACGCAGCGCACCGGCAGGGTCTGCTGCCGCTCGTCGCCCCGTGACTCCGGCCATCTGCTTCGCGGGCCACTCGCGCTCGTTCGAGGAGCTCCTCGATCTCACGCGCCGGGCCGAGGCAGCGGGCTACGCGGCGGTCTTCGTGGACGGGGACGTGTCGGTGATGGACAGCCGCGGGGACGGCGACGTCCTCGAGGGCTGGACCACCACGACCGCGCTCCTGCTGCAAACCGAGTCGATCCCGATCGGGTCGATCCGGGTCGCCCCGCAGTGGAACGCGGCAAGACTCGCGCAAGCCACCGCGACGCTCGAACGGATCGTCCCCGGGAGATTGCGCTTTCTGATCGGCACCGGCGACCAGCGGGCCGACCCGCGCTTCGGCTTTCCGAAGCTGAGCGGCGGCGATCGGGTGACGCTGCTCGGGGAGACGCTCGAGGCCGCGCGCGCGTTGTGGCGCGGCGAGACCGTCACCCGCGACGGCCGCTTCGTCCGACTCGAGCGGGCGCGCGTCCGGCCCTGCCCACCGGCCGGCCGGCCCCGGGTCGCCGTCGCTGCGGCACGCCGGCGCGCCCTCGAAGTCATGGCGCGTCACGGGGACGTCTGGGACGTGAACCTGCCGCCTGTCCGCCGGCGGATCGCGGCAGCCGAACGCGACCTCGAAGCCGCGTGCGAGGCCATCGGACGCGACCCGGGGTCGATCCCCCGCTCGATGCTGCTGTTCGTCCGACCCGATCGGGATCCGGCCGATCCAGCGCTCGGGGACGAGTACCGCGCCGCCAATCCCTGGTTCCGGGACCTCTCTGCCTCCGAGCTTCCGGAGTGCGTCATCGCGGGAAGCGCCCCGGAATGTGTCCGCCAGCTCGGCGACCTCGCGCGCGAGCTGCGCCTCGAGCTCCCGGTGATCGACTGCTCATGGCTGCCGCATGACGCGTCGCGTCGCATTCTTGACGCGATGGCCCCAGCCAAAAACGACTTTGACTCGGGGGGTTAGAGCCCCTAGGTTCGGAACTGCGGGAATCGCGCCCGATCCCGCCGCCCAGACGTAGTGCCGATCAGTATCTTGTCGTAACTGCGACAGGACGGAAGATCACTCACGTCGTAGGCCCGGGGTCACCCCGGACCCCAAGGGAGGCAGGCTTGTACGGGAGCGGCAACCAGCAGGTTCGATTCGGACCGCCCGCTACGCCCAACGTCATCAAGGCGTTGCTGATCGCGAATGTCGGCGTCTTCGTCCTGCAGAATCTGGGAACGCTAGGTCCGTTCGTCACGCAGTGGTTCTCGGCGAGGCCGATCGCGTTCTGGGAAGCCGGTGCGCTCTGGCAGCCGGCCACCTACATGTGGCTGCATGCGCCCGGCAGCTTGATGCACATCGGCTTCAACATGTTTGCGCTCTGGATGTTCGGCTCGCCGCTCGCGAGCGCCTGGGGCGACAAGCGCTTCCTGCGGTACTACCTGCTCGCGGGAATCGGCGCGGGCCTGATCATCGTCAGCTGGCCTGGAATTCCGGTCCTGTTCGGCTCGGCTCCGTCGTCCAGCTACCTGTACCCGACACTCGGCGCCTCTGGAGCGGTGTATGCGGTCCTGCTCGCATACTCACTCACCTGGCCCGAACGCACGCTGATGCTCTTGTTCCCGCCGATTCCGATCAAGGCGTTCTACCTGATCCCGTTGCTTTTCTTCATGGAGTTCCTGTTCGGACCCAGCAACGTGAGTCATGCCGGACACCTCGGCGGTGTCCTCGTCGGCTGGATCCTCTTCCAGCGTTGGAATGGCAAACCCCTCCTGCCCTCCCGTCAGCAGCTGACCTGGCGTTGGCGCCGCTACAAGATGCGACGCAAGCTTCACGAGGTGCGCCGCGAACAGGAGCGCTACTGGCGCGACGACGATCGCCGGATGCACTGAGGTCGGATCATGTCCGAGCGCGACGAAACGACTCAATGTGGAGGCCACAGCCGGCGCGGGCTCGGCGACTTCCTGCGTTCGCTCCTCTCGGGCATCCCGTGGAGCGAAAAAGCCGAAGAAGAGGAGTCGATCCGGCTCGATGCCCCCCGCGGCGGGACGCTGCGGATCGACAACGCCAACGGCAGGACGCGTGTCGTCGGAGAGGACCGCGACGACATCCAGGTCGAGATGAAGAAGGTCGCGCGGGCCGAGTCGGAAGACGAGGCCGCGCTCCTCCTCGAGGAAATCCGCCTCGTGACCCGAGAAGACGACGAGTTCCTCCTCGTCGAGTTCGACATCCCCGGCCGGTGGAACCGCAAGGGGCGTGTCGACATCGAGCTTCGGGTCCCGCGCAAGCTGAGGGTCGAAGTGCTCGCCGCGAACGGCCGCATCTGCCTCGAAGACCTCTGCGGCCACATCCGGGCGAAGTCCAGCAACGGTCCGATCCGCATCACCAACGTGGTCGGCGACATCTCGGTCGCCACTTCGAACGCCAAGGTCAAGACGGACTGCACGTGCGGCCGGCTCACCGCGCGCTGCAGCAACGGCAAGATCCAGGTCGACCAGCACCGCGGCTCGGTCGATGCGTCGACCTCCAACGGAACCATCAACTGCGAGCTCGCAGAGCTCGGCGACGCGGGGATCCTGTTGGCCACGAGCAACGGGCGGATCTCCCTCGAGCTTCCGGAGGACGTCGACGGCGACGTCGACATTCGCGTCGACAACGGCGTGATCCGTACCGGACGGGAGTTCGACGGCTCGGCCACCGAACGAAGCGGCCGCGTCAAAGGCACGCTGGGCCGCGGCGGCATCCCGATCAAGCTGCGCGCGTCGAACGGGACCGTCTCGCTCCGCTGAAGGCGACGAGAGGCGCGGATCCCGCCGCTACTTTCCGACGGTGCGCCGGATCTCTTGCCCCTGAAACGTGAAGACGACCGCCGAAGGCTCGATCTTCACCACGTGCAACGCACCGTCGGTTTCCCCCTCGCGCATCTCACGCGGGACACCTCCTGCCGTCACGCGGACGCGCGCGAGCCGACGGTCCGGCGACGGGTGCCACGACGTGCGCAGCACCGCAAGCTCCGGCGCGAGCCCGGCGGGCTTGGACGCAACGCTCGGCTTCGAGGCGACGGGACTCCGAGCGGGCTCGGCACTCGCTGAAGGGGTGGGCTTCGCCGGACTCGGCAACGGGGCCGCTTTCGCCTGGACCGGAGCGGGACTCGGCGGCGGCGGTTCCTTCGCTCGAACCGGAGCGGGACTCGACGGTGGCGCTTGTGCCTGAACCGGAGGGGTGCTCGGCGCCGGTGCTCTCGCCTGAACCGGAGGGGTGCTCGGCGCCGGTGCTCTCGCCTGAACCGGAGGGGGGCTCGGCGCCGGTGCTCTCGCCTGGACCGGAGGGGGGCTCGGCGCCGGTGCTCTCGCCTGAACGGGAGGGGGGCTCGGCGCCGGTGCCTTCGCCTGGACCGGAGGGGGGCTCGGCTCCGGCGGCGCCTGCGCCGAAGCCCGCTTCTCTGCGAGCTGCGCGGGCAGCGCGCTCGGCGTCTCGGCGGCGTTCTCCTGGAACGGGCTCGGCTGCGCAGCCTGCTCCGACGGATTGCGCGGCGACCTCGCCGCGGGGGCAGCGACCGGAGGCGGTGTCTTCGCAACCTGGGCGCGCGGTGGGACCGAGGGCGCCGCGGAAATCGGAACCTCCGGGGGGGGAGCTTCGGCGACCACGACCGGCGGTGTTCCGCCGAGCCGAGCGGCGAGCCACGGGGCTCCGAGCCAGGCGCCACCCGCGGCCAACACGAGAGCCAGCCCGAGGCCGAGCCAGCGACCGGTCCGGGCACGCCCGGGCGGCTCCTCCGGAGTCGCGAGCTCACCGGACAGCTCGCCGGAGAGCGCCGGTTCGTGATCGCGGGCCCCGGCTCGGTCCTTTTCGAGCCGCTGGAGTGCCTTGAGGATCGAACTCATCCCACCTCCCGCCGGACGAGCCGCGGAATCGCGTACGCGGAGAGGGCCTCGTAGAGAACCATCTTCGTGAAGGGTCCGACGGTTCCATCGACGCTGAGGTTCCGTGCGCGCTGGAGGGCGCGAACCGCCTCGGCGGTGGCGCCGTCGAACACGCCCGACGGAATGGCGCTGCCCAGGAAACCGAGCTCGTGAAGCGACCTCTGCAGCCAGGCGACCGAGTCGCCGGTCTGCCCCGGCGCCAACAGGTCGGGCAGGCGCGCGAAGTCGCGCCAGGCGATGTAGCCGTTGCCGGTCCATCTCTCGAGCAGATCGGCCAGCGGAACGACGACCGGCGTCTCCCCGAGGAGGCCGACGAGAATCGCGTCTTCCCCGCGGATCTCCTGGAGGAGCACCGCGCGCGGCGCGCCGTCCACCGCCTGCAGCTGGATGAGTGCGGGATAGTTGAAGCGTTGAATCGTCTCGAGATCCCCCGAACGCACTGCGAGGGTCGAGATCTCGGCCTCCCCGAGCAGCGCGAGGCCCTCTTCGAGCGACAGGAAGCTCGGGCCCTCGTACTCGCCCTTCCACATCCCGAACAACCGCGCGATCGCGTTCGCCGTCGTCGCAGACGGCGAACTCTGATCGAGGGCCAGAGAGAGCTGCACCGGCACCGGTGCTCGCTCGCCTGGTGTCGGCGGGCTCTCCTCTGCCGGGCGCACCTGCTCGGCGGGCGGAGCCAGTGCCGCGACCTGCTGCGGCGCGGAAGCCGCGGGCGACGCAGAAACGGAGCGCTCGAGCGGCGGCGGGAGCGGCGCCAGCGGCGCGGCGACCGGAGGCGGCGCAGACACGGCGGGCAGAGCGGCGCTGCGAAGCCAGAGGCGCTGTCCGACCAGCGCGCCCAGAACTCCAATCGAGACGAGCAGCACCGCGGAGAGCAACTGCTGCATCGGGGCCGGCAGCAGGCGATCCAGCAAGCTCGGCTTGAATTCGGTGGGGTAGGGCCGCCCGCCGCCTCGCACCTCGCGATCCGATTGACTGACGAGCGAGAGCCCGATGCTGCGGGCTCCGGCCCCGAAGCCGGCGAGCAGCGCCCGATCACACAGGAGGTTGACGAGCCGCGGAACCCCGGCGGAGCGACGGTGGACTTCCCGCAGCGCCAGATCCGTGAAGATCTCGCGCGGCGCGCCGGCCGCGATCCGGAGCCGGTGCTTCACGTAGTCGCGCGTCTCGAGAGCGGTCAGCGTCGACAGACGCCACCGCACACTGATGCGCTGGTTCAACTGCCGCAGGCTCGGCGACTCGAGGATCGCGTCGAGCTCGGGCTGCCCGATCAGGATGATCTGGAGCAGCTTCTCGGTATCGGTCTCGAGGTTCGAGAGCAGGCGGACCTGCTCGAGCGTGTCGGGCGGAAGGTTCTGCGCCTCGTCGATCAGCAGGATCACGCGACGCCCCTCGGCCTTCTTCGCGAGCAGGAAGCGGTTGAGCGCGTCCATCATCTCGCGGCGGGTCCGGTCGGCTGCAGGCAGCCCCAGCTCGGCGCAGATCGACTGCAACAGCTCCGACGCGGAGAGCTGCGGATTGAAGATGAACGCGATCTCCGTCCCCGGCTCGATCCGCTGCAGGAGCGTCCTCGAGAGGGTGGTCTTGCCGGTCCCCACCTCACCCGTGAGAACGATGAAGCCCTCGCCCTGCTCGATCCCGTAGAGCAAATGGGCCAGCGCCTCCCGGTGCGAATCCGAGAGGAACAGGAAGCGCGGATCGGGGCTCAGCGAGAAGGGCTTCTCGCGCAGCGCATAGAACTCGTGATACATCCCTAACTCACCGAATCGGCGAGGTTATCATCCCGTGCCGAGAAGGGGAACGGAAGTGCCTGAGCAGGCTGAACAGAGTGCCGCGGGGATCGATGTGGGGGCGACCCTCGCGAAGCTGGCGATCCGGGGACCGGACGGCCAGATCCGCTTCAGTTTCTCACCCGCGGGCGACCTGGCGGCCGTCGCCAAGCGGGTCACGAACGGCGCTCCGGCCCGAATCGGCCTGACCGGGGCCGGCGGGGCCGACCTCTCGCGAGTGCTGCCCGGAGCCTCCACTCCGGTCAACGAGTTCGCGGCCTGGGGAGCCGGGGCCGACGCGCTCCTCCGCAGACAGGAGGCCCACCCCGCCGAGCGCTACCTGCTGGTCTCGATGGGCACGGGAACCTCCGTGATGTTGGCGGACGGCCTGGCCGTGCAGCGGGTCGGCGGGACGGCGCTCGGGGGCGGCACGCTGGTCGGACTCGGCGCCGCACTGCTCGCGACCGCAGACTTTTCGGAGCTTGCAGAACTCGCGAGCGCGGGCGACCGACGCCGGATCGACCTGATGGTCTCCGACATCTATCGCCCCGGCGAGATCGCACTGGCCGGCGACCTGACGGCCGCGAATCTCGGGAAGCTCGTGCACCGGGTCGACTCTGCGAAGGAGCGCGATCCGAGCTACCGCGCAGACGTCGCGCACGCGCTGATGGCACTGATCGGCGAGAACGTCGCGCTCGTCTGCACCGGACTCCGTGCCGCACTCCAGGTGCGCCACGTGGTCTTCGGGGGCTCGACGCTGCGCGACAACCCGGCGCTCGTCGAGATCGTCGGAGCGATCTCGCGGGCGACCGGAAGCCAGGTCCAGTTCCTCGCCGACGGCGAGTATGCGGGCGCGCTCGGAGCGCTCCTGCTCGCAGAGAGCTGACTCCGCGTCTCGGCGTTACACCTTGGGCGCGGGCTCGGTGGCCTCGTCCTCCGGACGGGAGACGTTGCGCAACACACGCTGCGTCCGCGCGATCGCGGCGCGTTGAACGCGGAGTTCCTCGGTCTGAGCCGAAACCTGGCGCTCCAGCCGCTCCTTGGCGTCCACGACCTCTTCCAAACGGGTCTCCATCTGACCCATCCGACGCTCGAGTTCCTCGACTACACGCATCACATCCCCTCCGAGCGCCGGTGCTTCCGTCTCACCCAGGTCCACGACCGGCGCCGGCGCGAACGCGCGAGCGTCGGTCTCTTTCTCTTCTTCTGCTTCCGCTTCGGGCTCTCCTGCGAAGAGCGAATCTCCTACTTCGAATCCCGCGGTTCCCCCGGCGCTCGGCCCACCGGAGTCGGCGGCGGCTTCCTGGCCGGGAATCCCGGGCAGATCCCCGTCGGCCGACGCTTCCTTCGTGGATGCGGGAACGTCGAACGACGCAGTGGCCGGTTGCGGCGATTCCGGTGCCGAGAACGGCTCGGACGACGCAAACGGGCTGTCGAGTTCTTCCTCCGCACGACTGGCACCGCGGCGCCGGACCGCGACGAGCGCGGCAATCAACACCAACAGGCCTGCGATCCCGCCGAGGACGAGCGGATCGTCGAACGGCGCGGGCAGGAACGCGAGCGCGCCCGGGGTCGGAGCCGGTGCCGGCGGCTCCGGCGGCTTCGCGCGCCGGGCCGGAGGCGGCTTCGGCATTTCTCGCAGTCTTCTGCGATCCGCGCTCGGGGCGGTCTGCGCGACGCCCTCCGTCGCAGGATCGACGACTTCACCGGTGCTTCCGGACTCGGCGAGCTTCGCCTTCGCCGCGTCCTGCTTCGCTTCCGCGTCCCCGCGAGCTTCCTTGGCCGCATCGGCGTCCTTCGACGCGGTCTCGTTCACCTTGGCCGCCTCGGAGTCCTTCGACGCGGTCCGGCTCGCCTTGGCCGCATCGGCGGTGGCGGACTCCGTCTTCTGGGACTCGGGCGCCGCGGGCTTCGCTTCGGGCGCGGACGCCGTCTTCGAATCGGCCAGCCGTCCTCCGGCTGCGGCCCCGGTCGCGGCAGCGCCCACCGCTTCCTTCGACGGAGCAGACGCGGAAGCATCCGCCTTCGACCGAGCGGACGCGGAGCCATCCGCCGCGTCGGGCTTGGGCTCCTCCTTGACGGCCACCGAAGTGGGCTTCGCTTCGGCCTTGGGCCCCGGCTTTTCTGCTGCAGCCGCGGTCACGGCCGGCTGCGGCACACCCGGCGTCAGATCGAGCACGATCCGCGGCGGGCTCTTCAGGACCATTTCCTTCACGGCCACATCCGAGCGGTGCAGCCGCAGGCGGGCGAGCGCTCCTTCGCCGGTGTTCTCGACGATGACCTCGCGCAAGACGTCGCTCTTGGACGTGAGACGCCGCGGAGACGCGTCCGCGCCGAACTCGATCCGCACATTGCCGCTCTTCGACCGCGTGAGCGTGTACTCGACCGGTGTGTCCGTTTGGAGCACCACGCGGGTGTAACCGGTGTGGCGACCGACCCGGACCTCGACGAGCTTCGCACTGAGTGCCGGCAGCGGCAGCCAGAGCGCCAGGCAAGTCGCGATCGCGACCTGCCGCCATCTCGAGTTCAGCCTCGAATGCGGACGCGGCGAACGGCCGCCTGCCATGCAATCGATGCGGTGATCGGACTTCCGATCGGTGGATTCGTCTTGGAATCGCACGCACTTCCCCCTGCGCCTAATAGGGCCGGCCCTTCCGTCAGGGGGGATACGACGGCGTGCGCTCGGCTCACCGTTCGTTTCGGGATGCTACGCACCAGCTTTAACAGAATGTGCAAGCACGATCGAGAATGCCGGAATTCCCAGCGTTTTGTGGCGCTCGCTACCTACGTAGCAAAAAACCCACGCAACTTCTCGACCGCTTCTCGAATGCGCGGACCGTACCACGACACCAGAGTACCGTCGATCAGATGAATCCGGCCCTGTACGGCCGCGGGCACAGGCAATGTCGCAAGCTCTGCGGCATCCCGAGGACCGAACGCGTAGGGCTCGTCCGGCAACAGGATCACCTCCGGCGCGGCCTCGACGACCGCGTCGAGCTCGAGCCGCGGATAGCGGCGAGCCTCGAGATTCGGAAAGGGATTCGACCCTCCGCACAATCGAATCAGGTCGTGCACATAGGTGTCCGGCCCCGGAACCATCCAGGGGTCCCGCCAGATCGGACAGAACACCCGGACCGGAACCGCGACGGGCGCCTCCTCCGCCCGCTGAACCGCTTCGAGCACCGGCGTGACGAAGGCGCGAACCCGATCCGCAGCGGCGCCGAGGTCGGCCAGCTCCGCCAGCAGCTCGGCCCCCTCGCGAACGGTCCTCGGGTACGTCACCCAGACTCGCAGCCCGGCCTGCTCGAGCTGCTCGACGTCGGTCCGCCGGTTCTCCTCGTGGTTCGCAATCACCAGGTCTGGCGCGAGCGCCCGGATCGCGGCGAGGTCCGGAGTCTTCGTGCCTCCGACCTTGGGCAGGCCCGCCACCGCTGCGGCGGGGTGAACACACCAGTCGGTCACCCCGACCACTCGCGCGCCGAGCCCGAGCACGAACAGGGCCTCGGTCAAGCTCGGCACGAGCGAGACGATCCGCTGCGGGCTCGCACTCATTTCCCGAACTGGACCTCGAGCGTGCCGTCCACGAACTGTGCGCTGCGCACCGGGCGACCCGCCACGGAGTCCGGAAGCGCGACCAGCCGGTACGCGTCGCGCACGCGAACGAGGAGATCGTTGCCGCGCGCAGTGACTTCGAGTTCTTCTTTGGTCGCACCCGGCAGCGCGATGTAGAGCACCGTGCGGCCGGCTTGCTGGCCGAGACGGATGGGACGGCCCTCGGTCATTCGCTCCGCGGGGTCGCGACCGCCGTAGAGTTCGGCCGCGAGGGCCTCGAGCGCTTCGCGGCCGCGGACCTCGAAGGGCCGCAGCGGAGCCAGGAAGCGCGGCACCGGAAACGACGCCTCGATCTCCGACAGCTCCGCGCTCTCCTTCTCCGCCCAGCGCGCGAACCAACCATGCGCGGCTTCGGGCGGAAGGACTCGATTGACGATGACCGCATCCGTCGCGACCCCATAGAGGGACAGATATGCGAACGAGCGACGGCCCTCTTCGACCACGACGCGGGCGGGGTTCACCACCAGCCTCGCGCTGGTCCGGTCCTCGTCGAGGAGGATCTGACGCACGTCCTCGACTTCTCCATAGAGCTTCTCGAACGAATCGAAGAACGCTTCGCTCGGCAGGAGTCGTCCCGCGTGGGTGCGCTCGATCAGCGGTCGCAGCAACCGCGCACCGCGTCGCTCGAGATCGAACAGGTTCTCCATGAAGATGCGCAGCGCATCGGGAAACCGCAGCATCCGCAAAGTCGACCCGGTCGGCGCACAATCGACCACACATACGTCGGACTCGCCGAGCGCCTCGACTTCGCGAACGGCACGCAGAGCCATCAACTCTTCGAGTCCCGGAAACACCAGCAGCTCCTCGGCGACGACCTCGTCGACGTCGTCCCGCAGGAGCTCTCGCAGCCAGCGCTGAATCTCCCCCCAGGAGTGATGGAGCTCCTCCTGGGCATTCACCTCCCGGGCGAGCACCCCCGGAGCGACCTCGATGTTGCGACCACCGACCCGCTCCCCGAGCGCATCGCCGAGGCTGTGCGCGGGATCCGTCGACAACACGGTGACGCGATGGCCGTGCGCCGCGGCTCCGAACGCCGTGGCCAGCGCATGCGTGGTCTTGCCGACGCCGCCTTTCCCCGTGAGCAGGATGACGCGCATCAGTTCGTCACGGGTCGGGAGAGCTGCACCGTCAGAACGCCCGCTTCGAGCCGCGCTCGAGTGAGATCCGCGCGCGCGAGCGGACGCGGGAGTCGGACGGCGCGGCGACGCGTGCCGGTCGTGATCCACAGGTCCTCGTCGAGCTTCGCGACGTCGAGCTGATCGGAACTCGCATGGGGCAGCGGGAGCTCGACCCACCAGCACGCCTCCTCGGCCCGAATCCGCAGACCGGTCGTCCGACACAAGACGGCGTCTGCAGGCTCCGCTCCGAGCCACGACGCACCGTGGCCGGCC
>Ga0224508_10002993_pt1 | contig 14125 bp, 8 predicted proteins | sample SF_Jan12_sed_USG_4_FD_170157 | JGI IMG/M metagenome (GOLD analysis project Ga0224508, IMG submission 170157) | Sediment microbial communities from San Francisco Bay, California, United States - SF_Jan12_sed_USGS_21 | ecosystem: Environmental > Aquatic > Marine > Sediment | place: USA: California... | reverse complement strand
ACGGCTTCATCGATGCGGATATCCCATGCCCTCAATGTGCGGATTACCCGTTCGTGTGCGGGGGCGGCGCGCGCTGTGAACAACGCGGTGCGGATGGGGGATTGATCCGGGGGATAGTCCGACTGAATGCGGTGTAGCGCCGCCAACACCTGCCGAAATGGACCGCCGGGTAAGGGTTCGTTGGCTGCCTGTCGTTCAGATTTGGCAAAGGCGTCCAGCCCTTGGTTCTGGTAGATACGCTCTGCGTCGTCAGAGAACAACACCGCATCGCCATCGAAGGCGATGCGAAGGTGGGCTTGCTCGCTCATACCCAGCTTGGCCTTGGTCGGCAAGATAGTGGCTGCGGCAAATCCGGCGTCCAAGGCACTGCGAACATCAAGTGGGTCAGTGGATAGAAACAAATGGGCATTAAACGGCTTGATATATCTGTATGGGCTCTCACCGCTGGTAAATGCTGCGCGGGTGATATCAAGTTCATAGTGTGCAACTGAATTGAATACGCGTAACCCGGTGTCAGCGCTATTTCGTGAGATCAGCACGACTTCCACCTGCGGTTCGTCTGGCCGTCGATCATTCAATGCCAATAGCTTTTTCACTAACTGAAAGGCCACACCCGGTTCTAGGGTCTCTCCTTCACGTTCTATCTGATATTGACAGTAGGCGGCCACGCCCTTGTCTTCGAAGATTCGATGGCTCTGTTCCAGGTCAAATAGGGCCCGTGACGAAATCGCCACTACAAGTTTTTCACCGAAACGTACTGGCATTACCTATTCCACTGTAACTCAAACAAGATTGACCCGCAGCTTAGAACTCGTGCCGACGATTAGCACCCCGGTAGCGAATCACCTTGGCCGTTCGACTCAGATGACCACTCGCGCCACGCTGTGAGCAACGGAAAATAAAGGGCAAGTCGAATTGGCCTCGGATCTCTCGCTTTCATGATAACCGCATAGCGTTCCAGTTGCCCACGATAACGATCCACCTCTTGATCCAAGAATTTGTCGATCTGCGTCCCTTCATGGACACTGGTTTTGAAATCAACGATCCAACGAGTGTCATGCTCATCAATGAATGTCCGGTCCATGACCACTCGGATCAACTGTCCTTGATACAATCCGGTTAGCGCGTACTCGCTGTGCGCATCGCTGTGACAGCGATCAAATATCCAAACGACGCGAGGATCCACGAGCACGCGCTGCACCGCCTGGTCCACGCGTTGCACCGCGTGGTCCACCTCCGATACGGGCACCCCAAAACCTAGAAGCACAGCCCTCCATCTGCGGTGCATGGAACTGCGTTCACCGCTCCACACACTCAACTCCTGTTTCGCCATGATATTAATTAAGCGATGCACCAAAGTGCCCACATGCCGTGCGGTGTCGCTCGCCCACTCAAACTCAACCGAATCCTCAAGCACAGAAGTCGAGGTCAAATCACGTATGTGCGGCAAATAGGTGAACGGCGGCGACCAATCTGTTGGCAAGCGATAGATGACATTAGACCGCTTACGTCGGGCCTTGGTCTGCGAAGTCGCCGCGTTCCCGACCAGATTCGTTTGCGCCGGCGCGGCCGCAAACTGTGAGCTCACGGCCGGCCACAGCTTAGACAACAAGCTATGCGATGGTGGAGTGGCAGGCTCGCCACGATCATTGACCGCGGCGTGTCCAAGTAGGTGAAGGTGCTGTTTAGCCCGGGTGCAAGCAACATACAGCAAGCGACCCAGCTCAAGGGCATTCTTGTCTGCTTCTAGCGACTTGAGATAGGCGTGTGCCTGATCGCGCTCACCACCTGTTTCACCTAGCGGCGCCAGTAGTAGTCCTACATTGTCAGCAGCGCCGACACGCTCCTCCCAATGCAGCAACCGTCCCTCGTCAGTCCTGGCAACACGCGCCAACCCCGGCACGATCACGGTGTCGAACTCGAGCCCCTTGGCCTTGTGGATGGTCATAACGTGAACCGCGTCCTCAGCCGATCGCCTAGGTTGCGCCCACAGCTCGTTGGCAGCCGTGTGCAACGACTTCAGATCGATAACGTCTCCACCACAATCAAGTTGCTCGATCACACCTAGCAACACTTCTGCATCATCGAGCGCATAGGGCGGCACGCACACACTTCCACCCAACTCGATCCATGTTTGTTCCACCCAGTCCCGCAAAGCCAGCCGACCCCGCAGGGTCAATGCACGATGCAATACATCCTTCACCCTCCCGATTCGGTGGCGACCGTCCGCGCTTAGCCGTGCCAATACCCGTGTGTCACAGATACGCTGCCAAACCGTAGCCTCCGGCTCATCTCGACCAACCAGCCATAGCAAGTCGCTCAGGGTCAGGCCGCACCACGGCGCTCGCAATAGCGCCAACCATGCCACTTTGTCCGCGGGGTGCAGCAACGCCCGAGTGAGCGACAGCAAATCCTGAACCACGGGTTTACTGACGAGAGATTCCAGGTCTACACCACGGTAAACTATCTCTTCCTCCTTAAACAAGCGCAATATTTCCGTCAGATCACTGCGATTGCGCACCAGGATAGCGATGCTCCCCTCAGCATCCTGTGCTCGTGCCATCTGGATCAAGTGTAATACTTGCTTCGCCTCAACCGTGCGGTCGCTGGTGGGCAAAGGGTGAACGTGAACGCCGCTAGCGCGCGCGACCGGTTGCGCGGCTATCGCTGGACTGTAGCTCACTGCCCCACTAGCCACCTCCGAGATCGTCGGAAAAACGACTTTAAACGATGCGTTTACCCAATCGAGCATCGTCGTGGTGCAACGAAAGTTTACCGACAATCTCAATGGCTCCAGTTTGATGCCGCCAATTCCGTGACGCTCGGCGTACAGGTATAACCCTACATCGGCGTCACGAAAACGGTAAATGGACTGCATCGGATCACCCACTAGGAACAATGTCCGCCCGTCACCAGCTTCCCAACCCGCGGTTAGGCGCTCGAGTAAGTCAAATTGCACACGGGAAGTGTCTTGAAACTCGTCAACCAACAGATGACGGATGCGGTAATCCATCACCAGTGCCAAATCAGTGGGTCGTTCGGGTTGGCCCAGCGACTCAACGGCACGCTGCGCCACCTCCAGGAAATCCACCTGCCCCGCCCGTTGGAAACTCATTCGCAGCTCGGCCACCGCTAACGGCAACAGTTCGATCAACGCTGACAGCACCCGCCACTGTGAATCATCGAAACGCGGATCCGGAAGTTTGCGGACCAGCGTCAAGCACTCAAGCAATCGGTGTTCGCCAGCCAACTCCGACAACAATTTGCGCATCCTGGTCTTCATCTCGACCGACTTGGGGTCCTTGTTCGCGGGAAAACCAGTTCGCAGGTCGACAGATAAGCGCCATAGATTTTTCTGGGTGAGCAACAATTCGGCCAACCCTTGCCAGCGCTGCAGGTCACTAGCATCAGCGGACGGCAGCGTGGTCAGCCCTCGGCACAGAGCAATTTTTGTCTCGCGGTTAGTCGCCGCGAATGCCGCACAATCCACCAACTCATCGACCAGGCCAGGGGGGATGGTGGCCGCGACCTGCTGGAGCGCGTCTTGCACTAGATCGGACCAAGCGTTTTCCAGTTGCGAGCGCTGTTGTTCGCCGGTGCCATCAGCAACAACGTGACGCAGCCACTGATCGCGACGCGCCAGCATGGCAACTAGCAGTTGTGCCACCTTGGCAAAGTTGTTATCGAAATGCGTCAACAACGCCTCAACCGCCCCCGACCACGCCTGATCGGCGTCGCCCAGTAGTGACAGTGTCGCCTGGGCCGCCTCCAAGTACATGGTCGACGCGTCTTCCACCACTGCAGGCGAGGCACCAAAGCCGGATAGCCACGGCATACGCTCAACCAACATTCTACAAACGGAATCTATCGTACGTATGCGCAACCGCGACGGATGTTTCTCCAGTTCCCATCCCTTTTGATCATTGCGCGCGCGCGCGGCGGATGCCAGATCTATCAACTGTTGATGAGCGGTGTCCGCCAGAGTGTCTTCGGTTTCAGCGTACAACGCCTGGAGCACTCGTTCGCGCATCTCATAGGCGGCCTTTCGGGTGAAAGTGATTGCCACTATTTCCTCGGGATCTTGCGCGTGCGCTAGCAGCATCAAGAACCGCCTGATGAGTAGCTCCGTCTTACCGGATCCCGCGGGCGCCTGGACAATAAACGAGCGCGAAGGATCTAAGGCACGATCTCGGATCGTTCGATCCTGCAGGCTAGATATCTGCGGCATCTTCAGTATTTGTTGTGGTTTCAAAGACACGACACAATGGATCGAGCCGACAGTAACGGCAAACCGTTGGTGACTCTGGGTCCACTTGAGCGCACCCATCGCCGTAGTCTTTGGCTAACTGTTGAACCACTCGCTGCCATTCACTGCGTAACTGTGCCCAATCTCGCACTTGCGTCGCTCTGGTTTGGTCTAGACCGAGCAATCCCGGTGCTACATTTCGGGCCCTTGCCAGCCCGTACAAACCGAGGTCACCGCGCCGCACTCGACCATAGGCCAGTGCGGCCACATCATCTCCAAGAGAAAGCATGTAAATAGGCAACTGAGGATCTTGAGGACGCTCTCCAAACCAGTGTTCGATCTTAGCGTCACCTGTCTTATAGTCGATGATCAAACGCGTCCCGTCTGCGAGCCTGTCTATCCGGTCGGGACGAATCTTCACTTGTAAGTCGCCAACATTGAACAATGCCTCCGACTCATGGCTTTCCACTTCAAACCCAGGCCGATCGAGATCGTGAGATAGCCACTCAGTGATCAGCTGGGTGAGCCTGTGTTGCTCCAATTCGACAAACTTGCGCGAGAATCTGGAGCCGTCGTGGTTCACAGCTCGTAACGCTTTGACGACATGGCGCTGCACCAAAAACTTTCGTTCGGTCTCATCGTACCGAGCCAACGCCTGTTGCGATCGAAGCTCGCGCCACACTTGCTCCAACACACGATGCACCAGTTTGCCGCGTTCGGCTGCATCCAAGCCCAACTCCGGAAACTCTAATCCCGCAACACCCAGGCGATGCCGTGCAAAGGCTCGAAACGGGCAGGCAGCCTGGTCACGAAAAACCCCGACGCCGCCAGGCCACACCCCCGCGTCGATGCTGCAAGAGGCGCGGTCGTCTACCATCTCGGTCAATGTCGGCCGCTGCAATTGCAGGCGTTCCTTGATAGTCAGCACAGCACTCAACGACAGCGTGGCGATCTCCACTTCAGGCATCTCGGCGATTAGCGGACTGGGCCTAACACCAACATCGCCTTCGGTCATCGGTGTGCTCACCACAGCGTTATTCGCCGAACCCAGCAAACGTCCGGTCACCGATTGTGCATGATGCAATTGGTTTGCTGCGCTCGAGTGGGGCATATCGCGTTCCCTTTGTAGCCAAATCGGGAGAAACGCGGTCGGACGTGGAGCCTCAGGCCAAACGTGATCACTCACACCGGCAAGCCACAGGTGCGAGAATGTCAACCCGGCGGACTCGCTCATCGCCAGAATCTGTATCGGCGCCGTCGGCATATTTGGCTGGAACGGACGCTGTGATGCCATGTGGGCGAGCCGCCCCAGTGCTGTCGTTAACGAAGAGCCCGTCAACACCAACTCCAGGCTAGCGAAGTCTGAGAGCAACGCGTCCCATGACCGCAGCGCCTGCGAGCGCTCAAAGTCCGTTGGTGCTTCACCCGGCCAACCCAACGCCTTGAGCCAGTCAGCAAAAAATCTTGCCCAGGCACCCGAATGCAATGCAACGGCGTGCTGCGGCAATAGCGCCAGCGCACGCTCAAGTGCTTGGACCAGCGCTGGACATCGCGAGTCGTAACTGTCGCGATGTGCGAGGTTTCGCACGCTACGTAAACGCCATCGATCCGTTCCATATTCGCGCAACCGCTGATCTAGCAGCGCGCGCTGTTGCACTTCGCTCTCCCACCCCGATACAAACGATGATCGCAACATTGCGCTGATTTCATCCGATGATGCTTTTCCCGAAGCCAGCCGCAACAAATGCAGCGCGGCCGCGATCATCGGGACTTCACTCAAGGGCGCGCCGCCGGACACCTGGAATACTGGACTCCCGAGATCAAGCACAGGATCCGCCTGAATTATCTGGTCAAACTTGCGACGGATGCACGCACGCACGACCTCTAACCCTTGTACCACCATCGCGATCGGGCCACGATGACCACATTCAAGTAGACACCGTGCCCAACGGGCCGCGAGTTCGAACTGTGTGTCAGCGTCGCTCGCCGTCACCCGTATCGAGTCAGCGCAAGCGACTTCGGGCGTCATCACCGTGCACTGGCTGCCTGCGACTGGTAACGCCTGAATTAGTGCTTGCTGCTGCGGTGTAAACTGGTCGAACCCGACTAGGATGATGTCTCTGCGCGAATGCTCGCTTTGGGTCTGCGCGTTGCGGGTTAGAACGTCGATGGCTAACCCCTGGTCCAGCCACCCATTATCTTGGCACCGCATGCGAAAGCCTTTTGCCCACTGGACGAACGCCGCGGCATCCTCACTCAACGGTTGACCACAGTCCTTCAGCGTACAACGCCACCCATGCAACATACGCCAAGCGTCACGCACGGCCCGTGAGGTAGCGTGAATTGACAAAAATTCTGAGTGTCGGGGATTGATAGGTGCTGCAGTTGAGATCACCTGTTCCCATAGCGCCAATTCCTGGGTATCGCTAAGTAACAACGCCACATCGTGAGCAGTTGTCGGCCGATCCGTTCGCGCAGCCCAACTTCGGGCCACCCAGGCGGACCAGGGAATCACATCTGGACTTTCCCATACCGTTTTCCCCATCGCCTGTTGATACGCAGCATAACGCGCTGTCAGGTGATGCATTAGGCGCTGGGTGGCGGTGACCACTGTCACGCCTTGGTCCAGGTTTTTGAACAATTTGTCCACTGGTGAGGCTAAAGAAGGGAAATCATCATCAGGAGACGGCGCAGGAGCCATCCCATACGCTATCCAGACGCACGCGTGATGCTAGCTGCTGTGCGTCTCTGGTTGGAGCACACCGCTGCTGGTGCAAGCCTATCTGCTACACCGCATTGCCAACGGCAGTTGCTGTCCCGTTTGAGTCTGTTGAGCGTGTCGGCCACGCCGATGTTACCCTTGCATGCCACCCTTGCACATGGGTCAGGACCAGTTCGGCGAGCATGCTGATGTGCATCGCATCTTCATTAAGACAAGGAATGTAGCTAAATCTTTCTCCACCCGCATTCATGAACAACCGACGGTTTTGTTGGTCGATCTCTTCTAATGTCTCTAAGCAGTCTACCGCGAATCCGGGACATACTAAGTCCACGCTGCGCACACCGCGTGCCGCCAAATCCAGCAGTACTGCGTCCGTATAAGGTTGCAACCATTCTTCTCGCCCAAAACGCGACTGAAACGCCACACACCAACGCTCATCATCCAAGCCCAGCAAATTGGCGACCAGCTCAGCGGTCTTGTGACACTGACCATAGTAGGGGTCACCCGCCATGAAATAGCGCTTCGGCAATCCATGAAAAGAAAACACCAACCGACCTGCAGGTGTCTGGTTACGCCAATGCGACGTGATCTTCGCGGCGATAGCACGAATATATTCCGTGTTATCGTGATAGGCGTTAATCATTCTCAGTTCAGGAACCCACCGCCACTTTTTGAGCTCATCTGCGACCGCATCAAAAACCGAGCCTGTTGTAGTACCCGAGTACTGCGGATACATAGGCACCACCAGCAATCGTTGCAGCCGTTGAGCGCGCAGGCTCTGCAATGCGCTGCGCACAGAAGGTTCACCGTAACGCATGGCCAAGGCTACCATTATCGATGTGTTTGACTGTGCGTGTAATTCTCGCTGCAGCCCCTGCGCTAGGTTGCGGGAAATACACAACAACGGAGATCCATGGTCGGTCCATATCTCCTGGTAGGCTTTAGCTGACCGCGCTGGTCGTACATTGAGGATGACTAAGTTCAGAATTAACCACCACAGCCATCTTGGGTACTCGATCACCCTGGGATCAGACAGAAATTCCTTCAAATATCGCCGTACGGCAAAACGTGTCGGCGCGTCCGGCGTGCCCAAGTTGACCAGCAACACTCCAACTACGCTACTGGAACCAGTATCGGATGATGTCAAATCCTCGGACACTATTTTCCCATGCCGGTCACGGCTTGAAGAACTCTAGCAACGACTAGATCGCTGACGCCTGCGCTGACTACGCATTGCCTGGCACGGCACCGCTGATACCGATTTGCTTGGCGAAGGTCAGCATGCGCTTGATCGAGACTTCGGCGCGGCTACGGATGTCTTCATCGACGTGAACCTCGTTAGCACTGTTGCGCAAAACCTGTGCAAGACGCTGCAGATCATTCAGTTTCATCCAAGGACAATGCGCACAGCTTTCGCACGTCGCACCATCTCCCGCGGTCGGTGCGGCTAGCAGGACTTTCCCCGGGGCAGCCTGTTGCATCTTGTGGAAAATTCCATCCTCGGTGGCGACGATCAACTTGCTCGCGGGTAAGCGCTTTGCGGCCTGAATGAGCTGGCTAGTCGAACCCACTACGTCAGCCAATTCAATAACACCCGATGGGGATTCAGGATGAACCAGCACAGCAGCGTCCGGATGCTGGCGCATCAACGCTCTCAGCGCGATACCCTTGAACTCTTCGTGCACAATACAAGTACTTTGCCATAGCACCATGTCCGCACCGGTGCGTTCTCGCACGTAATCACCGAGGTATTTGTCCGGTGCCCACAGTAGTTTTTTGCCTTGTTCGTGCAAATGCTTAACCAGCTTTAGTGCAATCGAGGAGGTCACTACCCAATCTGCACGAGCCTTAACAGCGGCACTGGTATTGGCGTACACGACTACAGTGCGGTCGTTGTGGGCATCGCAGAACGCAGAGAACTCTTCGGCCGGACAACCCAAATCCAACGAACAATCCGCTTCCGTGTCCAGCAGCAACACCCGCTTGTCGGGGCTTAGAATCTTTGCGGTCTCACCCATGAAGCGCACTCCGGCTACTACCACAGTGTTGGCATTGTGCTCATAACCAAAACGAGCCATTTCCAGCGAGTCGGCAACGTGTCCTCCGGTGGCTTCAGCCAAGTCCTGTAGGTCGCTGTCAACATAGTAATGTGCGACCAATACAGCGTTCTGCTCTGCCAACATTCGTTTGATCTCACCGATCAAACGGTCACGCTCACCTGCGTCAAGTGAAGGCGACACACGGGTGCGCGCATTGGCAGCCGCCTGCGCAATGGATTGTTGCGAGACTTGAGGAGTCTGTTGTGCAGATATCATATTCAACCTCCTACCTTGCTACTTGATATACTCCACTTTGCCGGGTGTACACAGCTGGTATAAGCGTGCAGGACGATGCGATCCGTTGCGACGCAGCTCCGCGGTTTGTTGCAAGCACTTCAGTGCTAGTACTCTTTTGCGAAAGTTGCGTTTATCCAATTGCTCACCCAATATGATCTCGTAAACTGACTGTAACTCACTCAGCGTAAAACTCTCCGGCAAAAACTGAAAAGCAATAGTCGAGTAATCAAGCTTTGCCACCAATCGCTCGCGGGCAAGTTCTACGATCGTTGCATGATCGAGCACCAGCGTCGGCAAATTGGCCACCGAAAACCAATCAATGTGACGATCTCCTTTGGGACCACCGAAGTGTGCTCGGTGGATCGGAATTAAGGCATAGTAGGACACTGCAATTACTCGTCGATCGGGACATCGATCTGGATCCCCAAAGGTATAGAGCTGCTCGAGATAAACACCATGGACCCCGGCCTGCGCGGCAAGAGCACGTGAGGCACAGGTATCTAAATCATCCTCCCAACCCACGACACCGCCTGGTAGCATCCACAGACCCCGCTGAGAATGGTGGTCTGCCGGCACCAGCAACACCTGTAATTCATTTTGACGGATAGTAAAAATGACCACTTCCGCTGTGATATCAAGGCCAAGCGCCCCTTGGGCTGGGATTCGGTTCGGCAATACCTTCGTTAGTGTCCTATTCACACTTAGTAGCTTAGTGTAATCTAGACACTATGTCAACTCCTGGGCTACCCAATCACAAATTCGGGGTAACAACACATGCCGATTCTGGAAATCAGCCCGATTTGGTCGTGTAGCTTGGAAGCGTTTCCATGTCGCCGCTGCCAGATCAAAACGGCTACCGTTACAATCAGCGATTAATCTCAACTAACTCGAGGGTAAGAATGCATTGGGTGCTGTTTGCGGGACTAATTGTCGCCGTGGTTATTGCCTGCGTTCGCATTCCCAAAGTGGGATTGCCAGTGCTCGCGCTTCTAATCGGGGCAACTTTGTTTTTGCTCATCCGTAGCAAAGGGGAGGTGGAAAAGGCTAGCGGCTTGATTAAGCCAGAGGAAATTCAGTTAGATCATATGGAATTTAAGCAAGGTTACGGCGGTAGCTATAACGTAAACGGCAGAATTCATAACAAGTCCACTGAGTACACCTTAACCGAGTTGACACTACAGATAGTGATGTCAGATTGTGTGGATCAACAACAATCGGGGGAATGTGAGGTAGTCGGGGAAACAACTATGCGAATTATTACCCACATACCCTCAAATCAGGCTCGAGATTTTAAAGACAACGTCTACTTCGAAAAAGTACAACCACGTGGACAGCTAACCTGGGAGTATCACGTTTTCTCCTCCCAAGCCGACTGACTCCGTTGGGATTGGGCGCGCAAAAAGTGCAGGGGCGGCTCGATGCACGTCAGCATCGGAACTCATTGGCCCATGGGGATCTAACTAGTAATGGAAGAAACTCGCGAGTACGTACGGACGCCAACACAGGTATGCAAGGCCAGTCTGTTGGCGGCAACACTGTTATTGTCTTTGTCTGCGTATCCAACAGCAGGACAGGATTTTGACTTTATCCCCGTGGAGCAAAAAGCTCTCGCGCCGGATTTCGAATTAAGCAGCGCGGAAGGCAAAAGTTACATTTTGTCTCGGCTACGCGGTAAGGTCGTAATAGTGAACTTCTGGGCGACGTGGTGCCCGCCGTGTCGGCGAGAGATGCCCTCGATGCAACGCGCGCGCGACCAGCTCGACCGAGAAGACTTTGAGATCCTTGCAGTAAACGTTGGGGAGAGTGCACAAGCCGTATCGCAATTTTACAATGAGTTCGACCCGACTTTAGAGTTTCCGCTGTTGCTGGATCCAGAGTCCAAAGTAGTTCGTGAGTGGTCTGTTATGGGACTGCCGACAACATTCGTGCTCGATCAGACCGGCCAGATCGTCTATATCGCCACAGGACCCACAGACTTAGACACCGAAGAAACAATTCGCCGGCTACGCACGCTGGTAGTCGGAACAACGCTCAACTCGCGCAGTCGGGCACACTAACGCTGGTCTGGGTCCGGGTTAGATTCGGCTCCGCTGTAAACTTCCTCGAGTCTACTGTCCCAATCCACAACCGACTTTCGGTATGGGTTGTTGGGACTGCGCTTCATTGCCGCCTTTACACTCCAGCGAATCGATTGTTTGATGCTTTGCGACACCCCTGTGCCCGACGTGTATAGCCAAGAAAGCACTCGGTAGCTCGGCTGATACTCATTGTCAGCTAGCTTCTGGAACCAGTTTGCGGCCTCATCAGGGTCAGGATATTCACCGAACAACAATCCCAATCCCAGATAGTGCATTGCTTCCTGATCACCCTGGGCGGCGGCGCGACGAAACCAACGCAATGCCGAGTTCTCGTTTCGCGCAATGCCCTGCCCATTAGCATATGATACTGCCAAGCCGAACTGCGCTTTGGCGTGGCCATACTGTGCTGCTCGTTGGTACCACTCAAAGGCCGTTGCATAATTCACACCAACGCCTCGGCCGTAATAGTAGTTTTCAGCGCGATCGAACAGCGTTTCAGCATCGAGGCTTTGTGCCACCGCCTCCTTAAGCACTAACAACTCCTCGAACTCGGGCACTGCCTCCAGGCCACGCTCCGCATAAAGCAGTGCGCTGCCATGATCCTTAGCGATAGACTGTTGTTGGGCCAACTCCAAGTAGTGCTCCGCGAGATCCGCTAGCGCCTGCTTAGCTTGTTGGTTGTCCGGTTCAGCGTCGATCACTGCCTTGTATGTTTCGAGCGCATTATCACCCGGCGGCTCGGCGAGCTGCTCCTGTTCGACCTGACGCTCAGCGAGCGCCAAAAGATCACCGATCTGCTCCTGCGTATAAATCGGCGCCTGTGCTTGCACAATCGTTTCCCCTGATTGTGGCATGCTTGCCTGGTCCTTCTCGTCCGGTGGCGGCTGATACAAAGAAGTCACCATCGGCGGTGGGGAAACTTCTAGGACAGGGTTCTGCTCGGCGTCGGGCACTGGCAGACGGGATGCAGTGGGGGTCGCTGTGGGCAACTCAGCGGTGACTTCAGGCTGTATCTCTGGTGACGGGGAGTCCGCAGTGATGAAGTAAACCAACGCAATCAAAATCGCCACGGGCAATGCCGCAGCAAGTCCCCAGCGCAACAGTAAAGTTGGGCTAGACAAATCTTGATAGGGATCCACTGATGTTGTTCTTCGCCGACTTGTCGACCCTAACGTCGGTCGCCTACGACCAGGCGACTTGGGGGAATAATCCGCCGATGGGGAAACTGAGCTCGCCCAGTCAGGAGACGATTTGGCATTCTGCAAAGTCGGAACCTTACCGTCGCGCTGAATCATCCGAATGATGTTGACCAACGTCCGACAATCCGGCACACGATCTTCGAGTTGCTTAGCGAGCATGGAGTCGATCAGTGGCTGTAGCGTTTCAACTTCCTCAGGCAGACTGGGAATCGGTTCATTGACATGGGCATAGAGCGTCGACAAGCTGTCGGGTCCCTGATAAGGAGGATGCCCTGCTAACATCTCGTACAAAATGACACCTAACGCGTAGATGTCTGAGCGTGGGTCGGTACCGCGTCCGTCGGCTTGCTCTGGACTCATGTAGCGCGGGGTGCCAACAATAGTGCCCACAGTTGTGAGCTGACTGTCATCGTCGTGGGTAGACTTAGCGATGCCAAAGTCCGTCAACACCGCGGTGCCATCCTCACGGAACAAGATATTCTCAGGCTTTACATCTCTGTGTATGAAACCCTGGCGATGTGCGTACCCCAATGCACTCGCAATTTGTTGAATCACCGCCAGACCCCATCGTGGCGAAGGTTGATTGACCAGGTACTTGGTCAAGCTCCCGCCCTGTACATATTCCATGGCGATGTAATGGTGATAGTCCGACACCCCGATGTCGTGGATTGTCACAATATTGGGGTGAGACAACTGCGCAACAGTGCGGCCCTCGCGCATAAACCGTTCGGTGAAATTTGGGTCTGCCGCGAGTGCGGGAGACATGACTTTAAGCGCCACCTCGCGGTTCAAGGACTTTTGGACAGCGAGATAGACCGTCGCGATTCCGCCTCGGCCGATCTCGCCTTCAATGTGGTAATTTGGGATGCTCACGTCAATGCGTGGCTTTTCTAACACTGCGACCCCCGCGTAGCCATCGATGCTGTTAGATAGATTAAGGAATCTCCATCGCTGCGGCCATCATTATTGCCATTTTCCCGCCATAAAGAGAGTCTTGCTGCACCGCACAACAGGGTTTCGAGCCAAGCGGTACACAAAAATCGTAACATTCTGAAAGCGCCTGTCACCCAGAACACGGCTGCTTCGACAAGCACTTACGTGACCTCTACGCCACAAAAACTTAGAATCTCGAGGAAGTCAGAGCGGGACTCTTCCCTGTGCAGGCTGACTAGGGGTAGGATTGGGCATCGCGGGCATCCTCTCCTAGGACGGTGTGGGGTCCCACGATCAAGCAAAGGAGGGGGACAGCCGGCGTTGATCGCCGGCTGTCCAGAGGCTAATTCAAGCTAAAAAGGCAAGGGTATTCTCAACCCGGCTTTTTTAGCTTTTTTTTTTGCTAGCTTTTCTCTTGGTCTTGCGCTTGACCTTCTTTTTTACTTTACGTTTGGCTTTACGCTTAGTCTTCTTCTTTGTTGCTTTTTTCTTGGTTTTGCGCTTAGTTGCTTTGCGCTTGACCTTCTTTTTTACTTTACGTTTGGCTTTACGCTTAGTCTTCTTCTTTGTTGCTTTTTTCTTGGTTTTGCGCTTAGTTGCTTTGCGCTTAG